>MKWU01007146.1_pt1 | contig 10875 bp, 16 predicted proteins | sample 809101 | NCBI WGS metagenome assembly MKWU01 (sample SAMN05860141, study PRJNA318959) | sponge metagenome | host: Aplysina aerophoba | place: Slovenia: Piran, Adriatic Sea, Gulf of Piran | collected 2013-05-07
ACACACACAGTGTGAGGATATCGACAAGACCTGACTTTCTTAACTCGGGCCTTGTCAGGGGGTGGGGCTTGGGCAAAATCAGGATGGCGCCGAATCTTGTCTAAAAACAGTCTGTGACAAATCGAGAGTAAAGCAGAGTAAAGCAGAGTGCGCGCAACCTTGGCACGGCGGTCGCGGTGCACGCAGCCACCGCCAGCAAACTGACATGCAGAACTTGGTGTATATGATGTACGCCTTCTCTAGATTTCCCTCCTTGTCATACGCCCTTGCCTGCGAGGAAGACAAGCATTGCACGCGCGTTCACAGGGCCCACCAGCCCACGCACCTGTCGCTCCATTTCAGCGCCGGATCTGTAGTACCGCTTGATCGGGACGCTCGAATCTACCTCGAATGTGCTCGCTATCTCGTACAACTGGCGAGTGTACCTCTTCGCATCGTAAGCATCATTCGATGCAGCCATTTTCTTACATGTCACATGATCTATGACGTCACCTATTCAAAGGTATAGTGTATATAGTCACAGCCGTCCAGCTGTAGCTTGAAGACGGAGAATGCAGAATAGCTGTGTCATTGCACACAGTTCATCTAGCTAGCTAACAGCTATGTGTGTTTGGCAAGGCCAGGCATTGACAGCAAATGTTTTCAGTACTAAAACCAAAAGTGGAAATTGAAACGGCTAAGTCATACCTCGCACCACTCTGCGCCTGGTGCTGGTCAGCGTGGGTGCAAGGTGAAGTGGACTATCTCGGGGTCAAACAAGTGGCGTACAGGAAAAAAGAAAAAGTGTGTTCCCGAGGAGACGTACACGTACACACCTGGGCGGGGCTGGTACAGCCCAAAGAACAGGGGCTGGATGGCATACACGAGCAGGTTGTACGGGATTAGCTGTCCAGCATGTGTGTGTCCACTGAGCACCAACTGGACATCCTCCCACTCAATGGCCTCCATTGCTGCCCTCGGCTGGTGGGCAAGGACAATGGTGGGCACGCCCTCCGGGCGGCCCTGCAACGCCTGGGCCACATCCATGCCATGTGTGCCGAAACTGCAAGTGGGAATGGAAGGGGTGGGGAGTGAAGGTCATCTATTGTTATGCTATAGAAGCTCAATGCTATGCACTTGAAAGAGAAAGGCCCACTGAGGTTTACTCAGAGCAGCTGATGAAGGGTACTGTGGCCGAACATGCCCTGTTGTTGTCAAAACCTCGGTTGCATGTCTTGCTCACTATGTTGGTCTTTGAGTCAACTGTTGTAGTGTTGCACTGTTTGTGTACCATTACATTACTGATGTGGTAGAGGCTCATGTTGCAGTAAGGTAGCAAAAACTCTGTACGAGGTATATTGAGCACTTCACGTAACAATGACAAAGGAAATTGTAAAACGTTTTGACCACAAAGGTCTTCATCAGCGAGAAAACTGAAGTCCAATCCCTCCTGTAGCTCCCTCAGCTGATGAAGACCTTCGAGGTCGAAACATTCTACAATTCCCCTTTTGTCCTGCTCATTTTACCTCGCACGGACGGATGGACGGATGGACGGACGAACCACTACATTATGTCTGTTTGTGTGTGACATACTCAATGTGTTTGGTGTCAAAGTCCTCCAGTCCAGCCAAGATGATACCCTCCGTGACCGCACCCCCTTGTGGGAGGAACACCCTCTCGTTCATCAGTACATGAATACCAAGTCCTTGCAATTCAGCTGTCCATTTGTCCAGTTCTCCAGTGTAGTAGTCATGGTTACCTAACAGAGGGGAGGATGAGCAAGAAGCCACTCCCACCAGCCCCGCCCCTCCGTGAGCGAATGGAGGTGCTCACCTGGTGCAAAGAAGGTTCCATACCTACTGTGCAGGGCCTGCAGAGGCTCCGCGGCCGCTGCCAGCCCCTGGACAGAGCCGTCCACCAGGTCACCTGTGATGACCACCAGGTCCGGTTGGAGCTGGTTGACTCGGTCCACCACTGACCGCACCTGCTGCCGGCCCACAGTGGGGCCAATGTGAACATCCGAAAGCTGCACCACAGTCATCCCATCAAGGGTTGGGGGGAGGTTGCGCAAGGGCACAGTCAGTCTGTGCAGGACTGGCTCTGTGTTGAGGTAGCCACGCAGCGTGAGTGCCAGGGCCAGGGTGAGGCAGATGGAGGCGCGTAACCTCAGTCCCAGCCTCCCTCTTCCGGCACTACCAGACGAGCGGGAGGGGAGCACACACGAGTAGATGAAGCGCAGAGCATCTACAGTCAGCAAGAGGACTAGGAAGAGGACCACCAGGACGAAGCTCAGGGCCGCAAAGAGAGTGAACAGGTGTGGCTCGCTTGACTCCAAAAGCAGGAAACCCAGCGGAAAGCAAGTCTGCGCCGCCAAGAGAACGATGAAGAAAGCCAACTGGATGGGTTTTGTCCAAGACCCTGTTCCCTTCAACACGCGAACGACCGTCTTCCAGCACAGTCGGCACGCAAACAGGGTTGCCAGACTGAACAGTCCGTACACTTGCAGCTTCAGCGCCTTCGTTCGCGCACGGGCCTCTCGTATGGAGTAGGTCCAGACGGCCAGCGACAACAGGACTGGTAGAAAGATCAGAAGAAGGTACACCCATCGACGAGTCATGCGTCCGGCAGAAGGGCGACGTCTCAACGTCTATCTCCAGATACTACAATAGCAGGCGAGCTGTACAGTCATAGTTCGGTCTTCGGTGCCCGGTCTCATCCGAGATATAATGACGTCATCTGTGGGGAAAAGACTCCGCAACGTTATATATTGTCAATTAGTTCACATATTCTCTTTTTATAATTATTACTTTACTCACACTCTTTTCATCATAGTAGCTATTCTACATATTTAACATACTATACAACACACTTATGCACATGCACGCGAGGCATGTCCTATTCTATTTCCATAGTCTTGAAACTCTGCAATTTGCGTTGTGGCTTCATATCATAACAATAAAATGATAATTATCACATGGGAAATCATTACGTTACATGATACAGAGGACCCACCCCTAAGCCTACTTATTCTCTGGGCCCAAAAAGTGCTGTACCAATTCTCACAACGTCAGCGCCTGCTGCGACTGCCTGTCTGTAATCACTAGACATCCCCATGTTGAGTTGCACTTCTTGTGGCGGCAACCCTAACTGCGCACAAAGCTTCAACTTGCAGTCCTTCAGTACTTGGAAATCCCCATTGACCAGTGAACCCTCACTGCCTGTCGGCGTCCCAATGGTCATTAAGCCAGAGAAAGTCAGTGCTTTGCAACTATGCAATACAAAATCCACAACTGAGCAGCAATTTTCTGGAGTTACTCCTGATTTGGTGGCCTCTCTACTGGTATTGACCTGAACGTAAACTGACAGATTGTCCTTTCTGCCGTGACTTGCCCAAGCGCGATCCAGTAACGTGGCTAGCTTAATGGAGTCCACAGAGTGCACAGCACACAGGTTCGGCACAGAGCACAGCGAGTTGCACTTGTTACTTTGCAGATGACCAATGAAGTGCCATTGAATCAGCTTGTCTTGCAGGTCTTTAGACTTCTCCACTAGCTCCTGCACATAATTCTCCCCAAAATGCCTCTGGCCAGCTTCGTAGGCTTCGAGAATGGCATCAACCGACTTTTTCTTGCTCACTGCAACAATTTGCACCTTCCCAGGTGTACCGTCAAGAGCTGCCTCTTGTATTTCTCTCTTTAGGAGAGCGAGGCGCTCACTAAGGGAATAGGAGGACACCGCCATGTCACTAGGTTGTCGGCTCCCCTCTCCTATCGCGCCGCCGGCGTTTGTAACTGGTGCCAGGGACGGTCTAGCTAGCCAGAATAGGGAAATCCCCAAACTTCATTTTTGAAAATGGGGGAATTACTTGACGATGAGTGTCCTGAGCTGGTCAGTGCTACTGCAAAGATTCCTGTGACTATAATCACCGGAATGCTGGGTGAGCGCCGGGACGTACTGCCACACTGAGCCTTTCTAGGTACCCACATGCGCGATTTGTCTGCTACAGGGTCCGGAAAGACGACACTCCTGAACTACATCCTGAGGGAGGATCACAAGAAAAGAATTGCCGTTATCATGAACGAGTTTGCTGAGGGTGAGACTTCTGTTCAAATGTTCCAATCTCCCTCTCCCTGACCTCCCTCTTCTCCCTCTCCCCTCCCAGGTGAGAGTGTTGAGAAGTCGCTGTCGGTGGGCCAAGAGGGGGAGCTGTACGAGGAGTGGCTGGAGCTCAACAATGGCTGCCTTTGCTGCTCTGTCAAGTGCGGGGGCACATTAGGTTCACGCATGCATGCATGCACACTAGATGTGCTTGGTTGTGTGCCGTGCCACTGCTCTGCATAGGGATTCAGGGGTGAAGGCCATTGAGCAGTTAATGGAGAAGAGAGGGAAGTTTGACTATATCCTGTTGGAGACCACTGGACTTGCAGACCCTGGTAGGTTTGTGCAAGGCACATGCATACTCCAGGTGGCCCTTCTGTTGTCCTGGAGTACACGTGTGCTGCCACTGCACATTGCAGGTCCCATCATCTCCATGTTCTGGATGGACAGTGGCCTGTGCAGCGACCTGTATCTGAGTGGTGTGGTCACTCTGGTGGACACCAAGCACGGCCTGCAGCACCTGGCAGGGCATGAGGACAACGAGGCAGTGCGGCAGGTCGCCCTGGCTGACGTGGCTGTGCTCAACAAGCTAGACCTAGCCTCGGAGCAAGACCTGGAGGGCACACGACAGGCCGTGAGGTGGGCGGGGCCTATGTTATCTGTGTGGGTGGGACCTGGACATGTCCTTCCGTGTTTGTCCTCAGGCGGATCAACAACCTTGCGCAGGTGATGGAGACTACTCGCTCTGAGTAAGGTGTTGGTGGTGGTGTCATGTGACAGTCATGTGACTTCTAATAGTACTCTTATGCTACAGAATTGATTTGGATAGTATCCTTTCACTGAATGCGTACCAGGATCCGCAGCCCAGGCCCATCAGCGAAGCACCACAGCACCAAATACGCGAGGTGAGACTGCCCCACTTCATAGATGGGTCTTAGCGATGAATTGCACAATCACAGTTTGTATGATGACATAGGGTGTTTCCGCGGTAACACTGGAAGTGCCAGGTGATCTGTGCAGGGATGCTTTTGATCACTGGATAGTGGTGGGTGGGGAGTGGACACACTCCACTTTGGCACTTTGGCACTTTGGGCAGGTGTTGACTTGGTTCACCCTTTGCACAGAAACTACTTTGGGAGAAGAGCATATGTGGACCGACGGCAAAGATTATGAGAGTCAAAGTGAGCTAACACGGCTGCTGTACTCACGTGTCAACTCTCACACACACTCCCCCCCCCCTCAGGGCCTTTTGTCGTTTGCAGACGAGCCGCGACAGATAGTGCTACAAGGAGTGTACGAAGTGTATGAAACCACTCCAACCCTGCCCTGGGGGGACAGAGACAGAGTCAACAGACTGGTTGTCATTGGCAACCATATTAGCAGAGAGCAACTGCATCAGTCTTTCTTGTCATGTTTGTTGTCTGAGGGCCGGCAATCCTAGATTTTGTGGCTCTCCATCCACCTCAGGGTGTCTGCCACTGACCCTGGAATAACAAAGTACAGTGACTGCCATGCCAGCTAAATCTGAAGGCCGTAGAGGGTGCAGCTCACCTGTGGCTGTGGGCACATACTCGCAGCCAATCCAGCCATTGTAGCCGAGACGGGACGTCTCCCGAAGGATGTAGCGGTAGTTGAGCTCCCCCTCAGCGCTTGGCTCATGCCGGCCGGGGACCTGCGCCACCTGGAGGTGTCCTGTTGCATGACAAGACACAGGCCCACCTGGTCCACATATAGAAGTGGTGTGCATGTTGCTATGGTATCAAGGTTCGGTCTCTAGGCAGCCTACCAATGATGGCCATGTTGTCTGTGAGGTGCTGGGTGATGTTGCCGTCCGCCCTCTGCGCATGGAAGAGGTCCATCAGTAGCTGCAGGTTTGGTGAGCTGACCTCGTCTATAACCTCCCTCGCTAGGCGGAGGAAGAACAGGGTCACGTGTTCATGTGCACATTGGGGCCAGGGCAGGAGGCAAGCAGTGGCTGACCTTGGCCCTGGTGCTTCAAGAAGTAGTCGGGGATGGCAGAGATGGGCTCAATAAGGGCTGTAACACTGTGCTGCACGGTTCAAGGGAGGAGGGGGGTTGCACAGCGCGACACCACAACCTGTGGCCACGCAGTGAGAGAAGACCAACCTTGCCACACTCGCTGGCAGCAAAGCGCAGGTTGCTCACAAACGTCCGCCTGCATAGTTCCTCTTGCCCCTCCCCTGCGGGGCGGGTGCCCGCCATGAAGTGCACCCTCTGACACTCAAGGGCGCCTGCATACTCCAAAGCAGTGGCGACGCTGTCTCTGAAGGCATCCTCCAGACCAGGGACAGCCGCCAGCCCCCACTTGCCCGGGTGGCCTTCGCCTGCATGCATGCGGTGCCGTGCATGGATTGCACCACAGATATTCTATGCTCTGATTGCACCGAGATGCATACAAACTTACCCTGGGCCACTGGTGCGTTCAGGAGTACTTGCTGCACTGAGGCTTCGCTCTTGGCTCTGCGGAGTTCCTCCTTGGAGAACTGGTACAGGTCTACGCCGCACTCCACGCCGACAAAGCCTACAAGCGCATTGGCCAATGCCTCCTTAGTCGCGTGTGGACAAGACATAAGGGAAACTAACCTGCCCTTGCAGCGCAGGCATATCGCTCAAGAAAGGACTTCTCCTTGAAAAGAAACGAGAGGTTCGCCGAAAACTTGAGTCTAGCGGCCATCTTAATGGAAGACCCACTAATACGTACCTCTCAATACTGTAGCATACATGTACATTATTCCTATCAAGAAGTACCTACAAATGTGTTGAGCTGCACTGGCAGTGTCTCAGGATGAAGACCGCCTTCTTCTACCACGAGACCGTCTCCTCTCCGGTGATCTGGACCGTCTCCTATCTCTTGAGCGTGACCTGGACCGTCTCCTGTCTGGAGACCTGGTCCGTCTCCTTGCTGGGGACCTGCACCGTCTCCTGCCTGGGGACCTGGACCGTCTCCTGTCTGGGGACCTGGACCGTCTCCTGTCTGGGGACCTGGACCGTCTCCTGTCTGGGGATCTGGACCGTCTCCTGTCTGGGGACCTGGACCGTCTCCTGCCTGGGGACCTGGACCGTCTCCTGTCTGGGGACCTGGACCGTCTGCTGTCTGGGGACCTGGACCGTCTCCTGTCTGGGGACCTGGACCGTCTCCTGTCTGAGGACCTGGACCATCTCCTGTCTGGGGACCTGGACCGTCTCCTGTCTGGTGAGCGAGACTGGTCCTGACTTTCAACCACTTTCTTTTGCTGCAAAGAGAGTGACGGCCTCCCTGAGGTTTTGATGCTCCTGCACAGCAGCGAGAGAAAGAAAACAATAACAGACCAGATGAAGTTGACTCAACGTGCAAGAGCCGGGAAGGGCAGCACTTTCATGCTGCCACTGACAACAGCTCGGTATCGTCCATCCCTGCAAACAAATCATATTTGGACGCATCCTCCTCCCCCTCTTCATCTTCCTCCTCCTCTTCCTCCTCTCCATTGTCTGTTTCATCCTCTGTGGGTGGGACTTGTGGCGAGGGTGAAACTGCCTGTGCATTGATTTCCTTATCAGCAACTTTTCTCTTCTTCCTACGACCAAACTGCATAAAGACCTCGCAAGTGTCAGCTCCTATGCACACAATGAGGCATGTGGCTCTACCTACCTCGTCAAACTCATCGTCGGACTCCTCCCTCTCAACGTACTCAACGTTCTCTCGCTCGTTGTAGCCACCACCGAGTCCAGTGCGAGCTTCCACCTTGCCTAACTTCGGCTCATGGCAAACATTGCACTCGGTCCGGCGAGCCCAATTTATGTTACCACACCTAGTAGCAGCAGGAGCAAGGCATTGCAGCACAGGAGAAACAAGCTCACGTGACATCACGTGACAGACTTACATGGAACACTGCCAATCTTCAGCACTAAAGAGCCCGCCACTTTTGGTCGCAATGCCTTTCCCAACCTCCTGCCCAGTTTTTCGAAAGGTGTCCACATTACCCTTAGCTAGAGAAAGAGAGGTCTAAAATTAGCTGGCACTTAGATGCAAGGCGACCATGCGCCAGCCTGCGCGTACGCATGCGGTGGTGGGTGACTCGACACCTTTGCCACACTTGTTGCAGTGGGTTCGCCAAGTGAAGTTGATATTGCCGCAACTGAAGGAGTAGAAGCATGCATAATACAATGTGAACGTGTATACTACTGGATAAATTGAGGTACCTTGCTTCGCTACAAATCCAGTCTCCTTCAGAGATATTCATTTTCTTGGCAGCCATTTTTAACCACGCCTACCGCCCGCTTGCAAAATGGCTGCCAATCCTGTTCGGACGTGTAGTCAGCCGGCATGCACCTTTAAGATGACACTACGACGCTTTTCCTTTGCCAAGTCATCGAGACAACTACCCAACCGCAACTTTCGTTCGTTGCGACCTGCACTTCGTCCTGTGCACTCCTCCGCCCCGCGCTTATCTCCCCTTGTGCCCATTGTGGTGGAGCAAACGGTGGGGAGACAGGCGGGCAGGCCAGTCACGTGAGCTGTGCCACCTAGCCCACGCGTGTGTGTGCATGTTCATGCTGTTTTCGACATCTGTGCATCCGCATGCAGGGGAGAGGGGAGAGGGCCTACGACATATACTCACGCCTCTTGAAGGAGCGCATCATCTGCCTTATGGGACCAGTGAGTGCCCCGCCCACCGCACAGGCCCACATGACTGGACCAGCCCATAGCATGGCTGGTCTACTCCTCTCTGTTCCCGCAGCCTGCGGTGACTGGTCGTGCATGTGGGCTTCTTCTGGTGCATGTGTAGGTGACTGATGAGCTGGCGAGCCTGGTGATTGCACAACTACTTCACTTACAGTCAGAAGACCCCAAAAAGTCTATACACATGTACATTAATAGCCCAGGTGAGCTTGGCCGACGTGTGGAGCCAGGCTGTACGTGTGAGCTTGGCCGACGTGTGGAGCCAGGCTGTACGTGTGAGCTTGGCCGACGTGTGGAGCCAGGCTGTACGTGTGAGCTTGGCCGACGTGTGGAGCCAGGCTGTACGTGTGAGCTTGGCTGATGTGTGGTGTGCCTCTCATCCGCGCTGCAGGAGGGCTGGTCACAGCGGGGCTAGGCATATATGACACTGTACAGTACATCAGTGCCCCGGTTGCAACATGGTGCGTTGGGCAGGCGTGTAGCATGGGTGCACTGCTGCTGGCCGGAGGGGCGGCTGGGATGAGGTCTGCGCTGCCGCACTCCCGAATCATGGTTCACCAGCCCTCGGGGCGTGCTGGGGTAAGTGACATGTGCTGCACTCATGTTTGCCCCTCATACGAGGTACGTCCCTCCACCAGGGCCAGGCCACTGACATTGCCATCCAAGCAGAGGAGATACTCAAGATAAAGAAGGTGTGCAACCAAATTTTAGCTGGCCACACTGGGCAGCCGCTGGACAAGATTGGTGAGCTGGTTTGCTCTGCTGGTACCCCAGCCCCCTCCCCTCCCTCCACTCCTAGCATCCCCTCCCCCCCCAATACACAGAGAAAGCTGTTGAAAGGGACTGCTTCCTGTCGCCAGTGGAGGCCCAGCAGTTTGGCATCATTGACAAGGTGGTGGTGCCACCCTCAGGCACACTCGCACAGTGACAGCCAATGCACAGTGACAGCCAATGCACAGTGTTAACACATGCACTGATCATGAATTGAAATTCGCTGTGCCCTTAACTGCATGAGTGTCAATCCCCATCCATACCGTTGACAGCAGGAGGAGGGTGGGTACGAACGACCTTGGTGCACTCATTGCTCCTCCACACCATCCTACCCCTGCACACAACTACAACGTTCAAGTGCTGTATATATAGCGGTGATAGCTATAGGCAGTCTGACATGTGTTATCTGCAAACATTCAAATTCCAGTCCAATGACGATAAAGCAGTTACATTACAATACTCGAATTCCTGTACAACCTGTGAAGAACATGCAGTTTCAGTATGTTACAAGACAGGCGGTGAGGAGGAGGGGCTGGGGCTGGGTGCCGCAGCAAGCTTGTTGCGGATGTGCGTGAGGACTGACTGAAGCTCCTCTGGATCCACAAAGGAGTCATTGTTGAGGTCGCAGAGTGTGAAGAACCGATCTGGCAGTTCAGCAGTAGCCTGCCCTGGTAAGTGCAAGTGCTCTAGGAACTCTTCCCGTGACAGTCGTTTGTCTGCGTCCTCATCACTGCCGTTGAAGCTGTCACGGATGCCTGCATGCACCATGCATGAGAGGAGGGAGGCACTCAGGACTGGCCGGTGGGGAGGAAGTCTATGGTGTAGGTGTATGCACAACAAACTTACTCTCAACAACACTCAATAATTCTGTGAACTGCTCTCTATTTCTGGGAGGTGTTTCTGTACTCGGCTGGGGTGTGTGGTCCGGAGGCCTTTCTGTGCTCGGCTGGGGTATGTGGTCCGGAGGCCTTTCTGTGCTCAGCTGGGGTGTGTGATCCGGAGGCCTTTCTGTGCTTGGCTGGGGTGTGTGGTCCGGAGGCCTTTCTGTGCTCGGCTGGGGTGTGTGGTCCGGAGGCCTTTCTGTACTCGGCTGGGGTGTGTGGTCCGGAGGCCTTTCTGTGCTCAGCTGGGGTGTGTGGTCCGGAGGCCTTTCTGTACTCGGCTGGGGTATGTGGTCTGGAGGCCTTTCTGTGCTCGGCTGGGGTGTGTGGTCCGGAGGCTTTTCTGTGCTCGGCTGGGGTGTGTGGTCCGGAGGCTTTTCTGTGCTTAGGTGGGAGACAGCGTTCAGTGCAGTTGCTTGAGGGGTATTGTCCCAGTGTCCAGCAAGGGCATCAGGAAATGCTCCT
>MKWU01007149.1_pt1 | contig 10871 bp, 8 predicted proteins | sample 809101 | NCBI WGS metagenome assembly MKWU01 (sample SAMN05860141, study PRJNA318959) | sponge metagenome | host: Aplysina aerophoba | place: Slovenia: Piran, Adriatic Sea, Gulf of Piran | collected 2013-05-07
AGAGCTAGCTTCCAACTCAACACATTCATCGCCGCTACGACCATCGTTCCAGAGTATGGCGGGACGAAGTGGTTTATCTTCCCCGTCGAGTAGCACTGCTCCATGCATTTGCCCCGAAAGTCCAATGGCTCTGACTTCGGAGCCGTACTGGTTGAGCGATTGCATTGCCTGATCGGCAGCTCGCCACCAATGCCGAGGATCTTGCTCACTCATGAGCGGGCCGGGGCGCGAGGAGGAGAGTGGTTCGGTGGCCTCATCCACCAGTTGACCTTGCTGGTCAACGACAATGACTTTGACCGACGACGTGCCGATATCTATGCCAACGTACATCAGGACTGTTGCTGAAAGTCCTTAACTCTGAAGAATTGATTCATCAGATAGAGAGGAACCGGGCTAAGTCGACTTCACACCTCTACGACGAGTTATCCGCCCTTTCGTCCAGTACTTTCTGGACCAGAAAATCCACGACATCAAAGACTTTGCGTTTGCTGTTGACTTGCGAAGGTGTTGTGGTGTAGCGACCATCCACGACGACTGTGGGAGTGGCGACGATACGCCAGACTCTAGCTTTACCGTTGTTATCACGCATTTTTTGCGTGATTTCTGGAGAATCGAAGACTTCCTTGAATTGGTCGAATTCAATGTCTCCTTTGTTTTTGAAGAGACGCATGAGCAAATCTTCTCGATTCATTCGCAGTCCATTCTTGTGAATGGCAGAAAAGATCGGCAAGTGAATCTCGTTCGTGACATCGAGTGTTTCGCTCGTTAGATAAGCACGTGCTAAATTGACCATATCCATATTGAATACGACGTGGATTCGTTCGAACTTGACTTTTTCTGGATCTTGCTGGGTAATCCACTTTTCCAGCAACTCCTCAATATCGTAACAGTGCGGACAAGCGTAGCTGAATACCTCCGTGACCACGATAGGGAGTTCATCAGGATTGGCTTCAAACGGAACAGGAACGACTTCGTAATCCCTTCCTTCCACAAATTTATCCTGACTAAATGCTGTCAGACTGGCGAGACATAACCAAAAGAGAAAGATGCATCGTTGAGGCATGGCCAACGACCCTATTTGAATGGCGAACTTAGTACAAATCTTTGGTGTGAGATGTGCATCTACAACACCGAAGAATCGAATTTAGTATAGACCAGAGATGTAATTAGCAACGGCTTTAATCTCGGTATCCGTGAGTCTAGCCGCAACATCTCGCATCATTCCACCGTTGTTTTCATCGCTCACGCGCTCACCTTCACGATACTGTCGAAGCGCTTCAATGGTGTAGGAGGTTGGTTGACCGGAAATTCTCGGGAAACCAGCAAGCGAGTTTCCATTTCCAAACGGTGAGTGACATGCGGTACAAGCTGCAACTTCCTTGTCCATGATCCCACCACGGTAGATTTTCTCACCAAGCTCTAAGAGATCGGGAGATGCTTGCCCGATGCGACCAGGAAGCGAAGCGTAGAAACTGGCAATTTCTGCCAGTTCTTCGTCTGTTTTCTGTTCCAGTTGCCCCATCATGAGAGGGATTTGTCGCTCACCTGAACGCATGAGTTCCATCTGATGAAGTAGATACTTCTCATTCTGACCGGCAAGATTTGGGTAGCCTGCTATGGTCGCGTTACCATCTTCGCCATGACAGGGTACGCATGTGGCTACGAGCTCGTTGGCGCTGGTTTCCACTGCGGGTGTAGCTACTGTTTCTGCGTCTACGTCAACAGCTTCTTGGGACTCTTCCTCTTGTCCATGCACCACTAGCGCGGTACCTAGCAGTAAGATACCAATCACAACAGTTCGAGCTAGACCTTGATAGATACGCAAGGTTTGAAAAACCATAGCTATTCCGAGATAACAATTCTGAGGGAAATTTGAAGGATTAACCTTCTAGGAACCGAACGCAGATTTCGGCACGGGAATTATAGAGACTGCTCTCTGGCTCAAGGTGCAAAGAAGTGTGCCTTCCAAACATGCGATCATCGGTTATCACGTAAGCAAAGACTGATTCATGCCAAACTCGAACCCCTTATCTGCTTCTTTTTTGAAAAGCGCGGCGGATTTTGCCCAATGTCCCGTCGATGATGTGCCTGAACTGGCCTTTGTTGGAAGATCCAACGTAGGTAAATCGAGTACTTTAAATAAGCTCACGGGTATTAACAAATTAGCGCGTGTCAGCAAAACTCCAGGGCGGACGCAGCTGATCAATTTTTTCAACTTAGAAGTAAGTCCTTCCACGTCGGGTGGTCGCCTTGTCGATCTTCCTGGTTTTGGTTATGCGAAGGTAAGTAAGCAACAGAGGGCTCGGTTTGGAGAGTTAGTTGACGAATATCTGACTCGAAGAAGCAATCTGAAGGGGGTAGTTCTGGTGATGGATGCTCGACATCCGCCTTTTGAATTTGATCAACAGATGATTAAGTGGTGCAATCAGCAACAACTGAATCTCCTTGTACTTTTGAATAAATCTGACAAGCTCAAGCGGAACCGACAGATTCAGGCCAAATCCAATCTAGAGAACATCTATGGAGGTCACCTCCAACTAAGTATTGAGAGTTTTTCGGCCACTAAAGGGACGGGCGTGGAATCGGTTCGAGGTATTCTTCGTCACTGGTTAGAGTGAGACTAGCTACCGTTCCACGGTTTGGCTTACCAGAATCGACACCCAATATCCGAACTAGAGTTGGTTTAGGCTAGTCTCCGCTTACTGTTCGCAAAAGGCAAGTTGGAAAAATCAATGCGCCTCGGACCAATTTTTGCCCACGCCAAATTCAACCAGCAACTCCACATCAAGATTCTCTGCGGATTGCATGCAGTCCCGCACACCACTTTGTAGCTGATCTACGTCATCTACATTCACTTCAAAAACCAACTCGTCATGAACCTGGAGCAACATCAGAGCATCGAGACCACTCGATTCCAACCATTGATGGACATTTATTGTCGCGACTTTGATAATGTCTGCAGCCGAACCTTGCACGGGTGCGTTGATCGATAACCGCTCAGCCGCTTGTCGTTGCATGGGATTACGAGCCTTGATGTCCTCTAGATAAATGCGGCGTCCTTGAATTGTCTCCACATACCCTAGCTTTCTTGCTCGTTCCTTGGTCTCTTCCACATAGCCTTGGATGGCGGGGTATCGAAAGAAGTACATTTCGATGATGTCACGTGCCATATGTTGCGGAATACCCAAGGACTTAGCTAATCCAAACGCCGACATTCCATACATCAGTCCGAAGTTTATGGTCTTTGCATCGCGTCTTTGATTGGGGGTGACTTCATCTAATGCAACCCCGTAGATATCGGCTGCAGTCGACTGGTGAACATCGAGTTTGTTACCAAATGCTTTGGTTAAACCTTCGTCCCCGGTAATGTGCGCCATGACCCGTAACTCAATCTGTGAGTAATCAGCCGAAACCAGCACTCTCCCTTCCGGAGGAATAAATGCCTCACGGATTTTTCGCCCCTCTTCCGTTCTGATGGGGATGTTTTGCAGATTTGGGTCCGCCGACGCTAGACGACCGGTAATGGCATGAGCCTGAGCATAAGTGGTGTGAATTCTCTTCGTCAATGGATGGACTTGACTGATAAGGTTGTCAATGTAGGTTGACCTGAGTTTTGCCGCGTGCCGGTAGTCCAAAATCACCTGTGGCAGGAGGCTTTCCTGGTTTTTAGCAAGTTCCTCAAGGACATCCACATTCGTAGAACGATGACCTCGTTTATTCGCTCGCGGTGCGGTTAATTGCAGATCGTCAAAGAGAATGGTCTGTAGTTGCTTGGGTGAGTTGAGCGAGAATGGTTTACCGGCAATTTCATGCGCCTGGCTTTGTAACCCGGCAATTGCTTCATCTAATTCACGACCAAACTCATGTGCCACCTCGCTATCGAATAGGATTCCGTGACACTCCATTTGGTAAAGAACAGGCTCTAAGCGTAATTCGATGTTTTCGTAGATGTTCGAAAGTACGTCGTTCTTCTCAAGCGTCTCATTTAAGGTTTCGTGAAGTCTTAGACAAGCTGCCACGTATTCACCTGCATAGGGGGCAAAACTGTCGATAAGAATCGAAGCAATAGGCTGGCGCTTGGCACCAGACCCAACAATGTTCTTCAGATCGATCAGATCAGTTTTCAGATACTGCGCGGCGAGTGAGCGCAGATTTAATCCACCGCGTGCCGAACTATGAATGACATACGCTTCTAGCATGACATCGTGTATAGGTCCAGTGATTTCCAAACCGAGTTTTCTTAATGCGTGTCGAGCGGCTTTTACATCGTGCAGTATCTTTGATTTTGGACTATTCAGCAAAGCACTAACGGCTTTGAGTACTTTCTCTCCTTCAATGGCAGGCTGGCCTTCGAGGCCTTCGTGTGCTATTGGTAGGTAATAGGCTTCAGTTGGTGTACAGGAAATCGATACACCTGCGACATCCGGTGCGCCAAATGTTGCGAATGCGAATGATTCCGCTTCCTCAAGCGCGTGAACCATGTCCTCTAGACTGGAGGCGTCCCTAACGATGGTTATTTCAGCTTCCGTGGATTCAACTTCGGTTGTTCTGTTGCTGAAAAACCTTTCGAGTAAAGAATGAAACTCGTAGTGTTCAAACTTTTGAATGAGTTCTTCTTCCTTAAACGAACTTCTAGTCAACTCTTCCAAGCTATGTTCCAGCTCTACGTCGCACTTGATAGTTGCGAGTTCGTAAGATAAAGGTAGCTGAGGTATGGCACTTCGCAGATTCTCACCAATCTTGCCTTTAACTTGATCGGCGTTTTCTACAACTCCCTCTAGTGAGCCATAGGCATCTAGCCACTTTACAGCAGTCTTCGGCCCACACTTTTCAACACCTGGGATGTTGTCTACTTTGTCTCCCATCAGAGCTAGATAGTCAATGATTTGATCAGGACGTACACCGAATTTTGCTACTACCCCATCAGGGTTGAGAAACTCGTTTTTCATGGTGTCCATTAACGTGACGTGCTCATTGACGAGTTGCGCGAGATCTTTATCTGAAGTAGAGATGATCGTGTCTATCTTTTTTTCAGACGCTTGTTTGGCAAGCGTCCCTATTACATCATCGGCTTCGACATCCGGAACCACCAACAGGGGCAATCCCATGACTTGAATGAGTTCATGGAGTGGTCCGATTTGAGACCGTAAATCATCCGGCATTGCAGCTCTAGTAGCCTTGTACTCGCCATAGATTTCGTCTCGAAAAGTCTTCCCTGGGGCATCGAAGACGACGACTACGCTACTCTCTGGATAGTCATCACAGAGCTTCTGTAGCATGGAGATCACACCTCGCATTGCGCCGGTGGGTTGGCCTCGAGCCGTCCTAAGATCCGGAAGCGCGTAGAAGGCGCGAAACAAATACGAAGAACCGTCCACTAATATCAACGGAGAGCTTTGAGTCATAATTTGATTACCATATGTCCAAGCTGATATTCGATTTAACTAGATGCAAAGAGCCACCTATTGTCTGAGAGTAGCGGCCCATTGGCTTGGGTTGTTGATTTTAGGTGTTGGGCTCCATCTCCAAGTCCAAGCGCAGGAGGAGACGCAGTCAAAAAATTCGGATGCAAATGAAAAAGAGGAGGTACGGTCTGTACAAGATCCCCTAAGAGAGCCTCCTCCCGAGATACGAGAACCGCCTCCCGAAGTCCTTGTTGGTCCGACTGTTGTTCTGCGTACTTCAGAAAGAAGGACTGTCTACGAATTTAGAGTAAACGGGCGTCTAACTCGTATTAAGGTGGTACCAAAAAACGGCAGACCTTACTACCTCATACCGGTCGACAGGACAGAGACAATGGGCGAATTTAGACAGAACAGTAGGCTACAGATGGTGTGGGAAGTAATCACTTTCTAGTATCTAGTTTTACCCATGGCAGTCATTACCGAACTATCCCACACAGTCATTGAAAATGCGCTAGAGCAGTATGACATTGGCAAACTGATGCGCTTCAAGCCGGCAACTCAAGGGATAGAGAATACCAATTACTTCATAACCACACGAAGTTCTGAGAACGGTCAGTCCGTATTGAAAGACTATGTGTTTACGGTGGTCGAAGAACTCGGTGGCGACGCAATTTCTCGACAAATCATGGTGAGTCTCTTGTCCGATTGCAATGAGGCAGGTTTACCAGTTCCAGTACTTGTCCGGACGAAACATGGCGATCGAGAGTGCCGCGCCTGGGATAAGCCCATTCTTATTTGCGAAAAGCTCCCTGGCGCTCACATTACCCACCCCGTTGTAGAGAACTGTGAGGCGATCGGCAGGTTTTTGGCTCGGTTCCATCTCGTGACTAGAACGATAGCATCCAAAGCCAAACCCTATATCAGGAATGTTGATTGGCTCACGCGAAGTGTTGAGACGGTAGAACCATTTGTTTCGCCGGACCAACGGTTTTATTTAAGAAAAGTTCTGGAGGTCTTGACGTCGTTATTGAGCCGAACCGACGTGCAGTCGTTACCGCAGAGTGTGATACATGGTGACTTATTCCGCGATAACGCCTTATTCAATAGTCATGGATTATCTGGCGTTGTGGATTTTTATCATGCTGGAGTGGGATATGAGATTTACGACATAGCGGTAGCGATCAATGATTGGTGCGAACACCATGGAACGATCGACGAACGGCGAGCTTCTAGTCTGTTGTCTGCGTACAACCAGATTAGACCGCTGACTGGACTGGAGGCGACTTTCCTAAATCAGTTTCTTCTGTATGGCGCGTTTTCGTTCTGGCTCTCTCGATTACTCATACAGGTACGTGATGAACTTCCTGATGACTATCCCGTCAAAGATCCGCGACATTTTGAAGAATTGGTAGATCGACACTTACGCCGGCCCTTCAGGTTAACCGAACCTGAAACTATTACCGTGAAGTAGGTTTTGGTCGACGAGGAGCGATCAATTCACCTCTAAGAGTACCACCTGAAAAAGTTTGCTCGCATCTGTCCACACTTCCTTGAGTGTCATATTTGCGGCCTTTGCGACCTTCATTAGATCCGGTAAGTTGTACTTGTAGGAGTTTTCTGTGTGAAGAAGCTCTGCCTCTGCAAACGAGATCTCATTCTCTCCTATCTGTACCGACTGCTGTATGTTGCTCTGTAGGTACATTTCAATTCGCCCTAAATCTTCGTTGTATCGAGCAACATGATTGAACTGCTCTAGAACGAAATTCGTATCTAAAACCTTGTTGAGGTGGCGCAGGATATTGAGATTGAACTCAGCGGTTATGCCTTTCGAGTCGTTATAGGCCGCATTCAAGATAGCTGGATGATTTCGGCTGTCGACTCCAAGGATCAGTTTTCCACCAGACCCCACCGTCTCACTAATGGACTGCAGAAATCGACAGGCTTCCTCACGTTCGAAATTACCGATTGTGGATCCAGGGAAAAATGCGGTGCATTGTTTTCCTTTAGCTTCATCAGGTAAGTCAAACGGTTTTGTGTAGTCCGCACCAATTGGAAGGACTGAGAGGTCAGGATAAGCATCGGAGATTTTTTTAGCCGCTTTTTGTAGGTATTCTCTCGAGATGTCCACAGGAACGTAGAGTTCAGGTTGAATGGCATTCAACAACAGGCGCACTTTGTAACTTGATCCACTCCCATATTCAATTAGACACTCGGTGCCTTTAACTGAACTAGCGATGGCGGCTCGACGTGACTCAAGGATTTCGAGTTCGCTTCTCGTGAGGTAGTATTCCGGCAACTGTGTAATCTGAGTAAACAGCTCGGAACCGCGCTCGTCATAAAAGAATTTCGGCGAAATCCTCTTTGGTGAATCAGTTAGTCCAATCAGGACTTCATCTAGATCTGTCGGTTTGCTTAATGGTGATTGAGCAACCAGTGAATCTATCGTTAGGGTGTCATCCAAGATTGTCCGCCAAACGAATTCCCGTGAACTGCCAGCGGTCCTTCGGATAAAAGAAATTACGGTATGTGGTGCGAATATGGTTGGTAGGAGTCACGCATGAACCTCCCCGAAGCACGAATTGATTTGCCATGAACTTGCCGTTATATTCGCCTAAAGCGCCTCTCGCAGGTTTAAAGCCTGGGTAGGGGCTGTACGCCGAAGCAGTCCATTCCCAACAATCTCCTAAGAGTTGCTGTATGTGGTCACCACCTGTTGCTTGAGTTGGGTGGAATACGTCTCGTTGACCGAGATTAGCTTCTTGATCTGCACTCCGACCATTGGTCCGTTCGCGTAATGTCTGATTCACTGCTGCTTCCCATTCAAATTCCGTCGGAAGTCGACGTTGCGACCAGCGTGCAAAAGCATCTGCTTCATAAAGACTTATGTGAGTAACCGGCGTGTGAGGATTTATTGGTCTAAGGCCGTGTAGCGTATATTCACACCAGCCTAAGTCTTCATCGAAGTACCAATATTCAGGTTTCGTCCACTGACGGCTTTGTACTTCATGCCATCCATCCGACAACCAAAGTGTTGATTCAGCATAACCGCCATCTTCAATAAACTGGAGATATTCGCTATTGGTGACCAGCCGGTTCGCGATAGTAAATGGTTCAAGCCAAACGGTGTGTCTGGGCGTTTCGTTGTCGAAGCAGAATTGATTCGAGGCGTTGGTACCAATCGAAGTCTTGCCTCCTGAAATCTGATGAAATCTAAGAGCAGTAAAAGATTCAGAATTCTCTTCGTCTACCAGTTCGGTGTTCTCATCACTTGTCGAATAAACTGGAAAAAGCGGATTTTTGCCGAAGTTGCTCTTCAGATCGGTTAGGAGTAACTCCTGGTGTTGTTGTTCGTGATGGATACCTAGGACCACTCGATCCTTGATTTCTACGTCTAACTGCTGAGTTAATAGGCCACGCATGGTGGAATCGACGTGATAGCGGTATGTCATTACCTCGCGTACCGTAGGACGAGATAAATTGCCTCGTTCCGGGCGCGGATGTCGGGAGCCTACGTTTTCGTAGTACGAGTTGAATAAATATCGATAGGTAGGATGGAAGGGTTGGTAGTTTTCCCCAATTTCGGCGAGGATGAAGGTTTCAAAAAACCAAGTCGTGTGAGCTAAATGCCACTTCGGAGGACTGGCATCAGCCATCGGCTGTACGCCGTAATCCTCAATTTCTAGTGGCTCGCAGAGTTCTTCGGATCGAAGTCGTACTTCTTGGTAATGATTTAGGAGATCTGTATCAACAGACTTCAAAGAAGACAAAGCGAGTCCTTATCAAGTTGGTCTTCGATTTAAAGGAGGCTAAACCTGATTGACAAGCGATTCGTCTTGTCGTTGCACAGCAACCTTGCATATAGATGACGAGATGAGCTTCCGCAATCTTTAAAAATCATTGTGTAACTCAATCTCGCAAACAACATTCTACTCGTGATGTCTATTTTGATTGAAGAAATGCCATTTCGAGCTAATTAAACGTTAGAAACAAGATTGAGCAGGGTTGCATATTCACCGCCAAGTCAATTAGGACCCTTGGAACAGAATGATTAACTACTCTGTTCCAGAACCAAAAAGTAAATTGACTCCACCTTTGTGCTATCTTGACTATCTAGTTTCCCAGCTATGGCCAGAGATTAGCGTTGCAAACCACGGAATCCAGAGACCACGATCCATATACACATACTGTAGGTGAAGTGCTCGAACCACCGAAGAACCTGATTGGTAGGTTCAAGTTTTTGGGTCCCAGTGTCATTGTCGCAGGGTCGATTGTCGGCTCAGGAGAAATCCTTCTTACCTCTGGTTTAGGTGCAAATGCTGGATTTGTGCTACTTTGGTGGGTACTCGTGTCCTGTTGGAGCAAATCCGTGGTGCAGGCCGAGTTCACGCGCTACTGTATTACCACCGGTGACACATATATGCGAGCGCTCAATCGGATTCCAGGTAAGATCATGGGACCGAAGGGTCCGGTCGGATGGACAGTGTGGCTTGCTGTTATCGCATTTATTCCAGGTATCACAGGACTGGGTGGTATCGTTGGTGGCGCAGGGCAAGGCATGTCACTGCTGTTTGAAGGGTTAGATACCAGAGTTGCTGCAGGAATTGTTGCGGTTTTTGCCATCTTGATATTGGCGAGTGGATCTTACCGATATCTTGAGAGGGTGATGTTATTACTGGTCATCTGTTTTACAGTCACGACTATTTACTGTGCAGGTCTCATGCAGACGACAGAATTTGCCATGACCACAGACGATTTTCTAGCCGGTATGAACTTCGATTTTCCTCTCGAGTACGCTGCGCTTGCGATTGCAATGTACGGATTTACTGGGGTGAACGGTGGCGAAATCACAGCTTACACCTATTGGTGTGTTGAAAAAGGTTATCCCAGATATATCGGTCGAAATGAAGCGAATGACCAGTGGGTGAGCAGAGCTAAAGGGTGGATCAAGGTGCTACACGCCGATGTGTGGACCACTCTGATTATTCTCACGATCGCAACGATTCCGTTCTACATTCTTGGCGCAGGAATTTTGCATCCTACAGGGGCTCGACCTGAAGGTCTCGAAACAATCAGAGCATTGTCAGGAATGTTCACTCAGACTCTAGGTGACTGGTCGCTCATTGTGTTTGGTTTTGGCGCGTTTTGCATTTTGTTTTCAACGACCTTGTCAGGAGTGGGAGCAGGAGGCCGTGTGTTTCCGGATTACGTTGTTGAGTTTGGGTTCATTGGACGTTCAAAAATCCGAAGGACTCTCTGGACTAGAGGCTATGTGATCGTGATCCCTATTCTGGCCTTTTTGCTTTACCTGTTTTTCTCCAGGCCGTTACTGCTGGTGACGATTTCAGCGTTCTTTGCTGCGATCACCTTACCTATACAGAGCGGGGCGGCGATATGGCTTCAGAGTCGGCATATGGATGAAAGAGTCAAACCTGGTCTAGCCATGCGATTAGCATTGAAAGCCACATT
>MKWU01007150.1_pt1 | contig 10870 bp, 7 predicted proteins | sample 809101 | NCBI WGS metagenome assembly MKWU01 (sample SAMN05860141, study PRJNA318959) | sponge metagenome | host: Aplysina aerophoba | place: Slovenia: Piran, Adriatic Sea, Gulf of Piran | collected 2013-05-07
GATATTATTTCCTTCATATTATACTACATACCACTACACTTTTTCCTTCAACGCTGTATTCATGCTGTATATGCTCTGGTACACAGTTTCTAACGGTAGAAGAGCAGGTTAAATGTGTCACAATGGCTCTAGCTACCAGAACAACATAATTGTCTCGAATACCCATCTGTGGCATGATTTGCTCCTCGTGTAATTCCACCACACGCTTTGTGATACCTGCACTTAAGTAAATTGACCAAAAAGTCTTCTCCTCATGTTGCACTGAGCACAGAGTGAATCTCTGCTCACATGTTTGCCTCATCTGACATTGAATATATAATATAGCTGATAACAGCAATTCTATGCCCTAATTAACATTGATTGTATGGCAGTGCATGCCAAAATTGGCATATACAAGTTGTGCTTTTCTGTTCCTTGGCAGGTGAATGGGCAGCTCCTTACTTTACATTATGATATTCAGGTGCTAGATAAGTCAAATTATATATCCTGAGACAATGTCTTCTGTTACATGCACCTATTCAGCTTTAATGCCTTGCCTTCTTCTTCCTCAAAAGCCTGTTGGTCTATAGCTGCAGATAGCTGGGTTGCTTCTTCCTGCTGGGCTCCCCTCCACTGTCATCTCTCCCACGTGAAAAACAAACTGCATCGAGATTTCTGTCAACTATAGCTGTACCGACGACCTATTTGCATGTATACAGGGTCATGTCACGGAGTGCAACCACAATAATTAATATCACGCTTCAATCGCGCACTTACTCATCGTGACCGACCGGAAGTGGGAGAGCTGTTGTCGGCCGGATTTACCATAGACAGTATGGATATACTGCGAATAACATTGTACTCCTTTAAGTTTGAACCCAACTCGGTACGACTGTTCATTGTAGTCGGTTGTCTTCTTCGCCAAGTAGCTACGTACAGGTAACGGATCTGCTCACCATTGGCGCGTCAGCTGATCGACATTGTTCGCCATGGCCGCCGACTGGCTGGACACAGGACAAGGTGTGTTGCATATATATCTGACGTAGGTTGATTTAAAGGGATAGTACAGTAGACCTGTGCCAATATGGGTGGGTGCCTTCGATTGGGCTGCGAGTGACCTGACGGTTCAGTCTACACTAGACGAATGCATAGCAATGTGACGAGCGATCGAGTGGTGAAGACTGCATGGAATGTATGAAACCAGTGTAGGTATTGGTATGATGAGAAATACAATGATACTCTGTCGCTAGCTCTTCCTTGAGACAGTCTCCATCGCTTCAACAGTCTCTGTGGCGCGGCACACCCTCCAACGAATTTTCTGTTGCTGTGCGCGGGAGTGTGTGGATTCAGAAGCGCGCTAGGTTCTCCTTCATTGTGAGAGTACTTCGTGCTTCCATGTCTGCAGACCTTTCAACTGGCTGTCTCTGGCCTCCAGCTGACGGGATATACTGGAGGGCAAGAAGTAGGCGTACGCCAGGCTCTGTAGCGAGCTGTACAAAGGAGTCGAGTCTCTCTCTCTTCAGCGGTTTTGGTGGCGCGGCGTTGTCTTCAACAAGCTCGCTGTCTTTCTAGTCGCCTTTACCCCTTCTCATCCTCTTAGCAACAAGGCTAATGCCGAAATAGCCCATGGAGGCCTAAATGACTGAACAGGGGCCTAATAACCCAAACGGAGGCTACAATGACCGGATACGTATAATTTATACATATGCATACCCCCCCCATCACACCGCCACTGCTATCAATACCACCATCCCCCACCACCACAGCACAACAGCTTGTCCATAATTAACTGGCATATATATGTAATATAAATGTAAGTACAATTATACTATCACAGCATCTATAATATTATTTGGCCGTCTATCTGCTCCCAACGGCTTGCCTATAATTCGCTGGCATATGGCATTTCACTTGTCATGCCTGACAGAATTTGCCCTTTAGGAGAATCTTGGATGCAATATGAACAACGTTGCCAACACAATACTTAAGTGTGTTGAAGGAAAGCTAAGTGTGGAGCTAGAACGAAGCAAGTTTCACAATAACAATTGTTTGAATGGTAGAAGAGCTTGTGAAATAGGCAGACTGATGTTTGTTATATACAACAGACCCAAACACACCTCTTCACATGACGTACGACTGTGAATTAATCTGGATTGGGATCTGGTTTCCAATCCTGATTAGCACTCCATGGTTCACATGGCACAGTGAGCAGTTATGGTCACAATGTAGTATTGTGTGGCTAATGAATGCCATAAAATTATCTCAGGGTGCACCCAGGAATATTCTGTAATTTAGACGTCATATGAGTAATTCTAGGCACATCACTCACATGAGTATTTTGATCATCACACCAATCAACAGACAATTTCAGCAACTAAAGGCCATAAATTAATGATATTACTGTATTATCCATTAATTTAGGGTTGCATTAACTACTATAGATTTATTTCTTGTTGTTGTAAACTCACTATTGCAGTGAGTTTACAGCGAAAAATATACCTGTCATTACACCATTGAATACATTAGGCAGTAGTAGTTTCGAATTCTCTTTGGTTGACTCAAAGATGCCATCACCACACAATGAAGCATATAATTGAATGAAGCATATTTACACCATTTCACAGTATAAGAGAGCGTCAAACTACTTCTGTTAAATTGCTGCCAATGGGACTAAAACTTTGGTTATCCTTAGCCAAATTCAGTCCTCCAATCACCATATGCATATTAGACGGCTCGGCTTGTAGAACACTAACCCTAACCCTTAGGTTAGTAGCACCCCAACCACCCCCCAGTTTGAAGTTTGTTGAAAATGAGTATCTTTGATTTTTAGAATTTCTGCTCCAGAGGCACAAACTGGTCTGGCCATGGCCAGACTGGCCGGAGTGGGTGCTACGGCCATGCATTATCTACTAGTGTGAATAAAATGGCCAATTGTAGCAGGCAGTGATGACGGTGGTATTATATTCTAGCCTATTTTGGCTCAGGCAATGACAGTGGAAGCGTTGCAGGAAGCCAAGAAGAAAATGGCCAGAAAAAGACGCATGCAGTACAACCCCACACTCCTTTCAGGGCATGGGGTTGTTTTGCACTGCTACTGCCTGGCACACAGATGTGTTGAAGCAAGGATTTTGAGTTGGATCCTGTCGCTGTCTTCGTACGAAGCAGAGCCACCAAGCCAACAGGAAAGGCTGAGGCTCTTACAAACATCATTGCATCTATTGCAGCGAAATGGGGGAAGTCAGCTGCATATCTACATTTTTGTCTGGCTCAGTGCCAGCACTACCTTTCTCCCACCTGTCTGCAATTCAATTTCTGTGTGACAGTAGGGAACTTTGTTTGATTGAGCACAATAGTTGACTTAAACCTAGTCAATTTGCCACTCGATTATGCTTCAACTGTCATGCATTTATTGGCAACCTGGAAAATCATAGTCTGGCTAGCTAGACCATCCCATCTAATCACCAGGGTGCCTGGGCATTTAAGTCGGACTGTAACAATTATATATTTGCGACAATGATGATGATAACGAAGCTCATTCATGACAAGTGTGCACTGTCACGTGTTAAGCACAAGCATGTGCCAGAACAACAAATCTCAAAGGTGACACATAACACCTTGTCAACCTAGGTAAGCTTGTCCTTCTATACTGAGATAAAGGTTCAATATCGCACAGACTTATTATAATATCTATTAGTGCACATTACTATGGTTTTCTTGTATGACAGTGTTGTCCTGCAATCATGTTGTTGGTCTTTTGTTCCACTCAATAGACTTCCTCCCGGATGTCAGGCATAAGGACATGCTGCAGTTGTTAGAGAAGATTCCTTTCTCTGACCCATCTTTGTTAACATCAACCTACCAGACATTTGGGAAGCAAGTGTATGATGTATTGCACACATTTGATGTGAAAGAAGATGATGGCCCTCAGCCCTCAGATTTAAGGTATGTTGAGAACAAACACCATTGTTCTCTCCAGAATCATTACATACAGAGCATGGGTGGCTCGAATGCAACACCTTAATTGCAAAAATGGCTACACCCTGTGTTGTAAAACTCCTGCCCATTGTATGACTTGGCATTCAGATCTGCTATGTACTGTATAAACAGTCATTGTGGTGTGTATATATCAACGTGTTATCCTTTCTAAGATGTGGTTCAATCATCAATATAGCACTTAGGTATCTGTCAGTGGCACTGGCCACACTGAGCTTCATTTCTGAACACACTGAGCCTGTTCTTGTCCATAGGTCATCAAGAGGAAAAGAAGGCTCTGAATAGTGAGACTGCATCACATGTTCGCATGCCAGTGTTATGCTTCTGTGACCACTTACCCCAATTGTGCTGTTGATTATGACCCTTTGCACCATTCCATTAAAGCTGAGTTACGTATGTGGAATCATATCACCCCCCTCTACGGCTGCTTCTTGAATGATCGGAAACTCTATATTTCGACATAGTATATTACACTAGTCAAATGTGAGGCATTGTGGGGTAAGTCTTCAAGTGCTGCAGCTGTGCTTTGTCAACAGTATTTGCAATGGCACTTTGTTAGCCACACCATCCTAAGTTTTACTGATTTTTTGACACAGTGTTTTGCAATACACATACGTATCTATTATATAATTAAATATCGGGTGAATTGATTGTGAGCAGATACATAGCATAATCAATAGCAATGATTGCAGGACATTTCGGCCACATAGGCCTTTGTCAACTGTGTACAAAACAAAACTGCAGTGTGAGACATGTTATATAGCAAACACTGGCCAATGGTGTTGTGCGATGAATAGTGAGTGCTTAAATGACCAAGGATATTACGTGATTGTGCACGTGTTTTTGAATGGCTAAAGTAGGTGACCAATGATAAAGTGTGAAGGCATGCACTGTTTACCAAATAGACAAAGGTTAAGCTAGAGGCGTGGTGATAATATATACACTAAAAACTAAAAACAAAAATGGGACTAAGTGTGGGGCAAGGGGTGTGGGTTGAGGATGGGGTTCCAGACCATGGGTAGGAGGAGGCTGCTGTTCAGGTTCATGTTCGGGGTGGATTTCCTGATCTGGATGGCTTCCACAGTTCTCCTCAGCCAGAATCTTCGGCTCTTCTTTGGACTCTGGCGCCTTCCCAGTTGAAAGAAGAGCCAAAGGCATTGCTCATTTACACACCCACTCTTCATTACACAACACCATTGGCCAGTGTCTGCTACATACGAGTGATATAAACATCATTAGAAAGCTCATTCTTTAAGAGCTTTAACCTTTTACCCACGAATTTCCATTATAGCATGTTCGACGGAAGTGATGAAAAAATTAATTTGATATGACCTTGCCCCTTACTTACACAATGTCATGACTTTGTGCAAGATCTTCACAACGGTTGAGTATGCATCTTGATTAGCAACGGTATGTTTGTGTTTTCATCAACGGTCTAGTTTCTATCTGCACAATGATCAACATGTGCAAGTAGCTGTTCTGATGATTTCAGCAATAGAAGAGGTTCATTCTAGGAGATCGTTTGGGTCAGTCACAAGTACATCATGCAGTGTCACATGCATAACCATGGTAAGTTACAACAAGTGCTAAAACCACAAGGTTCATGGCTATGTCAATAGCAGAGCCCACATGCGAAGCTCGAACTGGCGTACTGTATTATAATATTGTGGTCCATAAATGGATTAAGAATTATGACGTAAGGCCAATGCTCTGCTGAGATTCGGCAACCAATTAAATACAGTCTCCAAAATGACTGTAGTACTATACTCATTTGCAGACATCTGATACAATACTCTTGGAACACTATAATAGGATGTGTTGCAATGTGTTTTTCTGTGCATTCCCTGCAGCTTTGGAGAGGTATGCGCAAGCTCAGCTGAAGGGTATGAACAACACACAATATCATATAAGTGTACATAGAGAATATACGGTATGTGACATTGTAATGTTATTAAATTTATACGAAGCGATAGAGTAACGTAACAACCTTCTCCGTTTTACGGACACAATCCCCATGGACAGACTGCACCTCAACAATTTCTTTTACAGCCACCATCGTCTCATTGGTTGGTCCACGCCAGGTCTTCTCTCGATCGTCCTCGTCTCCTTGTACTTTTGTAGGAACTTGTGTATCACCATGTGGTTAGCTCTCAAGCCCATCTCGCAACATGCGACAGTTAGTCGTCGTCTTGTAGGCCATTCTTGCACAATTAGAATGTGTTGTCTGTTACACCTGACGTGTATCACTTGTTGCTTTTGAGAGACTAAAGCAATGAATCTGCCAAAGCCAGCCTTTCACACATATGCCTAATCTTAGACCTCATGATCATTCGTGGTTGCATCGTTTCTGTAGAAAGGTTTAAAGCGAAATGAATGGAATGGATAGTCCATTAAACTGTCTGACCTTTTTGTAAAAATGAAACGAAATGAGAATGTAATATTTACTGTACGTACTCAAACCTGCCTTTTAATACCATTTTAGGAGCATGTGATTTTGCAAATTTTTCTCCACTTTACAATCTCTTTGCACATTTGTCTTCTCTGAACACTTGCAGGTACCATGGACGGCGTGATACTGAACCCATGTAAGTTGAGATAGATGTGCACAATATGGAGATGTATGATTATAGATATATCAAAGGACAGTTTTCTCATACTAGGCTTCATTGGGCATAGAACTTTGTCGTACGTTGTTTTAGGTTTTTTTTAAATAATAAGATGAAAGCTAGAGTCACGAGTATGTCAGTGGTGGCACATTTCTAGTCTAGTACTCTTTCCATCTCACTCTCACCTGATCTTCGCAAATGACCTGCCCATTCTCACCACATAGTTACCCCGCCTCATGGTCCCCTTCACCTTTCCTCTTATCCTTCCCCAGAAGTTCTTTTTGTTCCTACAAAGTCATTCTAAAGGGAGCCAAACTTTATCCATTCCTCATTTTTTGTCTTCCTCACCACTTTGGTTTCTTCGCCTCAAGGTACATTCCTCTTGCCCCCTCAGTTTTCACTTGCAGCCATTTCTGGTATGTCATCTTCTTCTTCCTAATAGCTGCTTTAACCTCCTTGTTCCACCATCCAGTTCTCTTCGCTTGATCGCAGTTGCTGAAATAATACTTGTATACACATGAAGAACAATAATGCAGTTACAGTTTCATACATTCAGCCCACTCTGTTTAGGCCTCATCTTTAGAAGAAATTGTAGGGAAAGCGAAGGTCAAAAATTGGCTACGCAAATTCATGTTGTTTGCATAAGGGACATAACCCACATCATGCACAGCTAAATATGACTAGTAACATTTGTGTCACTGAACAGGTGCTAATGTACTTTTATCATGATGATCTACAATTTCAAAGATATCAGTCGAGAAGTAGTATATTATGTGGTTCTTGGCCTTGGAGATTGCGGGCCAACTTGCCATGATGATAGGCAGCACTAAGCACCAAGTAAAAGTAGTCAAGTAAAAATTATGCAATCACCGTTGGTTCCACCATCCTAATTTACCAACCATTTCCACTGCTTTATAGAGCTTACAACCATGTCGACGTAGTATGTGCGTGCTTGTTTTGCATCAAGTGGGTGGTCTTGATGTTGCTTCTTCAGTGCAGCCTTTTCCTCTTGGTGTGTGATCTTTTGTCCAATTACACAATTTTCAAAATGTTACATTTGAACAATTTGCACCCAGATTTAGGGTCTAGCCCACAATTAAACATTACAGCACCTATATACATTGCGTGATCACATTCCAATGAGGACCTAGTAGATTGCTACCATTATATGCTTGGCCATCGAGCGACCATTTTTGTGACACAGATTAACGTCACTGCTTGTGCACGACATCCATTGGTAGTAGCATGCATGGCTACGAGCAGTTCAAGCGTGGACATGGGAAATATACCTGCTACTCCACACCAACCAATGGCATTCAAATTTCCCAAGAGGATGTATGGACGAGAAAAGCCAGTGGACCAAAGTTCAACCTGGTTCACCAAGTGGACGCTTCTACATTATGATGCAGCTAAGGATCTATTGTACTACCTTACCTGCTTGACAGCTTTTAGCTGTCAATGTGGATGCTGCCTTTGTAATTGATCATGAAATACTACGACTGAATTAGTTACTGGTGAGGGCTTATGCCATATAATTTCTGCACATATCCAGAGGATTCTGCAACTGGAAGATGCTACCTTGAGCATTATGTGACATGAAGAGAATGCCTGCTATCGTGAGGCTGCAGACGTCATTATCACGCTGCCAAGTATGACTAGGGATGCAAGGGAGCAACTATTTAATCTCCACTGCAGAGATGATGACAAATGGCAAGGCTCTCCTACAAGTAATCTCAGTTATTGCTTTTTTCTGCAGACGGGCTTGCCATCAGGGGAAACAATGATGAGACAGAGTAACTTTTCACAGTGGCTGAGCGTGAAGGCCCACAAAGATCCTAATCTAGCATCATGGTTACAGAGAAAGGAAAATGTATATAACCGCTCAAAATAAAATTATAAAGATCATGGCCAACTTGTGCAATGCAACATTGCTACCTGTGTCAAAATGTCACTGTTCTACTCAATTATGGTGGGTGCAATGACAGACGAAGCAAACAAGGAGCACATGACTAGAGATATGGACTAGAGGTATGGTACATTGTATAAGAAGTTAATGGTCTACGGGTGTAGGCACACGTGTTTGCATGTCTGTTTTATGTCAGTACATTTTTTAAATGTATGCTCATACGTTGCTGCGTTTAAGAACCATACGTTAACCGTGCTACACCTGTAGCATCTGCATACAATAAAGGTTTAAAACATAAGGAATCATCATTGAATGTGCCAAGGTGTTGCTCAGTTTATTTCTCTGACTTTATTCCCAGTGTTCAGCTTTCGGCTTTCTTTGGTGCTTATGCACGCTTAGTCCTGTGTAGCCAGACCACCATTATGTTCCTAATGCATGCTGGAGACTGGTACAACTCTCGTACACTCCTCTAGGGCATGTCCGTGCACTATGTACTCTGAAGACTCATCTTTCAGCACAAAGACAAAAATACTTGCCAGCAAGATACTGTAGAATAGCGTACACCTTGCGAAGCACCCCATTTATATAACAGTTTACTTTAAGGAGGAATGTGACAGCCATTAGCACTTCTTTCTAGTGTTAGCACATTCCCAAGCTATTGACTTGATTGCCCATACGTCGCTCGTAGCATGCCCGTAGCTTTACCGGTATTATACACGTACGTAACATCAACATTCTCGTAGGCGCATCCGTAGACTATCTGTACCCATAAACCATCGTATGCCCGTAGAACGTTTACTTTTCATAGAATGTATCCTACATAAGGAATATTTTGGCCTGTACCATGTTGATTTGATAAACGCTGCCATTATCACAGCTGTGATCAAGGACACCTTGATCAGAATAAATCTGTCTACAAGCAGAGTATGAGAGCAATGCTGTAATGTAGCCAGTACCTTGAGAGGTGCCTACAATGGCCAAGAGGATAAGTGATCTTGAGCCAAGAGCTCTGTATATGCCTGCTTTAGCCACTCCCTCAATCTAGGCACAAGTGAAGCTATCAAGCAGTCCAAATTCATGAGTGGTGCCCTTGGAACCACTCATGAGACTACAAATCTGGTAAATATGGTACTCACCTTGGTGTGATGGCATCTTTCAGCACATAAAAACGCCTACCAGGTAGCAGTGTGCTAGGCTTCAGACTTCTTTGTCCAGCTAGGTGGACAGTTAGACCAGATTCATTAAATATCGTCATTGACAACTATGCAGCACGAGAGGGCACACGAATGGAGGCTGCTGATGCTACCACCAACGCTGAGACAAAGGCCCAAACACACGAGATATCAGTTTTAATGAAGACATTCAATTACCTATTAGGTAACATGCTGGGAGAAATGATACTGAAACACTGACAACTCCTTAGCACCTGGCAGAGTAATCATCTGTCAGCGTTAAAAGGTCAATAGATTGCTTGAAGGACCCTGGACTCCCTTCAAATGCTTAAGACTGATGCCCAGTTTGGTTTGTTTTAAACGAAGGTGAGCAACATGGAAGACTCTCACATCATTGTGTAATTGTAATCAGCGAAGACGATTTAGTGTTCCAGAGCACAAGCACAGATAGTGAATCACCGAGTATCAGTGATAGCACTGACACTGAAAGCATTTCAATTCATTCAGCTGTGCACAATTTTCGTAATCTAATGATATTCGCATGAATCAAATTGTGGTTGTTGCTATGACAACATAAAATTAATTTTCAGATTCCCTGGTGTATGTGGAATTGACTGAGATATGGTTGCTAGGGATATTACATGCGAGTTTGACAGTTATGGAACTATTTACTGTGTAAGCATTTTCACTGTTACTGCTCAGAATCCAGCGGTGAATGGGTCAATGCTAGGCTAGAACAACTTCTTTCTCTTTACAACGCACTGTACTGCGCTTTGGCTGCTGGTTTGGTTTCTGAGATATACTTGCGCAAAGTGCGGATTTACGAAAAGTGTGTTGTCGAGAAAATGCCAGTTAAACAAACCGCAACATTCTGTATTCTTCAGTGTCACGGAATACCCATTTATTTTATTGATAATAAAAACTTGGGCCCTCCTCCGTGGCCACATGCTGCTTCACTGGACTCTGAAAGACCTCCTGAAGTCCTCATAATTGACGCAGGTTATTCATGCAGAGCTGCATGGACCTAAAGGTCAAAAAGGCTAAACGCACGTAGCCTGTATAGCCAGATCATTTTAAAATGCCCTGGTTACGCGAGACTAAGACACGCACCAGTCAGACACCTGGTGCTGGTTGGCAGTGTGGTTGGCAGTGGTTGCCGTTGATTTTAGAGTCTCTACCCACTTTAGATTAAATAAAAAGAATTGGTCAGAATT
>MKWU01007151.1_pt1 | contig 10870 bp, 9 predicted proteins | sample 809101 | NCBI WGS metagenome assembly MKWU01 (sample SAMN05860141, study PRJNA318959) | sponge metagenome | host: Aplysina aerophoba | place: Slovenia: Piran, Adriatic Sea, Gulf of Piran | collected 2013-05-07
TAGTCCGGTGGACCAGCAGGCGTACCAACGCACCATCGCGGCCGCCCACCGCAAAGTCGCCGAACTATACGGCGATTCGATCAACGTCGATTTGCTCCGCATGAGCGAGGGCACCTTCCACGACGGGCGTCGGGCGCGCAATCACGTGGCCGGGCAGGCCGTCCGCGATGGCTTGGACGCCAATGGAGACAAAGTGAACTACGACAACCCCGAGCCGACCAGCTGGCCCGACATCCGGCAGCGCATGGCCAATGCCGAGCGAGAACTCGGCGTTCTGAAAATTTTGGTCGAGGCCAATGCTGCTCAGGAAGCCATTGGCTTTCACGCACAGCAGGCGCTTGAAAATGCGCTCAAGGGCTGGATTTCCGCGCTCGACGCCGACTACCGCAACACCCACGACCTGACGAAGCTAATCGCAATCGTGCGCCAGCATCCGGCCGAAAACGACACCTCGGCTGGCGAGCGGTTGGCGTGGCTGACCGAGTATGCAGTGCGCTACCGTTATGCCGGTGCGGAGGTGGTCATGGACGACCGCTTCGCGTTGCTCGCGGCGGCTACCGAGGCTGTCGCGGCGATCCTCGCTCGCATCCGCGCGCTGACTGCAACTGACGACGGTCCTGTCTCCGCATCCTCCCCATCATAAGCCACTGAAATGCGCTGGCAGAGCGCGTTGTTTTAAAGATGCTATCCGGTCCGATCCTGCTATCGTCATACACCCGCTGCGGGCAGGAGCGCTCCTTTGCGTTTGCCCAGCCGGTGGACGAGGTGGTGGCCGCAGCCGCGGACGAGGTGCGTCCGGCTCTCAGCGCGGTGGAGCGGGCAGTGGACCAAGGGTTGCACGCCGCGGGCTTTGTCTGCTACGAGGCCGCGGCCGGTCTGGACCCGGCCTTTACCACCCGTCCCGCAGGTGCGCTTCCCCTGGTTTACTTTGGCCTCTTTGCGGAGCGGACGCCGGTGGCCGCGCCTAGCGCTGGTTTGGGCACCTACGAGTTGGACGAGTGGCGGCCGTCAGTGTCGCGGGAGGAGTACGAGGCCGCCATCGAGCACATCCGCGCTTATATTGCGGCCGGCGACACGTACCAAGTCAACTACACCTTGCGCTTGCACAGTCGCTTCCAGGGCGATCCGCTGGCGCTGTACCGCGATATGGGGCTGGTGCAAGAATCGGCGCTGTGCGCGTATTTTGACTTGGGCCGGCACGTGCTGATCTCGGCCTCTCCCGAGTTGTTCTTCCGCCTGCGCGACGGGCGTTGCACGGTGCGGCCCATGAAGGGAACCCGGCCACGGGGCCGCTTTGCAGCCGAGGATCAACAGCGGGCCGACGACCTGCAAAACTCCGCTAAGGACCGCGCTGAGAACCTGATGGTTACGGATATGCTGCGCAACGATTTAGGGCGTATCGCACAAGTCGGCAGCGTGACGGTCCCGGCCCTGTGGTCGGTCGAGCGCTATCCCACGGTGTGGCAGCTAACTTCTACTGTGGAAAGCCAACTCAAAGCCGGCGTGAGCCTGCCAGACATCTTTGCCGCGCTCTTTCCCTGCGGCTCGGTGACCGGCGCGCCCAAGGTACGGACTATGGAAATCATCGCCGAACTGGAGTGCGCTCCGCGAGGCATTTACACCGGCTGCATGGGCTATGTGTCGCCGGGGCCGGAGGCGTGCTTCAACGTGGCGATTCGCACGGCGCATCTCGACCGGGAGAGTGGACAACTCGAGTTTGGTGTGGGTGGCGGGATCGTCTGGGAATCGTCGGCCGCGGGGGAATACGCCGAATGCCTCATCAAGGCCGAGGTCTTGTGCGCTCGGCGGCATCCGTCTTTTGAACTGTTGGAGACGCTGTTGTGCTAAAAAGGGGATTACTTCCTGTTAGAGAGATATTTAGATCGATTGTCTCAGTCGGCAGATTACTGGGGATTTTGCTATGCGGACGACCGCGTGCGTGCGCAGTTGCAAGATATGGCCAAGGCTATGGAGAGCCAATGTAGGGTGCGCTTGCTACTGGCCCGCAACGGCGAAGTCCGCGTGCAGCACCAGGCGCTCGCGCCGCCGCGACGGCTGCGGGTGGCCCTTGCCGCCGAGCCGGTGGACAGTTCCGATCCTTTGTTGTACCACAAGACGACCCATCGGGATATGTACGACAGGCAGTTAGCGGCCCGCCCAGATTGCGACGACGTGGTGCTGTACAACAAGCGCGGCGAGTTGACCGAGTGCTGCATCGGCAACTTGGTGCTGGAGCGCGACGGCGTCCGCTACACGCCTCCGGTCGAATCCGGGCTGTTGGCCGGTACCTTCCGCGCCGAACTGTTGGCACAGGGCCAACTCTGCGAACGCCCGTTGCCCATCGGCGAATTGGCGTGCGCCGACGCCCTTTATCTTATTAATTCAGTTCGGCGCTGGGTCGAACTGGAACTCGTGTAAAGGAGCACATCATGTATCGCATTGGCCAAGCAGAAATCAAGCAACTACAGAAGCTGTTCGACAGCGGCGCGATCTTCCGTTATGGATCGGGTGGGGAGTGTGACCGCTTTGAGCGGAATTGGGCGCGCTACGTAGGCGTGGAGCATTGTCGGATGACGCGTTCGGGGACCTCGGCGCTATACGCGGCGCTGGTGGGATTGGGTGTGGGGCCGGGGGATCAGGTGATTGTGCCCGCCTATACCTACATGGCGACCGCCCTGGCGGTGTTAGGTGCTGGGGCCATTCCGGTGATCGCCGATGTAGATGAATCCTTGACGCTGTGCCCCAAGGATTTAAAGCGGCGAATTACCAAACATACTAGGGCGATTATTCCGGTCCATATGGTCGGCCTGCCTTGCGATATGAAGCGAATTACCAAGATCGCCCGCAAACGCGACTTGCTCGTTCTCGAAGACGCTTGTCAGGCGGTGGGCGGTGGGTACGAGGGCCGGATGTTGGGCAGTTGGGGCCACGCCGGCGCGTTTAGTTTTAACTTCTTTAAGAACATGACCTGCGGCGAGGGCGGGGCTTTTGTAACCAATGCCGAGGCGGTGCATCAGCGCGGCTCGGTGGCAGTGGACTGCTGTTCCTTTTACTGGAACCCCGACGAAGAGCGCGAAGAGTTGCAATTTGCCGGCCCCAACTTTAGGGGCTCTGAGGTCGAGGGGGCCATACTCAACGTGCAATTGCGGCGGATCCGGGGGATGCTCAAGACCATGCGCGCCCACAAGCAGGAGTTATTACAGGTCGGGCTGGAGGCAGGGTTGGAGTCGATCAAGAACAACAGCTTGGACTACGAGTGCGGCACGCACCTCGGCTTTTTGTTTGCCGCCGAAGACGAGGCGCGCTCCTTTCGCAACCGACTGGCCGACCAAGGCGTGTCCTCCTTTTTACCCATGGATACCGGCCGCCACGTCTATACGCGCTGGGAACCTATTTTGCGCTACCAAGGCGCGCACCATCCGGCGCTCAACCCCTTTAAGCTACCGGCCAACCGCAAGGCACGGGTCAAATACAAGCTAGATACGTGTCAGGACTCGCTCGACGTTTTGGCCCGCGCCGTGTTGGTGCCCATGCACCCGAACAACACCAAGGTCAAGGTGCGGAAGATGGGCGAGGCGATTCGGGCAGCCGCGGGCTGAGATCAACGAGACAGCTTAAGACACAGTGCGGAGACGAGATATTTAACGTGGGAGCTGATGTTACGCAGTTTTCCAGAAAATCCTCGATTTCGCCCCAATATCTTGGGTCAATAGGCTTTGATAAACCACAAGATAGAGAGCTACTGCGTAAGGTCAGGTGGGAGAATACTCGGATCACTCGCCCCAGTAACTTGCGCCAACAGCTTGAAGTAACTGCGCTTGCGATCTGTGTTGATGCCCCAGTTGACCGGGATGTTCTGATAGCCATCGCGGTAATCGCCGAAGGTTGACGAACCGCCAGCCGCGTCCCCGGGATCGAAGTACCCCCACGAAGCATAGGCCGACAGCGCAGACAGGAAGTTGTTGTCCGGCTCGTCGAATGCGAAGTGATCGTCCTCGGTGAAGAGAATCGGTTTTGCCGTGTAACTGGGCAAGGCGCGGGTTTGCTTGACCATCTCAGCGATGCGCGCTGGTTGGGTGACACCGTTGCCGTGCAGCATGATGTAGTCCGACGCTGCCACCACATCGTCGTCCGGCACCCCGCCACCACCGTACGAAGTGCCCACCAGCAACCGTCGCCCAGCCAATTCGTGGGATTGTGCCCGTTCGATGAGTTCAGCCACGCGATGCGGTTGGAGGATCTCGTGCTCGTAACGCGGGACGTTCGTCTCGTTGTTGATCTCGATCAGTACATTGCCGTATCCCGATTGCAAAACCCAGTTTGTCGCCTCATCCACTGCGCGGCACACCGCGGCCTCGTCCTTCAAACGCTCGTCCTGCCCGAAGTAGAAATACCCGAGGATCACCACCATCCCCAGTCCGTCGCAGGCCGCTGCGATGCGTGCGGTCCGTTCCATGTAGGCAGGTTTCAGCGAACCGTCGGGTGCAAAAGCCGAGTTGTGCCAAGGTTGCGAAGCCGGACTTGGCAAGCTAGCCCACATCACGTCGTCGCTGGCCTCCATGCGTCGCGCCGCCATAATTTCCCGAAAACCCGCCTCGCGGTAGTACCCCGTAGGGCTCCCGCCCTGCAGATTGACCGTCACCGCCAATAACCCGTGTGCCCGATAGGTTGGTAGCTGCGCGATAAACTCGTCCGTGTTGCGCTCAGCGTCCCATTCCCCTGTGTCTGGATACGCCCAAAGAGGTCGCGTCACAGGGTTTTCGTCATCGAACACCGCGTTTGTCATGCGGCTGTTCATCAATAATCCCTCGACCTCCCAGCCGCGATATTGTCGCCCGTGATACGTGGTTTGGCCGTTGATTAGCCAATGTTCTCCATGAGTAGTGGTCTGAGTTTGAGTCGGTGTTGTCATGTTGTCCTCGGTTGGTGATTAGCGATAGACGGCCTGGATCATGGCGCGGATGAAGCCGGTGGCGTACGCGTGGCCTTGGCGTCCACCTGCGTCGTCGGGGATGGACGGGGTGTGATCCATCATAAACGGCCCGTTAAAGCCCACCTCCTTGTAGGTCTGCATCGCCCGGTACATATCGACGTCGCCCTCGTCGATGAAGACTTCCCTGAAATCCTTGGGCGTACCGCGCACGTTGCGGAAGTGGACGTAGGCGATTTTGCCTTGGCGGCCCATGCGGCGGATGGCCTCGTACACGTCAATGCCCATTTCGGTGACGCAGCCTTGGCAAAACAGCATGGCGTTTTGGGGGCTGGGGTTGAGGGCGAAAATGCGCTCGTATTGGTCCAAGGTGGAGACGATCCGCGCTGCGCCGCCCATTGGCTCGGGTAGCGGGGGATCGTCCGGGTGCAGGGCCAAGGTAACGCCAGCTTCTTCGGCGACGGGGACGATGCGCTGGTGGAAGTAAGCGATATTGGCCCACATCCCGTCCTCGTCGATGTGCTTTGCTGGATAGTCATGGCCCTCTTCTTCGTATTCTGAGTATGTGAAGGTGCTGTAATGGGAACCGCCGCGGCCGGTGTCCGAGGGGGTGCGGAAGTTGCCCACGGGTTTGAAGTTGTAGCCGAGGGTCGGGACTTCGACGGTGCCCATGGCCCGGATCCAGTTGCACCACTCCTCGATTTTGGCATCTCGATCTTGTTGCGCGAGAGTGATTTCGTCCGGGCCGGTCAAGGCGGCGTTGTACAAGCGGAGACCGTTTTTTTCGGCGCGGGTGCGGACTTCTCGTAAGTACTCGACCATCTCGGGGTAGGTATGCAGGTCGAGAGGGAGGGAGTTGACGGTTAGGTAATCGACGCCAATGGCTTTGTAGTAGCTCAAGTTGTCGTCGGTGACGCGGTCGTGGGGGAGTTGGTCTTGGATGTACATGGCGTCTCCTTTGGATTAGCTCAGGCAGTAACTTGGACAATACTGTAGAGAAATTCAGGTGCGAAGTCTGCTCCATTCTCCCACATTATCGTATGTAGGTCAGGATGAACTCGGAATTTCTTGAATTCCTCTTTATTTTTTAATGGCTCAAAAACTGGACCCCATAATTCATCTTTCAACTCCACCTCTCCCTCCACACCATCACTGAACTTGAGCCAGATTACATAGTCGCCTACATAATGAGCTTCAATCACAAGGGGTATCATCTTGTCACTCCAAGGGTGGAATTCTATTCAACGGACGACGCTGTTGTGCGAGTTCCCAATTCTCCATCAGTTCTCTTTGGTGTAGATCGTACCATTCCAGAACATGCCTCAGTGCGCGTTTGGGGAATTGGCCTGTCACAATGCCTGTCTTAATATCGACCGTGATGTCATACTCACCGTATGTGGCGTGAAAATGGGGTGGGCCATGCTCGCGGTGAAACATACCTATCACGATCCCAAGAAATCGGCTGATCTCCGGCATAGTCATATTTTACAAAGTTTATAGGAGTGTCTGCAACTGATTAACGGCTCGTCGTAGGGGCTGGTGTTATACCAGACTGCAAGCCTTGTGCCGGTAGCTGGAATTGCGTTTGCTTGCTCGCCGCCGCCGCTTCCATCAGAGGATAAAGCAATCATGCCAAAACAACTGCCCCTAGCCGGGGTTCAACAATCCGCCGAACAGATCGCCCAGTGGGTCGAAAAATTCCATCGCGAGGGGTATCTGCTCGTTGAAAACGTCCTGCCACCGGACTGGTGTGCGCAATTGCGGGCCGACTTGGACCGGGCGCTGGCGGACAATCCAAATGGACTGAACAACTACGGCGAGCGCACGAAGCTCGCGCATCGGCTATTTGAGACGAGCGCCGCGAACCTGCGCCTGTTCGATCTCGAACCGATAGTGAGCTTCGCCGAGGCGCTGGTAGCGCTGAATTGCCACGTGATTCACAACAACTCGTTCCAGACGCTTCCGGGTGGCGGCCTCTCGACGTGGCATCAGGACGACGCTCCGCACTACGTCGTCACAGACGGCAAGCCGCCGCCGAACGTCCATCTACCAGTGCTGTTTTTTACGGCCAACTACTATCTGACCGATGTGGATACGCCGGCGCACGGCGGGACGGAAGTGATTCCGGGGACGCACTTGCTCGGCGAACCGCCGGTCGAGATCGAGGGCTCCAAGTGGGAAGAGAAGATCGTCCACAACAGCGCGCCGGCGGGGAGCGTCGTCATGTTCAACAATCAGGTGTGGCATCGCGGCGGGCCGAACCGCAGCGACCGCACGCGCTACATCACCCAAGTGACGTACGCGCGCCGGATCGTCGGGCACAAGTACTACCCGTTTATGAACTACCAAATGCCGCCGCATGTGTACGAAAATGCAAACCCCCGGTTGAAAAGGCTGCTCGGCTTCCTCGATCACGGCGCGTATGGCTAATGCGAGAGAAGGGCGGGTATAAAACCCGCCCCTACATGCGGCTGTGTAATGGATGGACAGAACCTGAATGGAGAATCCCATGACGAACATGTATGGTAGCGTCCTAATTGCTGCACTCATGGCGTCGAGCGCTTGTTTGGCCAGCGCTCAGGACCAGCCATCGGTTGCGACCATTACCGGCGAAATCCAGTCCCCAACCTCGCGGGAAATCACCTTTGGCTACGAGTCGCCGTCGGCGCTGGAAGACTCCGAGCAGCGCGTCGTTCTCGACAGCCTGAATCACTTCTTCTTCGAACTGCCTGTCGTCCGAGGGACCCTCGTCAGGGCCTATTACAATGAAGTGCGGGCGACCTTCTTCGTCGAACCTGGCGACAGTGTGCATGTGGTCGTAGAGGAGGGCTTTTCCGATTCTTCCTACTCGTTTAGCGGTATAGGGGCCGACAATAACCGCTTTGTGGCTGAGTGGATGGCCGAATTTGGTCGTCCCCGTCTGGATTACGAGGGGCTGGAGGCCGAGGATTTTAAGCGCCAAGTAGATCAGCGGCGTCGAGATCAGTTTGAGTTTCTGGCTGAAAGGAGTAAAGAATACGCGCTGTCGGTAGGGTTCATCGACTATGCGGTGGCACACTTCAACTACGAGTGGGCCAGACTCCTGATTTCCTACCCGACGGAGTACTATTTCGCCAACGGCGAGGATAATAGAGACCTCCCCCCGAAGTACTACGACTTCCTGCAGGAAATTCCTCTAGTCGATGAGAAGGCTATCGGCACGATGGATTATCGCACTTTTCTGGAGCGGACCTTGAACTGGGAGGCGAGGGAACGGAGAGATGAAGCCGGACTCTTCGGTCGGCCAGGTGGAGCTATTGGCCAGCCGCCTAGAGATGGCGGGGAGTTAGACAAGATGTCCAACCCGTTTAGGCGGCCCAATCTGTCCGAGATGTACGATCTATCGAAGCTGGAACTGTCGGAGGAAATCTTGGCCCAACTCGATGCCCTGTACGAAGCGAACAGACGACCCAGCCTGTCGCAGATGGTCGATTTGTCGGCGGTCGGTTTGTTGTCGGCTGCTCAGGCCCGGCTCGACTCAATGTACAAAAAGAAAAGACTGCCCAAGCTCACCCAGAGTTTTGATTTGTCGGTGTTTGGTCTTTCGGAGACTGCCCAAGCCCGAATCGACTCCTTATATGAAAAGTCCAAATCCTATGGCTTCTTCACTTCAAATAATGTAGAGGAGGCTAGAGTGGACACGACGGATGGAGCGTTGACGTTTTACTTGCCGCTCTCAATAAGGCAGGATTCTCTGAAGAAAGAGCCACCTAAGCTATCCGAAAAACTCGACCTATCGTGGCTGTCACAACCGGCTCGTGCTCAACTCGATTCGATGTACGAATACCGCCAGCCGCTCAAGCTGTCCGAGCGAATCGATTTATCGAGCCTTGGCCTGTCGGAGGCAGTGCAGGCCCAGCTCGACTCGATAGCTACAGGGAATCGAATCAAGCTGGGGACGTGGAGTAGTACTTCGGCAAGATACGATTTGGCCGAGGAAAAGCTGGAGGGGCGAGTGCTCTATTGGTTTCTGGCCGAAGATCTGATCCGGGGCTTCAAGCGCGGCAGCAAATTCTTTTCGTGGGCCGAGGACAAGTGGGAAGAGTTCCAAGAGAACAACCCGTACCCGGAATACACCGAGGCCGTCCAAGCGGCTCTATATAAGGCCCTGAAGCTACAACCTGGGCAACCCGCGCCCGAATTCACCCTCTACGATCTCGACGGTCAGCCCGTATCGCTGAGCCAGTTCAAGGGGCAGGTGGTTTTGCTCGATTTTTGGGCGAGTTGGTGCGGGCCGTGTATTGGCGACTTGCCCGATCTCCGCAGAATTAAGAAAAAGGCGGCGGATAAACCCTTGGTCTTCCTCAATCTGTCGCTAGATACGGACGAGGCCGCTTGGCGAGAGGCGGTTGATAAACACGAGATCGAAGGCGTCCACGTGCGCGCTGACGGCTGGGGTGCGGACGTGGCCAAGTCCTATCAAGTGAACTCCTTGCCTTCGTATTACTTGGTGGACTCACAAGGATTGATCGTAGAGCGTCTTAGGATACTACGCAATACAGACGAGATTGTGGCGACGATCGAGAAGAGCTTGTGAGAAGCTGAGCAGGCGTCCCTTGTAAGCTCTGGCAAATTCCTCACGGCCCTTCCCGGCCTAGGCTCTTGGTTCAATATATTTTGCAATTAACGGGTCAGCATTAAAACGCTGGCCCGTTTTTTTGCCTGCTGGGTAAAAAAGTATTTGCCTGAGCATACAGGATGTTTTATTATGTCGGTGTATCGTTATACCGATACACCGATACTGTAAGAAATTCCTCGACGAGGAAGCACTATGGAACGCGACAGCCGGCACACAATTACCACAAGGCAGGGGCAGGACAGCTAAGGAGAGTCGCCATTGCGCATAGATCCATCTAGCGGGGTTCCCATCTACCTGCAGATCATTGAGCAGGTGAAGTACCAGATCGCCACCAAAGTGCTCAAGCCGCACGACGAACTGCCCTCGGTGCGTGCTCTGTCGGGGCAGTACTTGATCAATCCCAATACCGTGGTGCGGGCCTATTTGGAGTTAGAGCGCGACGGAGTGATCTACAAAAAGCGGGGTATGGGCACTTATGTGGCCGAAAAGGAGGTGAGCATGAGTCAGGAGGAAAAATTCGAGATTGTGCGGCAAATGCTCGACAAAGCTCTGGTCCAGGCGACTGAACTGGGGATGAGTCCGGCGGAGATGCAGCAGCTCTTTCAGAAGCGTCTAGACCAGTTTGGCAAAGGGGAAAGCGAATCGACATGACTGATACAGCAATCGCCATCGCGGGCTTGACCCACCGCTTTGGCCAGCGCACGGCTGTGGACGATCTCCAGATAGAGGTACGCGCCGGCGCGGTCTGCGGCTTTTTGGGGCGCAACGGAGCTGGCAAGACCACGACTATCAAAATACTGATGAATCTGCTCCAACCCACGGCCGGGCAGGTGGAGGTGCTAGGGCTAGATCCGGGACGGGACGCGCTGGCGCTGTGGCGACAGGTAGGGTACGTAGCGGAGAATCCGATTCTGTACGGGTGGATGAAGGTGCGGGAGTTGGTCTGGTTCACTGGTCAGTTCTACGAGACTTGGAATCAAAGCAAAGTCGAGGGTTTCATCGACCGTTTTGGTTTGGACCCGGAACAGAAGGTCAAGCATCTCTCCCGCGGCATGAATGCCCAACTGGCTCTGGCCTTGGCCTTGGGGCACGAGCCGCGGCTGCTGATCCTCGACGAGCCGGCCTCGGGGTTGGACGTGGTGGTGCGGCGCGACTTTCTCGAGAGCATCATCGGGCTGATCCAAGAGGAGGGGCGTACGGTCTTTCTGTCGTCGCATCTGGTGCACGAGGTGGAACGGGTGGCCGATCGGGTGGCCATTATCGAGGCTGGTCGGCTGCAAGTGGAAGGGACAGTAGATGAGGTGAAACAGTCGGCTAAGCGG
>MKWU01007152.1_pt1 | contig 10870 bp, 6 predicted proteins | sample 809101 | NCBI WGS metagenome assembly MKWU01 (sample SAMN05860141, study PRJNA318959) | sponge metagenome | host: Aplysina aerophoba | place: Slovenia: Piran, Adriatic Sea, Gulf of Piran | collected 2013-05-07
CGGGCCGTCGCCGAGGTCGAGCCGGTCGCCGTCCAGGACCGGTCCGATGCGCGACTGGTCGAAGACCCGGATCGACGGATCGACGGCATCGTGCCCCTCGATCATCGACTTGTCCCAGTGGTAGATGCCGCCGTTGTTGTGAAACGCGCCGCCGCCCTCGTGCAGCCACGCGCCGGTCACCGCCGCGATGGAGAGCGCCGCGTGCATGTTGACCGCGCCGTTGCGCTGGCGGCAGAAGCCGTACCCGAGGCGGAGGTAGGTACGTGGAGTGACCCCGATCATCCGGGCGAGACGCTCGATAGTGTCCGCCGGCACGCCGGTGATGCGCTCCGCCCACGCGGGTGTCCGGTCCGCGAGGTGGCGCTCCAGCTCCTGCGGGCAGTCGGTGTAGCGGGCGAGGTAGTCGCGGTTCGCGTGGCCGTCGCGGAAGAGCACGTGCATCACCGCGCAGGCGAGCGCGCCGTCGGTGCCGGGACGCACGCAGACGAAGAGATCGGCCTGCTTCGCGGTCGCGTTGCGGTAGGTGTCGACGACGACGATGGGGGCGCCGCGCCGGCGCCGCGCCTCCAGCGCGTGGGTCATCACGTTCACCTGCGTCGCCGCCGCGTTGGTGCCCCAGATGACGACGAGGTCGGACTTCGCCATCTCGCGCGGGTCCGCTCCGGCGAGCCGCCCGGTGCCGGCGATGAACCCGTTCCAGGCGAGCGTGACGCAGATGGTGGAGTGCTGCCCGGAGTAGCGCTTGACGTGGCGCAGGCGGTGGATCCCGTCGCGCATCACGAGGCCCATGGTGCCCGCGTAGTAATAGGGCCACACCGCCTCCGAGCCGTGGCGCTGCTCGGCCTTGAGCAGCGCCTCCGCCACGATGTCGAGCGCGTCGTCCCACGCCACCGGCGCGAAGCTCTCGCGCGAGCCCTTCGCGCCGACGCGGCGCAGCGGGGTGGTCAGGCGGTCGGGGTGATGGATGCGTTCGGCGTAGCGCGCGACCTTGCTGCAGATGACGCCGGCGGTGTAGGTGTTCTCGCGCGCTCCGCGCACCTTTCCGATGAGGCGGTCGCCGAGGCGCTCGACCTCCAGCGCGCAGGTCGAGGGACAGTCGTGGGGACAGGCGCTGTATCGGATCTCGGGTTGAGCGGACATCGCGGGGGCTCCCTCGGGCTTTCGGCCGGCTCGGTGCCGAACCGGCGGACGGCCCAATAGTGAGCCATTTGGACGGTCATTTCACGCCACGGGCTCCACGCGGAAGGCAAGTCCATGCCGCCGGGCTCCGGCCGGACTGGGCCTTGCCGTGACCGATGCCGGAAGGGCCGAAAACAGGCCGCAGGTCGGATTACGCCGCGCCAGTCGACCTGCGATTCCTTCGTCGACGCAGTCGCAATGCCCGGGGCTCGGTCGCCCGCGAGGGCGAGAATCCCGTTCCCGCCCCGACGTCGGCACTGGTGTTCGGTTAACGCGGCTCCGTGGCTTCGTAGGTCGGATTAGCCGAAGGCACTAATCCGACATCCCACCCGTATCGCAGTCCATGATTCATGTCGGATTACGCTGCGCTAATCCGACCTACGGGCCTGCCGAGTCCCAATTTGATCGACACCTGCAGCCAAGTTCATCTCGTTGATTCTTATACAAATGCCCCGTTATCCGATCACCGATGCCGGCGGCGGGGAGGCTCGTCGTCATGGATGGCTCTCGCTGACTTCGTGCTCGGCCCCTGCCAGCCACTCCTCCCTGATCTCCACCCCCCAGCCCGGACCCTCCGGTATCGAAACCTTGCCGTCGCGGGCCACGAGCGCCGGTTCGAAGAGCCCCTCCTGCCACGGGTAGTAGTCCGAGCCCTCGATGGTGAACTCGACGTAGGGACCCGCCCCCGCGATGGCCCCCATCATGTGGAGGGTGAAGACCGTGACCAGGCTGAGGTTGGCCGCGTGCGGCGTGCAGGGCAGGCCCGCGGCCCGCGCCATCGCGGCGACGCGGAGCGTGCGTGCGAGACCCCCCAGGTAGCAGATGTCGGGCTGGACGACGTCGACCGCGCGCATGTCGATCATGCGCCGCCACGTGGCCAGATCGCAGTCCTGCTCGCCGCCGGTCACGTCGATGTCGAGCGGGGCGAGCGCCTCCGTGACCTCCCGCGTCCAGTCGAGCTCCCAGTAGGGGCAGGGCTCCTCGAAGTGGCGAACACCATGATCGACGAGCATCCGGCCCACCTCGATCGCGCGGGCCGGCGAGAAGCCGCTGTTGGCGTCCACCAGCAGATCGGCCTCGCCGCGAAGCGCGCCGCTCACCGCGGCCACGATCGCCTCGGTACGCCCCGGCCACTGGTCCCGGTCGCGGCCGCACTCGCTGCCGACGCGGAACTTGAACGCGTCGTAGCCGCACTCGCCGCGCAGGCGCACGAGCCGCTCGGCTTCGTCCTGCGGCGTGATGTCGCGCCGCATGCTCGACCCGTACACCCGGAGGGGCCGCGGCGCGCCGCCGAGCAGCTCGCACACGCTCTTCCCCTCCCCCTTGCCCCGCAGGTCCCCCAGGGCGGCGTCGCGCCCGCCCCCGGGTCTCCCCTCCAGCTTGCCGCGCAGGTCCCACAGGGCGGCGTCGATCCCGCCCATGGCGCGGCGCAGGTAGGAGCCGGGAAACTTGTGCTCGGCGTGCGGGATCCGGTCCATGAGCGCGTCGACGTCGAGCGGGTCGGCGCCGAGCGCGTGGGGCGCGACCTGGCGGTGGAGCACCCGGGCGGTGATGTCGGCGTGGTACGGCGCGGTCTGGCCCCAGCCTTCCTCTCCGTCGTCCGCGCGCACCCGCACCATGCAGATGTCACGGGTGCTGAAGGTCTCGATGCTCTGAATTCTCATGTGCCGCCGCCTCCGTGCGCCGGTGCAGGACCTTCCCGCGCGAACGCACTCGATGGCCGCTCGAAATTCCCGCCTGCTCCCATCCGCGATGAGTCAGGGAACTCGTGCCGACAAATGTGTGAAAAAGCAATGGATTCCCGCCTTCGCGGGAATGACGGACAAGCGCAAGTGCCGTCATTCCCGCGAAGGCGGGAATCCATACGGCCGGAATGGAGGCACCGGGGGGATGGACAGCCGACACGGGTGAACCATCCCTGAATTGCCCGCGCGGCATGTCCGGCCTTCACGGCACACCAACGCGCGCGGCTCATGTTCGGAGCCGATGCCGCAACCGTCCGCGTTGCCGGTTCTTCCGGTGGGGCCATGGTTCGCCGACGACGCGGGGACCGGTTCAGATCGGCCGGATCCGGGTTCCCGGGACCTGCTTCGGGAAGTAGTCCTCGCAGTCGCCGCGGCGCAGGACGTCGCCGGTGGCACAGTGCAACCCGCCGCCGAAGGCGTAGGCGTCGCGGAACGGGACCGGGAGCACCTCGAAGCCGAGCCCGTCGAGCTGCTCCTGCTGGTAGACCTCGCTGGCCTCGACGACCACCGTCTTCGGGTCGAGCAGAAGCACGTTCATCGACAGCCACACGCTGGAGTAGCACAGCGGCGGAGGCTGGTTGTGGGCGGGCGGGGCGGCGTCGACGATCTCCCAGCCGTTGGCCTCGAAGATCGCGCGCTGGGGGTCCGGCAGCCGGCGCTTCGGGTTGTTGATGACGAGCCCCGGGCGCAACGCCACGAACGTTGCGTCGATGTGGATCGGATAGGGGTCGCCGGGAAAGTTCACCGCGTGCACCCGGTGGTCGGGAAAGTGGCGCTGCAGCCACTCCATCCCGCGCCGGTTCGTGGTCAGCCCGTGCTGGCAGAACAGATCCCTGCCGATGCGCAGGACGTCGGCCGCGTCGAACAGGGGCTCGTGCTCGTTGGTGACGAAGTCGAGCGCGGCGGTGCGCGCGAGGCGCTCCTCGATGGTGATCTCGTCGAAGTAGCCGGCCTTGTACGACGCGTCGGTGAGCCGGGGCCGTGGGGCCTGCTCCCAGCAGAACTCCGGGTCCTCGTCGAAGTAGCGCTGCATCAGCGGGTGGTAGGCGAGGTACTCCCAGTAGCGGCAGCGAAACGACATCGGGGCGGAGAGGATCTCCTTGCCGACGGTGAGCAGCACGTCGCGCGGGGGCATGCAGCCGAACGAGGAGCCGGTCATGAAGTCCGGCGTCACCACCGCCTGGTTCCACTGGATGGGGGTCGGGCGGTCCACACGGATGCCGCGCTTCTCCAGCAGCGACGCGAAGTGGTCGAGCTGGGCGTTGGCCTTCTCCACCGTCTCGAGCGGGCGCGGTCCCCACATCCCGCGCATGTCGCTGTCCTCGGGGATCTTGGCCTCCGTGGCGGGCTCGGTCGGGGGTATGCAGGTGAAGTCGGCCCGGCCGACGATGACGTGCTCCAGCGGATCGAAATCGTTCCACGAGCTGACGACGGTCTTGCTCATTCCGGCTGCTCCTCCTGTCGTGCGCACCGGTGTCCGGACGGAAGAGGCGAGTGTGCCCCAAAACCGACGGCGACGGACATGCCGTGCTGCCCGTACCCGACGCGTTGAAGGGCTCGACGGACACGGGCAGGCTCCCGTCGATTGGTGCATGCCGGACCAATCGCCGGGAACACCGACACGACGCATTCCATCGGTTCGCACACTCCCCGCGATCCGGCACCGGCGCCGACCCAGGACCACTTCACGCTACGGTTCCAATGGGACATCGATTGGGCAGGAATGCCGGAGCATCGGAGTTTCTCCTCGCGCCGTAGCATGAAATGGCCCTGAGCGCCGACCGGACGCCCGGTGCGGGGGCGGTCCCCGCTCGCTACGATACGCTCTGCACCATGCGCCGGAGCACGGGACCACGGCAATGAGCGACGCGGATCGCGAACGATGGAACGCACGGTACGCGTCGGGCGAGTACGCCGCGCGCACGCACCCGAGCCCCCTGCTCGCCGCCTGGATCGACCGCCTTCCGCGCGGCCGGGCCCTGGACGTGGCGTGCGGGCTGGGCCGCAACGCCATCCATCTCGCCGCGAACGGATTCACGGTCGATGCGATGGACGTCTCGGGGGTAGCGCTCGCGAGAGCGCGCGAGCGGGCCGAGACCGCGGGGGTCGCGGTCAACTGGATCGAGACCGACCTCGACGGCGCGGACATCGCGCGGGACGCGTACGACGTGATCGTCGTCGCGCGGTTCCTGGACCGGCCCCTGATCCCGCGGCTCGTCGACGCGCTCCGCCCCGGCGGACACGTCGTGTACGACCATCACTACATCACCCCGGTCGACGTCGCCGGTCCGTCGAGCCGCCGGTTCCGCGCGCGGCCCAACGAGCTCCTCGAGCGATTCCGCGCCCTGCGGGTGCTGTCGTACGAGGAAGGAATCGTCGACGACCCGGACGGAAGACGCATGGCGCTCGCGCGGCTCGTCGCCTGCAAGGGCCCGCCGGGGTACTGAAAATCGCGGGTCGCCAGCCGCGCGGCCCACGGGCCGCGCGCGTGCGCACCGGTGCACGGTCAGGTTGCAATGAGCCGTACCGGCGAGGGGTGGGTTCCTGGGAGCGCGGGCGTCCCGCCCGCTTCAACAACCGTGGGCCTCCGGCGGGTCGTCCATATCTGGCCGCCGGCCAGGGCGGGCGGGACGCCCGCACTCCCAAGGGGGCACACCGGCGCAACGACGACGACCGAACCAGAAATTCGGATGCGCGCCACCGGCGTCGATACGCCGTACTCTCAGGTTCCGTCGTGCATCGAACGCAGCAAGCCCCGCTGGATCTTCCCGCTGACCGTCTTCGGCAGCGACTCCACGAACTCGATGCGCCGCGGGTACTTGTACGGGGCGGTGATGCGCTTCACGTGCTCCTGCAGCTCGGCCACCAGCGCATCCCCGGTCTCGAACCCCGGCGCCGGGACCACGAAGGCGGCGACCACCTGGCCCCGATCGGGGTCCGGGAGACCCACCACCGCCGACTCCTGCACCGCGGGGTGCTCGATGAGGGCGTTCTCCACCTCCTGCGGGCCGATCCGGTAGCCGGCGGAGCCGATGACGTCGTCGTCGCGGCCGAAGTAGAAGAGGTAGCCGTCCGCGTCGGCGTCCACCGTGTCGCCGGTGACGAACCACCGTGAATCCCCGACCTCGACGTACTGCGCCCCGGTGCGCACGGGGTCGTTCCAGTAGCCGAGCATGAGCTGCGGGTTCGGGGCCCGGATGAGAAGCCGGCCGCGTGCATCGCGCGTGCGCAGTCGGTCGTTCTCGTCGAGCACCGCCGCCCCGACCCCCGGCAGCGGGCGTCCCATCGAGCCCGGCTTCACCGGCATGCCCGGGTAGTTCAGCACCGTCATCAACGTCTCGGTCTGCCCGTAGCCGTCGAGCAGGTCGACGCCGGTCCTGCGTCTCCACGCGTCGATGATCTCGGGGTTCACCGATTCGCCCGCCGACACCGCGAGCCGCAGCGCCGAGAGGTCGAGCCCCGACACGTCCTCCAGCACGAGCCGGCGAAGCTCGGTGGCGGCGGCGCAGAACACGGTGACGCGGTAGCGCTCCATGAGCTCGAAGCGGCGGCGCGCATCGAACGGGCCATCGTGGAACAGCACCGCCGAGCCCTGGCTCCAGGGGCCGAAGTAGATGCTGGTGCCGGCCTTCGACCAGCCGGTGTCGGCGGTGCACCACATGGTGTCGCTCTCGGCGAGGCTCAGCCAGTACCGGGCCGACATCCGCCACGCGTGCAGCCCCCGCGCGGCGTGCAGCACCCCCTTCGGGGCGCCGGTCGACCCCGAGGTGTAGTACATGATCGCCGGGGCCTCGGCCGCGACCGTCGCGGCCTCGAACGCGTCGCTCTCGCCGTCGGTGTCCGCCCACGGCTCCCAACCCGCGCACGGAGGCCCGACGGCGATTCGGGCCTTGAATGCCGGTGCGTCGGCGAACTTGCCGGTCTCCGCGCTCGGCGTGATCGCCGCGACCGCGCCGGAATGCCGAACGCGATAGGCGACGTCGCGCTCGGTGAGCATGGTGATGCACGGGATCGGGATCGCGCCGAGCTTGAGGCAGGCGGTGAGCGCGATCTGCCACTCCGGAATCCGGGGCAGCATTACCACCACCCGATCGCCGTTGGCGACGCCACGCGCCGCGAGCCGGTTCGCGACCCGGTTGCTCGCGCGTGCCACGTCGTCGAAGGTGAGCCGGCGCTCGTTGCCGCGGGCGTCGCACCACACGAGCGCGAGCTTCGACGTATCGCGCGCCCACGCGTCGACGACGTCGGCGCCGAAGTTGAACGCGGCAGGGGTCTCGGGCCGGTGGTCCGCGACCGCACGTTCGTAGTCGTCCATGACGTAGGGGGTCTGCGTCGAATTCCGGCCCATCGACCGTCCTTGCGCTTCGAGCGGGTGCCGGGATGTTCGCGCGGCGACGCGGCGCCCGGCAAGCCCGGGCGGGAGACCGCCCCTTGGGATCACGGCGCAGGGTCCACCACGTGCAGCACCTGAGCCGGAGCGTTCGACGACTCCGCGCGCCGCGACCCCACCGCTGGCGCTCCCGGGGGCGCCGCCTTACAGTTTCGCATCTGCGAACGAGACTCCAGGAGGACACCAAGACGATGGCGGCGACTCCGCAATCCCTGGCTACCCCCCTGCCCCCGATGCCCGGAGGGCCGATCGACGGACCCGACGCCTGGCGCGCCGACGAGATGCGCGGGCGCGACGACTGGATGCACGTGCTGAGCCCTTCGGAGGTCGCCGAGATCGAGGCCGCGGTCGACGCCGCCGATGGGGGGGGCGCGGGAGCGGGGCCGGGGGGCGCCCCCGCCGGTGGGGGCGCCCGTCCGATCGCCGCCATCGGTCGGGACGACTTCCCTCTTCCGACGCTCGATCCGGTGCTCGACGCCATCCACGAGGAGCTGCTGCGCGGGCGCGGCTTCGTGCTGATCCGGGGGCTGCCGATGGAGCCCCTCGCGGTGCGCCGCCGCGCGATCGCGTTCTGGGGGATCGGCACCCGGCTCGGTCGGGCGGTGATGCAGAACGCCATGGGCCACCTGCTCGGCCACGTCATCGACCTCGGCCGGACCAACGACGACTTTCGCACCCGCACCTACCAGACGCGGGACCGCCAGTTCTTCCACGCGGACTCCTGCGACATCGTGGGCCTGATGTGCGTCCGCAAGGCGAAGAGGGGCGGTCTCAGCGCCATCGTCAGCTCCGTGACCCTGTACAACGAGATGCTCGCGCGATCGCCGGAGCTGGCCGCGGAGCTGTTCCGGCCCACCCACTTCGATCGGCGCGGTGAGGTGCCGGAAGGCCAGCCACCCTGGTACGAGATGCCGGTGTTCAACTGGCACGAGGGCCGTCTCAGCACCCACTACGTGCGGCGATACATCCAGTCCATCCGCCGCCTGCCCGAGGTGCCGCCGCTCACCGGCCACCAGGTAGCGGCCTTCGACCTGCTCGACGAGATCGCCGAGGACCCCGGTGTCCAGCTCCGCATGGACTTCGAGCCAGGGGACATGCAGTTCATCCACAACCCGCAGATCCTCCACGACCGCACCGCCTTCGAGGACGTGGCGGACCCCGCCAAACGCCGCCACCTCCTCCGCCTCTGGCTCTGCCCGCCGGACGGGCGGCCGCTGCCGCCGGCCTACGCGGGGCGCTGGGGGAGCGCGGAGATTGGGAACCGCGGCGGAATGGTGGTCAGGGGCGCCGTGCCCCACGCGCCGCTGGAGCCCTGAGAGCCGGCGCCGGCGGGGCGCGCCGCGAATCGCGAACCGGCGTTCGCTCCGCCGGCGCGAATCCCGGGATTCGCACCAAGCAGCTTGATGTTTTATCAGTGCAGTCCATACAATATGTTGCGTCGTTTGGAGCCACTATCCCTCTCGTGCCTCGCCGGAAGCGGCGAGGGGTCCGATTGCCGAAATTCGGCCGGTCCACCGCACGCGATGCCACGAGGCGATGCCCGCCTACAGCGAACGGGCTCCGAGGGAAGGCCGCCGCACTCGAGACGAGGTTATGGTACGCGGACCTGCCAAAGAACGATGAGCACGAACCGACCCATGACAAATCCGACCGACGTACAGCCCATCGACCTCTTCGACCACGCCCGGGAGCAAGGAAAGCTTTCCGGCGAGATGCGGATGCTGAAGTGGACTGTCGGCGCCGCCCTGGTCGCCCTCATCGCCGCGCTCACCGCCATCTACACGGAAATGAACCAGGGATTCCGGGAGGTGAACCGGGGATTCCGGGAGGTGCACCAGGGATTCCGGGACGTAAATGGGCGGATCGACGAGTTGGCGCACGGCGTTACCGATGTCCGCGAACGACTGGCCCGCGTCGAGGAACAGCTCACGACCGTCGACGGACGACTCACAAAGGTCGAGGGGCAACTCACAAAGGTCGAGGGACGGCTCACGACAGTCGAAGGACGACTCACGACAGTCGAGGGACGACTTGTAACCGTCGAGGAGTACATCGGCGAACTCCGAGCAGCTAGAACGCCGCCAGCTCCCGAATCGCCGCAGTAATTCTCTCCACCGACGGAATCGTCGCCCGCTCCAGGGCATCGTTGTAGGGCATCGGCACATCCGGGGCCCCGAGTCGGCGCACCGGGGCATCCAGATCCATGAACGCCTTGTCGGCGATGAGCGCCGACACCTCGGCCCCGAAGCCGCCCGTCGTCCACGCCTCGTGCACCACGAGCACGCGCGAAGTCTTGCGGACCGAGCCCAGAATCGTGTCCTCGTCGAGCGGGCGCAGGGTGCGCGGGTCGACGACCTCCACGCTCACCCCCTCCCTGGAGAGGATCTCCGCCGCCGCCAGCGCCCGCGGCACCATCGCCAGGGTGGCGACGACCGTCACGTCGTCGCCCTCGCGCTTCACGTCGGCCTTGCCGAGAGGAATCGCGTAGAGCTCCTCCGGCACCGGTCCCTTGCCGGTCACGTACGAGAGCTTGGCCTCGCAGAACACCACCGGGTTGTCGTCGCGGATCGCGGACACGAGCAGCCCCTTGGCGTCGTAGGGGGTCGACGGCGCCACCACCACCAGTCCCGGGATGTGGGTGAACCACGCCTCCAGGCTCTGGCTGTGCTGCGCCGCGAGCCGCACGCCGCCCCCCTGCGGGCCGCGCACCACCAGCGGCACGGTGTTCCGGCCGCCCAGCATGAAGCGGAACTTCGCGGCCTGGTTGGCCATCATGTCCATGGTCAGCGCGATGAAGTCGAAGATCTGGACCTCGACCACCGGGCGCATGCCGGCGATGGCCGCGCCCACCCCGCAGCCGACGAACGCCGCCTCCGAGATTGGAGTGTCCCGCACCCGGGCCTCGCCGAACTCCTCCATCAGCCCCGCGCTCACCGAGAAGATGCCCCCGGTCTCACCCACGTCCTCGCCCATGAGAAACACGCGCTCGTCGCGCGCCATCTCCTGGCGCAGCGCCTCGTTCAGCGCCTGGGTGAAGGCGATCTCCCGGTCTCCGGGAGGCGGCGGGGGCGGAGCGTCGACGTGCGGCGCGTAGACCGCGCCGTCCATCGTCCCGGCGCTGGGCTCGGCGCCGACGCGAGCGAACTCGACGGCCCGGCCGAGCTCGCCTTCGACCTCCGCCTCGATCGACTCCAGGCGCTCCCGCAGCACCGTCGCCTCTCTTGAATCGTCGGAGGCGAGACGAGGAATCCAGTCCCTCACGCCGTCGAGAATCGGATCCCACTCGCGGCGCTTTCTCGCCCGGACGATGTTGCGCACCACCGTGACCAGGTCCGTCTCGACGACGTGGCGCCCTCGCCTCTCGCCGGGATCCTGAACCGTGATCACGAGCCCCCAGTCGCGCAGCTCCTTGCAGGCCATGCTGACGGCGCCCCGGCTCATGCCGAGGCCCGCCATGATCGCCTCGCTGTCCGCCCCGTCGGGCCGGCTCAGCAGCCAGGCGTAGACTCGGGACGTGCCGGCCGGGATGCCCCAGAACTGCCCCAGCCGGGACCAG
>MKWU01007153.1_pt1 | contig 10869 bp, 11 predicted proteins | sample 809101 | NCBI WGS metagenome assembly MKWU01 (sample SAMN05860141, study PRJNA318959) | sponge metagenome | host: Aplysina aerophoba | place: Slovenia: Piran, Adriatic Sea, Gulf of Piran | collected 2013-05-07
GAGCGGTGTGCTCCCGACCAGCGGGCCGACGCCGGCCTTCGCGACCTGCGAGTAGCGGCACGAGCTGCTGAAGCAGGCTAGTCCGGGCCCCTGGAGTACGCAGAACCGCGTGCTCCAGGGGCCCCCACAGCCCTCATGACGCCGGGGCGTGTGGCTCCGGCGTCGGGCAAGAGGAGAGATGAATGATTCTCAGCAAGGGCTTGGTCCGGCTGGGAGGCGTGATCGCTCTCGCTGCGCTTCTGCTCAGCGCGGGTATCGCCTCCACGCCGGCAGCCCACGCGCAGGGAGCGCCGGAGATCATCTACGGGCCGGCGGCGTCCGGGGACTCCGTGATCACGGCCTCGGTTGACGGCGCGGAGTGTGAGACGGCCACGGTCGCTGCGACGGACGCCTACGACTCCGGGTTCGGCTGGAGCATCCAGATCGACCCCGATGAGTGCGGCGCGTCCGTCGGCTCCGCGATCACCTTCACGGTCGACGGCGCCGCCGCCGACGAGACGGTGGCGTGGAGCGGCGGCGTGACGGAGCTCACGCTGACCGTGGCACCCATGGACGGCGACGGCGACACCGACATGGACGGCGACACCGACATGGACGGCGACACCGACATGGACGGCGACACCGACATGGACGGCGACACCGACATGGACGGCGACACCGACATGACCGTCGAGCCGCCCGACACCGGCAACGCCGGCTTCGCCGCGACCTCGTCCTCGGGCACGTCGCTCGCGCTCGGCCTCGGCGTTCTCGCCGTGGCGCTGCTCGCGGGCGGTCGCCTGGTGACCGGCCGGTCGCGCTAGACGCGGCATAGCGGTCGGCAGCGTGGCGATGCGCTCGACACTCGTTGCAGCGATCGCCATCGTCGTCGGCCTGGCCCTCGTGGCCTCGTCCGGGGCGTCCGCCTCCCGCGCTCCGGCGCAGGAGGCGGGCGCCCCGATCTTCTACGGCTTCATCTCCCCCGGGGGGGGGGGGGCGCCCCCCCCGGAGGGGGGCGGCAACCCCTCCGGCGCAGGAGGCGGACGCCTCGATCTTCTACGGCTTCATCTCGCCGGGTGAGGGCGGCGCCACCCCGCTGAAGGTGCGCGCAACCATCTCGGACGTCACCTGCGGAACGGACGAGGTGACACCGCTCGCGGGCGGACTCGGCTTCTACGTCCTCACCGTGGCCGCCGCCTCCACCAAGGCGGGCTGCGGGGAAGAGGGCGCGCCGGTCACCTTCCTGCTCCTTTCCGGCGAGGTGGACGAGGGGACACCCGCCGCTCAGACGCAGGCGTGGGGTCCCGGTACGCAGCGCCTCGATCTCTCACCGGTCCCGGACGCGACCTTCGGGACGTTCGTCGGTGAGCTGCCAGCGGGTCCCGGTCTCGGCGTGATGCGCTGGACGGGAGCCTCGGCGACGCCCATCGAGCAGGCGCTCGCGACCATCCCTCGCACCGTGGAATCGATCAGCTATTTCCACGTGTCGACACAGAGCTACCGGGTCTACGTGCCCGCCGCGCCGGCGTATGTGTCGAGCTACCTGCTGGTCGACCGCGACGACATCGTCTTCGTGCGGGTTCGCTGAGATCCCATCGGCCATGACCGCAAGGCAACGACTTCGCGTCCTCATCGGCGTCGTGCTCACGTTCGGCGTGTTCGCGGTCGCCGCGCACCAGGCGCTCGCGCAGGAAGCTGGTGCCGAGACTCCCGCCCTCGTCGATGCCAGAACGGATTCCAGAGGCGAAGAGATCATCCTCACCTTCAGCGAGGACGTCGCCATCAATCCGCTCGCGCGACTGGCCAGCGAGCTCTACGACGTCCCCGTGACGGAACTGCTCCGAATCGCCCTGCGCGTGACGGTCGGCGGGCACGAACATGGCCGCTTCGAGGCATCACCCTCGGGCAACAGGCTCATCGTCTCGCTCACCGACGGCCCCATCGAGTCCGGCCAGCGCGTGACCGTCGCCTACAACAGGCTGTTCGGTCGCGATCTGGCCGCCCTGCTCATCGACGCCGACCGCAATCCCGTCCCGCCCTTCTCCGCCGCCGCCGTGGAGAACCTATCCACCGTCCGCCCCGGCCCGCCCGCGCCCGCGGGTCCGACGCTGAGTCCCGGATCCCTGCGGATCGTCGAGGGTGGGTCCGGATGGTATTTCGTCCGCCTCTCCTCCCAGCCCGAGGGCGAGGTCACCATCCACCTCTCCACGTGGCCGGCCGGGGCAATCGGCGTAGAGCCCACCAGCATGACGTTCACGAGGGCGAACTGGGACGAGCCGCAGGTCGCCCTCGTGACCACGACGGAGGACTCCGACTCCATCGACTCCTGGGCGATGATCTTCCACGACCGCGTGGACGCCGCCACGCTCCCCGAAGCCGTCATGCGCATCATCGTCGCCGACGCCGACGATCCGGTGCGGATCGTCGGCGCGGAGACGCTCGGGTACACAGAGAATGCGGCGACGCCGGTCGCCAGCTACGACATCGATACACCCTCCACCATCAGGTGGTCGCTCGTCGGCGAGGACGCCGAGTTCTTCTCCATCAGCCGGACGGGTGAGCTCTCGTTCCTCGCGCCGCCGGACCACGAGGACCCCGTCGACAGCGACAGCGACAGCGTCTACGACCTCGGCGTCTACGCCGCCAGCGGGACCTCGACGGGCCTCCTGCCGGTGACCGTCACCGTCGCGAACGAGAATGAGCCGCCCGAGGTCTTCGGACCGGTCCGGGTCCGCCTCGCGGGAAACTCCGGCACCCTCGTCGGCACCTACTCGTACGACGACCCCGAAGGGAGAACCGCCGAGTGGTCTCTCTCCGGGAGCGACCGCAGCCGCTTCACCATCACGAACGGCTCGCTCCGCTTCAGCGCCCCTCCCGACTTCGAGAGCTCCGCCGACGCCAACCGCGACAACATCTACCATGTGACCGTGCGCGCCGAGGACCCGGGCGGCCTCGTGGGCACGCGCCGCGTCACGGTTGCCGTGCTCGACGACGCCGCGGCTTCGCCGAACGCCGGTCCCGCCTTCCCGGGCAGTTCGACCATCCGCTGGGTCGGCGCCGGGTCGACCGCCCGCACGAGAGTCGGCCCGCCGGTGGCGGCGGCCGATCCGGACGGAGACCCGCTGACCTACCGCCTCCAGTCCGCGGACGCGGCGCTGTTCCACATCGACGAGCACACCGGCCAGATCCGCGTGGCGGCGGGCGCCGGGCCGCAGCTCGTGGCCGGCAGCTCCTACGGGGCGACGGTGACCGCGACCGACCCGGCGGGCTCAAGCGCGGGCACGCATGTGGGCATCCTGGTCGAGAGCGCACGATCCCCGTCACCCGGGCGATCCTCGACTCCGAGCTCGGTCGACTACGAGTGGAGCGTCGAGCACGATTTGGATGCCCTCGACATTCACAACAACCGCCCGACGGGGCTCTGGTCCGACGGCACGACGCTCTGGATCACCGAGTCCGAGCCGGGCGAATTTGGCGCGGTCTACGCCTACGACCTCCCCGGCGGCGGGCGAGCCGAGCAGGCCGAGTTCGAGCTCGACCGGGCGAACCGTGCCCCGAACGGCATCGCGGGTGACGGCACGACGGCCTGGGTCTCCGACGATGACGAGGGCCGGTTCTTCGCCTACGACCTGGGGACCGGGGAACGCGCCGAGCACCGCGACATCCCGTTCGACTCGGAGATGGTGGAGGCCCGGGGTCTCTGGGCCGACGACGGGGGGAGGATGTGGGCCGTCGACGGCGAGCGGGACCTCGTGGTCGTCTACGACGTTGAGAGCGGCGATGTCCTCGCCGAGTACAGGCTCGACCCGGGGAACGGGAGCGGGTACGGCATCTGGTCCGACGGCACGACGCTCTGGGTCTCCGATCACGGCGCCAAGAGCGTGTTCGCCTACGTCCTGCCGACCCCGCGGGACGACGGCCGCCGGTCCTCGCTCACGCGCGAGCCGGAGCGGGACTTCACCGAGCTCCCGCAGGCCCGGAACAACAGCCCACGCGGCATCTGGTCCGACGGGGGCGTCATGTACGTCGCCGACCGGAGCGACGGCCACATCTACAGCTACAACATGCCCGACGCCACCGACGCCCGCCTCCTATCGCTGACGCTGTCGGGCGTCGACATCGGTGAGTTCACGCCCACCCGCCGCGACTACGCCGGCGTGGCCGACACGGGAATCGAGGAGTCGACGGTCGATCCCCATCGCGCGCAGCCGCGCTCCGTGGTCGTCACCGCGCCGCCCGACTCCGACCGCTTCACGACCGGCCACCAGGTGCCGATCGCGGACGGCGCGGAGATCACGGTGACCGTGACCTCGCCCGACCGCAGCCGGACGGCCGTCTACCGCGTGCGGATCGCCCAGGCGCCCCCGGCGCCGTGCCTCCGGGGTGCCGTTGCCGTCGGCTTCAGCCTCGTGAGCTACGAGGGCGGAACCGTGGGGGAGCTGGTCGCGTGCGCCGAGAGCCGGCACATCACGGCCCTCTACGCCACACGGGACGGCGCCTTCGTTCCCTATGTCCTCGGCGCGCCCGGGTTCGTCAACCGCGACTTCCGCGCACTCTTCGCGGCCGGCCTCCCCGCCGACACGCCACTGCTCGCTGCCAGCGACGGTCCGCCCTCGCCGTAGGCCGACGGCGGCCGTCCAACTCGGGGATTAACCGTGCGATCGCCTCGGCGCGGCCAGCGGGTCCGGGACGGCGGCGGCGATGGAACAAGAAGCCTCGAATTGGGAGGTATGGCTGACGAAGTACCATCCGGACCCACCCTCGACGACGCGCAGGGATCCGGCGCTCAGGGTGGGAGCCGCGGGCGGGGGCGAGCCGGGGCGGACCAACGGGACTCAGCGGAGGCGCACAAAGACGATGTCGTCGCGGTCGACGAGCAGGTAGCTCGAGACGTACGCCGGCGCGGCGGGCGCGTAGACCCGGTAGCCCTGGCGCCGCATACGCGGCTACCGCACTGGCCGCCGCATGGTTGTGGACGCGCTACGCTGGATTCCGCCTTTCGACCGTCTACCTCTCGAGCCCTCCGTCGCCGGCACTCAAGAGGGACTCAGTTTTCGTGAAGTAACTCGAGGGGCGAACACCTGGCTGGTCGTACCCAACGACGAAGGGGTCTTCGACGGGGCGGAGTCTGTCGACGGGATACGTTGCGTCCATCCGGTGCAGGCCTATCTCGACATGGAGGACCACACGAGAGGGCGCCGGAAGCCGCCGCGTCGGATCTGGGGACTCCGGCGTCGCGGTGCTGCGCGGAGATCGCGCCGGCGTCGACGTTGACGGTCAAGGGCGTGCGGCCCTGCGCGATGCGCTCGAGCAGGTAGATGCCGATCACTCGGGGGGCGGCGACTCGCCAGGCCTTCGCTCTCCGCCTCTCTGGCAACGCGCCGCCGTGCGCTCGGACTCGGGGCGAAGCCTGCGCGCGCGGAGATCAAGCTGTCTGACCCTCAGTCTTGAGAGATGAGGGTCACGCCATTCCCGTGATAGCGATCGGTGGCGAGAGCGCCGTTCATGGCATCTCCCAGAGAAGCCGGATCGGAACCGCGTGGAGCCGGTCTCCGAAGCTGGTGCTTGTCTCCCCGTCGTAGAGCACAGCCCCCCCGGCGAACCGGTCTCCCGCGGCGTCCCGGAGTCTCCTGAGCCCTCGAAAATCCGACGCGGTCACCGTCGCTGAGGCCTTGACCTCCACGCCCGCGAGAGCCCGAGGGCCCTGCTCTATCACGATGTCCACCTCGTAGCCGTCCCTGTCTCGGAAGTGGAAGAACGACATGGGCGCATCGTGCCAGCTCGCCTGTCGCTGGAGCTCCTGGTACGCGAACGTCTCCAGCAGCTGCCCCAGCAGTGACCGGTCCCCCGACAGCCCCTCGGCGTCCACTCCCAGCAGCGCGCAGGCCAGCCCGGTGTCTCCGACGTGGAGCTTCGGCCTCTTCACCAGGCGGCTCCGGCGATTGCTGTGCCAGGACGGCAACTCCTCCAGCAGGAACACTTGCTCGAGCAGGGCGACGTAGTCGCGGATCGTGGGGCGGCTGAGCTCGAAGGGCGCGGCCAGGTCCGAGAGGTTGAAGAGGGTGGCCGTCTGGGCGGCGGCGAGGGACATGAGCCTCGGCAACACGTCCAGGGAGCGGATGCGGGCGAGGTCCCGCACGTCCCGGAGCAGCTGCGCGTCGAGGTAGTCGCGGTACCAGGCGGCTCGTCGACGTCCTGCGGACCGCATCAGGGCCGCCGGATATCCGCCGGAGACGATCCGCTCGGCGAGGTTTCTTCCCAGCCTCTCTGTCCGACGTGTCCCGAAGCCGCCTCCGAAGAGGGCGTCGAGGAAGCCGGTCGATGTCGAGGAGCCCTCGAGCTCGCACTGCGTCAGCGGATGCAGCGGGAGTGTCTCCATGCGCCCCGCGAGCGAGTCCGACAGCGCCGGGACGAGGAGGACGTTGCTCGAACCCGTCAGGAGGAAACGGCCCGGGACACGCCGCCTGTCCACCGCCACCTTCAGCGCCGCAAAGAGCCCGGGAACCCTCTGCACCTCGTCCAGGATGACCTGCTCCGGAAGATCGGCGACGAAACCCACCGGATCAGCCTCGGCGCCCGCCCTCGTGACCGCGTCGTCGAAAGTGAGGTACGTATAGCTCGGAGAGCCGGTGGGCCGAACGGCCGAGGGAGGGCCTTCCGCGCTCAACTGATCCGGCGCGCAGACCATCAGGGCGAGGGTGGTCTTGCCGCATTGGCGCGGGCCGTGGATCAGCGTGACCGGCGAGTCCCCCAGGGCCTCGGTCAGCCGCCGCTCCGCGAAGCGGGTGTAGAGTGCATTCCCAGCCATCGGCCAATTGTAAGTTTACATGTCGGCAGTTTGCAATGTAGCTATGCGGCAGAACGAAGTGTCTTGCTCCGCTCGATGAAAGGACGACAAGTCTCACTCGCCCGGGAGCGTCACCCCTCGGACGCGGGAGAGTTCGGCGGACAGAGCATCAGTCGTGAGAGATGAGGGTCGAGTCCCCTCGGGAGCCGAGGGCCCTCGTTCGTCCGGCACCGCCGAGCGGGCCGCGCTCTGGGCTGGCTCCGGCGGTCAGTCTCCTTTTGCGACGAGGGGGGTTACCTGAGGTCAGGCTCTCCCTCATCCCCTTTCTCTACTAGCGCGCGCAGGCTAGGCAGCAGCTCGGGGATATCGCGGCTGATGATGTCCCAGAGGACATCGTCGTCAATGTCGCCGTAGCCGTGGATGATCCGGTTCCTGGCGTCGACCATGTCGCGCCATGGGATCTCGTGGTGGGCTTCCCGGACGGCCTCGGGGATGCGGTTTGCGGCCTCACCGAGAACGCCGATGTTCCACAACGTCGCGTCGTGCACGATGTCGGTGGTGAAGACCATTTCACGATCGAGGCCGTCCGTGTGCCTGAGGATGCGATCGCAGCACTCGATCATGTCGCGCACGTAGATCGCCCACCGCCGCTCAGACATGTATCGCCTCTGCCTCGACGGAGGGTCTCAGTTCGTCCCGTAGCTCCCTGTCCGTCACGAGGTCGATCGGGCGGCCGAGCAGGTCCTCGAGATAGTGCCAGGCGCCGAAGTACTGCCGTGAGCGCAGCGGTCGCTTGAAGGTGACGAGAACATCGACATCACTGTCCGGCCCGGCCTCGTCGCGAGCTGTGGAGCCGAAGAGCGCCAGATCGACGACGCCGTAGCGTTCAGCGAGTATCAGTTTGTGCTCCCGCAAGAGGGCAAGCGTCTCGTTTCTCCTCACCGTTGCCCTCATGGCGGTTCTCCCTTCAGACCACCTGGCGCAGGACCGTGGAGCCGGAATCGTCGGTCGACACCGGGTGACGCTCATCGGCGTCCTCAGCGCCACCGAACGTCGTCGTCATACTGCTCATGTTCGCGGAGGGCGCCCAGGAACGCCAGCATCGTCAGGGGCCCCGGGCGCGGTCGTATCTCGCCTGAACCAGGGCCCTCGCACGCGGGAAGCTGATCGGGCAGAGCATCAGCTGTGAGAGATGAGGGTCACGCCATTCCCGTGATAGCGATCGGTGGCGAGAGCGCCGTTCATGGCGTCTCCGAGAGAAGCCGGATCGGAACCGCTGCTGCTTCGAATACATCGCGCCGTTCTTGCTCTGGGAGCGCGAGAAGAGACTCCAGGGTCCCGTTCATACAACAGGAGCCTGATCAGCTGTGATGCTGCGGGCGAGCGGCAACGCCCAACCGGGAAGACCCTGACTGTTCTGCCACAGATCACGCTTCACCTCGTCCGCGAGGCGGCGCCGCAGAGTCGTGACGACCTGAGGGTCTGCGGCCATGTCGGGTCCGAGCCACCGCAGTGCCTGGACCACGGGAGCCGCTGGCTTTCCGGCCCACTGCATGACGCGAGGCCCGGCATGTCGAAACCGGCCCGTTCGTCCGTCGATCTTGAGCGTTCTCGTGGAGCCGTCCGTCAGGTACGAGACCTTCGCTGGTATGGCGTTGGTGAGACCGAGCTGGCTCGCGGCCACCAGGCCATCAGGCATGATCCGAACGGCTATGCCAGTGATGTCGGCCCACGGAATCTCTGGATGGGCCTGCTGCACGGCGTCCGGGATGTGGTTGGCCGCCTCCCCGAGCACCCTGATGTTCCAGAGCGCGGCATCGTAGCGAGCCGGCGCACCGACGAGTTCGTCGCGGCCGAGGCCGGCCGTGTACTTCTCGATCCTTGCGCAGCAATCGAGCATGTCCCGCACGTAGACGTCCCAGCGCCCCTCAGACATACACGGCGTCTGCCTCGATGTAGGGGCGCAGTTCGCCTCGTACCTCGGTCTCGACCACGAGGTCGATGGGGCGGCCGAACAGACCCTCCAGGTAGCGCAGGGCTTCGCCGTAGCCGCTCCAGCCGCGCGCCCGCGGCAGCGTGACCAGGATGTCGATGTCGCTGTCGGGCCGGGCCTCGTCGCGGGCGGTCGAGCCAAAGAGCGCCAGTGCGCCGACGCCGAAGCGCTCGGCGAGTATGGGCTTGTGCTCGCGGAGTAGTGCCAGCACTTCGACTTTGCTTATCGCCTGCTCGACCATCCCGGTTCTCCGGCGTCCAACCTGCCGCTGGCTCTATCCTGCCAGGACCGCAGCTGCGGGCGTAGTCGAGTAAGCAGCGGGAACGCTCGCACCGAAGATGCGGGGCAGCCCGAGCCTGCGGTCCGCTCGACGGCGCTACGGTCCCGTGAGCCGCACGTCGAAGCTCGCGCCGCACGCGGCACACTCGTCCGTTCCGGGTGGATCGAGCGCCACCCCGCAGCCGGGGCAAAACCGTGCGGGCGTCGACTGACCCGCCTCACCTTGCGTGGGGCCCTCGAGTCGCCGAAGCAGGGGAATCGCGATCGTCGTGGCGATGAGCAGGACGAGCAGCGTGCCGTACCAGCGCCCGAAGGCATCGGGCCAGTCCGGCTCCCACCAGATCCACAGGATCGTGGTGGCAGTGAGGAGTGCGTTCAGCACGTACGCAGCCACCGCCGCCAGTGCGTAGCGATGCCCGAGGCCAAAGATGCCGACGAGGCTCGCGTGTGTCGCGGCGAGCGCGAGCGTGATCTCGGTGAGCAGGCCACGGCTCAGGATCTCGCTGTCCGTGTCCGGCTTCGACCAGATCACGACCAGCAGCAGCACGAGCCCGATCAGGCCGAGTGCGATCCCGAGGGGCGGCACGACGCCGAGCCGGCGGCGTTCCCAGGCCACGCCGCAAGCGAGCACGATCATGCTCGTGCCGAACACGGAGAGCGTGCTCAGCAGGAGCTTCTCCTCCGTCTCGCCGAACTGCTCGCTCAGAACGGCGTAGCTGCCCATCAGCGCGCTCGCGCCCAGCGAGGTGAGCATCGCGCGCAGGGCGCCACGGTGCAGCGTCCGACGGCGGTTCCGCGATCCGTCCACCGCTCGATGCTAGCCGATGCGATTCGGCGGTGGACGTGCGCGGTCGACTGGCGCTGCTGCCGGAGAGGTGCCTCGGATCAGGTACGGGGTGCTACCCCCGTGTGCTAGCTCATTCGCGCGCACGAATCGTAGAGGGAGCCGTGAGGTCCGTCCCCCCGACTCGGTCCGACCCGACGCTACATTTCCCTCCCACACGAGTGCGGGAGCCCGCCCGCCCCCCTTCCTGAATCGGGACCACCAGGCCAGGGCCCGCACAGCGTGGGCCAGCACCGCTCGACGCAGCGCCGCCTCCCCCGGCGCGGCCGCCCCGACGATGCGCTGCGCGCCGAGCTGCGCGCGTTCTCTGAGGCGCACCCGAGGTGGGGCTACCGGCGGGCGTGGGCGACGCTGCGGGGGAGAGGGTGGCACGTGAATCGCAAGCGCATCCAGAGGCTGTGGCGCGACGAAGGTCTGCGGGTGCCGGAGCGGCGCCGCAAGCGGCAGCGCCGGGGAGACTCTCAGGTGGCGGCCGGGCTGCTGCGGGCGAGCCGGGCCGACGAGGTCTGGGCGCGCGGCGGCGGGCCGGCGGGCGGCGCCCCCGGCGCGGGCGGGTGGGGCGCCCGCCCTTCCCAGTTCGACCGGACCGCCGACGGGCGGATGCTCAAGCTCCTCAACGTCGTCGACGAGTACACACGCGAGGCGCTGGCGCTGGTGGTCGAGGGCAGCATCACGGCCGATGCCACCGCCGCGGTGCTACAGCGCCTGACGGCAGAGCGGGGGACGGCGCCTCGCTACCTGCACTGCGACAACGGCACGGAGCTGACGGCGCACGCGCTGCGCGACTGGTGCCGCCTCGCGGGGACGGGGACCAGCTACATCGAGCCGGGCTCGCCCTGGGAGAACCCGTACATCGAGTCCTTCACCGGACGGCTGCGCGACGAACTGCTGGCGGTCGAGGAGTTCGGCACGCTGCTCGAGGCCCAGGTGGTGATCGAGGAGTGGCGGGTCGAGTACAACACGCAGCGCCCCCACAGCAGCCTGGGC
>MKWU01007154.1_pt1 | contig 10868 bp, 4 predicted proteins | sample 809101 | NCBI WGS metagenome assembly MKWU01 (sample SAMN05860141, study PRJNA318959) | sponge metagenome | host: Aplysina aerophoba | place: Slovenia: Piran, Adriatic Sea, Gulf of Piran | collected 2013-05-07
CCAACTCCTTGTGGCCTTTCTCCATCTTGTGTTCCAACGCGTTCCCGGTCTGGGTGAGGTCCGTTCTGAAGGTGGCGTTTCCTTGCTCAATCTTCTGAGCCAACTCCTTGTCACCCCGGGTTATATCCTTCTTGGTCGCCAGAGCGTATGACGACAGGGCCTCGGCTGCTGCGCGGGCTTCAGTTTCCGGGACTCCTGCCTTGCAGAATGCGGTGTAGACCTCGGATAACATGTTGGGCATCACGGCACTTCCTCCAGAGCCTGCTTGTTTGGGCGGGTTTGATTTCACACAGTGCGTTTTATGGTACGAGACAGTGCCTGCGTTGCATGGTACGAGACAGTGCCGAAGAGCAAGGGTTCGACAGCTATTTTGCATCACAGGTTTCTGGCGCCGGGTACCATGTCAGGTCCTGGTCAGGTCTTGCCCGGGAACAGTTGCCCGGTTCCGGACGATTGACCTCACATGAAGAATTCGGGCTCTTCTCTCTGAGATAGCAGGCTGTGTGACAGCATGGCTGACATTCCAGGCTGTTGCCTGTTGTGGCCGGCGCATTCCTCCGTACGCCGGTCAGGATGCCATTGAACTCACGTCCTTGCGGGTCTGCCATGCGACGATTCGGTGCGGGACCATCATCCGCTTATCTTTTTTGCAGTTCGCCTCAAATTGCTGCTCTCAGCAAGAGGCAAGTGACGTCGGCCAAGGCGGGCTTCCCTGCTGGCATGATGAGCGTGCCTCAGTCGATACGCTTATAACGCTTTGGTACGAATTCGGGCAGCTTCAGTTCAGCTTCAGTATGGCTTGTCCGGGTTGTGCCCTCACAAGCCAACAGATTGCAAACGACTCTGCATGCTGCCTGTCTCCAGACGCGACTTTTCGGTCTCTTCAGGTTCAGTCTCTTCAGGTGCCGGGGGGGCTGGGAGCGGCTTGAGCGCATACAGGCTGCCGGCAGTACAAATGCACGCCTCCCATCGCCAGAATGTTAGCTGCCTTGGCTCCATCTTCCAGGACTGCCGCTTCCAGGACTGCCGCCTGGCAGAATGCGATAAAGACCTCGGATAGCATGTTGGGCATCAGGACACTCCTTCCAGGACCTGCCTGGTTTTATTGGATTGAGTTTTTAAAAGCGCGCCTGTCGATATCGGACAGGAGCAAAAGGGAAGAGTGTGACGGCCAGCCATTTGCACCAGTTCCTGCTACTGCCTGCGACAGGTTGATAGATGCTGTCACGCCCAGGGGCAGCCGCCACGCCCATAAAAAATAGATGAGTATCAAAAGAGTGCAAGGGTTTGCGTCGGGTGAGTGAGAAGGCGGCCTCTTTTGTGCTGAGTCTGCTGAGGGGCTGTTGTGGTCAGCAGCGCTACTCTGGTGCGTACCAACAACGACTTTGGGATGCAGGGCTGCACAGACAGACCTCAGTCACCCATTGACTTGCCATGCAATGGAGGCGGTGGCCAGGCGAGCTCGTCCTGCGGGAGTGACTGGCGTCCCAGGCTTTGGCAGCACAATGAGCCGGCTGCGGCTTTGAGCTGCGGTCTGTTTTCAGGCCACAAAGCGCGGGAGACGCAGCCTGGCAGGTGTCTTTCATCCTGAACTACACTGTCTCAGTCGTTTTGTGTGCGGCGGGAGTGATGATGTATGCCCGTGGCCTGAAGGGGGTGAGCTCTCTTGTTTTGATTGCTGTGTCATTGCTGGCGGAACAGGCTGTGTACGCCGGAGAAAACGGCGTGTCCAGGCTCAGGGCGCCGGTGTACATCAGCAAAAATTGCCGTCCTGGTGTGCAGATGCAGGCTGCTGTCTTGCACACGGCGGCTCTGTCGGTGGCGTCAGGCCCTGGCAATCCACAGGCGATCAGGCAGAAGGTGCGCCAGCTGCCCCGCAGTCGCCGTGCCAACAAGCTGCCGTCCTGGTACAAGCGGGCTCAGGCAGCGGCACTGCGCAGCCAGTCCTTTCCCATGCAGCGGTTGCGTACGGGCCCGGTGCAACCCTCTGCCCGTGTGCGCATACGCGAGCCGGTGGCCAGTCCGGCCAGCGAGCGATCACCAGCACGAGACCTGGCGCGACAGGAAAGGGGCGCCGCTTCCGTCACCGCGAGGTCTGCGCCGGTGCGGGGGCGCGATGGGCTCGCTTCGCGCCCTGAATCACGTGGGACACGGCATCGCCGTCTGGTGCAGGAATCGCTCGACACGCTCGACACTCTCGACACTATGGATGAGGAGATGGACTGGGAAGCGGGAAACAGGGCGTTGAGAGGTGCACCTGCCCACTTGATGGATGATCCCCTGGAGCGGCCACTGGGCAATGAGAATTTCACCAGAGCCATCAAAACGGATCCATTCGGGCACTACAGGCTGGTAGAGCCGGTGGTGTTCAATTCCACAACGGACTTGCCCTTGAGTAACGCGACCCACCCCTTTTGCGGGAGGCTGACGGGCAGCGGTGCGAACAGCCTTCAGCTGGACTTGACCCGGCAAGAAGACGGTGATCTGCATCTTTTTGGAGGCTTGGTCAATGCCTTCATGGATCTGTCCCTGAAGGACAGTCGTCTGATCAGTGAAAAGGGTAGTCTGGCGCTTTTTGGTGGCTCGACGCAGAGCAGTGCCCTGAGGTTGCGGATAGACAACAGCGAACTGAAAGCGCAGGGGGGACGTCATGCGGCCCTGGTGGAACAGCTGGAGGCAAACAACGCTATTGATCTGACGATGAGTGACAGCAATATCACGCTGTTGGGCTCTTCTGCCGCCAAGGGGCCACTGGTAGCAGGCCCGGTGGCGCGTACCGTCGGCCGTAACAACAGCCTGCACGTGCACGACAGCAGTGCTAACCGGGTGGAGGCTCAGGGACAGCACTCGCCGGTTGTAGCCAGTCTGGGATGGGGGTATCTGGATTTCAAAAACTGTACTTTGGAGTACGGCCGATGTTTTACCGGCTTGATCCCTGATAGCTATCTCAGCCAGTTGAGTCTCACCGACAATCATGTTTCGGCCAAAGTAGAGAAAGTAGAGAAAGTAGAGAAAGTAGAGGAGGAACAGGGTGCACGCGCTCATGCCAGTTTGGCAGGCAGTTATGGACAGAAAAACTGGCACGGCGCACATCGCCTGGAACAGCGGGAAGTGAGAGGAAACACTGTCAGTGCCAGGCTGAATGGCTCGGCGGCCGGGCTGGGGTTGGCATCTTTGGGGTTGGTGCACGATGTGAAAGAGGTGAATTATTCTACGGGGCAAGAAAATGGTTTGTTTCTGAACAACCGTGCTGACTTTGAGATACGGCAGCAGAAGTGCAGCAAGAATACCGTGACGGGATTTGCTGGAGCGCTTACGGAAGAAGAAATGTGTGGGATCCTGGCCAGTCTGTCACTGACCACCGATCACTCAACGAATCCGGATCGCGCAGACAATGTCTTTCGGATCGTGCACAACGGCCTGAGCAAGAACCATCTGCATGTTGATGGGGATGATGGTGTGAGTTGCAACAGCTCCCGGGCATTGGTTGGCTCTCTTGAGCATCGAGCTCCTGAACATAAGTGTCCTTCGGCCTATACCTATTCCGTCTCCAGTCCCCCTGTTCTCTTGTTTTTGTTTTGCGGAGGGGAGGCGTCGCTTCCCCTTTTCCAAAAGAACGATTCCGCCACTTTGTTGCTGAGCGATGACAAGTGTTTTGATGAAAGCATGATTGATGAAGCAGCCTACAGTTTTGATTGCGACACTGCTGAGTCGAACTGCCATTGCCTGCATAAGCCTTCTGCCACGCAAAGGTGTCGTTCCAATTTTCTGCCGTGCTCCTGTGCCTTGTCTGATTTGCGTGATTTGGGTGATTTGGGTGATTTGGGTGATTTGGGCCTGGACAGGGGGGCAGGCAGTGGAGGACCTGTTGTGACCAGCGCCACGCCTGCTGGCTGGAAAAAAGTGAACGAAGCTTTTTGCAAGGCAGTGCCACGTATTTTTGACGGGAAATACAACCAGGACGGTCTGTGTGGTCCGGGCAGTTCCTGTCATAACCCGGGAGAGGTGCTTCACAGCCTGGTGCCAGCGGGGGGGGGTGGGGATCGATGGTTTTTGGTGACACGGCAAACCTGGCCTGCTGACTCTGCAGCATACCGGTGGCGGGATCTTTTTCGTGTTTTGTCTTTTTCTTCTCCCGTAGTCGATGGCAGTCAGCCGCGCTGGAAAAAAAACGCGTTTGGTGCTGAGCCTGGGGAACCTGAGCATCTTTATGCCGGTGCCAGGGTGGTGCCCGACGCGCCGGGCCCCAGATATGCGCTGGTTGACAATAATGCTCTGCTGCATGTTTACCAGGAAGTCGATGGGGGCGACCCAGGACAGTCCCGACTGCGCTGGACCCGTTTCCCGCTCGATGCTTCGACGAATGTTGCCGACTTTGATTCTGGTCTTGACTGGCAGCTGCCGCCTGATGCCGAGCTGATGTTGCTGTCGAAAGAGATTGAGGGCGTGACTCTGTGGATTCGGCGGGAAGCTGGTGAAGGTAATGTTGTTCAGCGTTTTTTGCTGAAGGATATCGAGGGAATGGGTGAGAATGCGACGGCAGTCAGCACCGTCACGCTCACGTCGGAAAGTCATGTGACGATAAAGCCCCTTGCGCTGGCACGCCACGGGGATTGGCTGTACAGCCTGCATGCGACGGGAAGCGAAGATGATGCGGCCGGGAAAGAATTTGAGATCCGGCGTTGGGATATCACCAGTTCGACTGCGACTGCTGATCGGATCTGTCATCCCCGCATTCGCGCTATGGTGCCCGGCCGACTTGTGGTCAGCGGTGGTACTGTGCAGCAGGTGTCGGAAGATAGCCTGGCGGTGAGAGGCGCTGTGGCGTTCAAGCCTTATGTGCCGGAGGGAGGCGGTTGCCTGGCCTGGCAGAAGCAGGACCTGAGCCCACCGGTTCTGTGTGAATTCAGGCCGACGACAACCGTAACGTCTGAAATTCCCATTGAGGCCATTGCGAGTGTCGTGCTGGTGGTGACGGGTGGTTGTATTGGGTTAACTGCGGGGATTTGTGTGCAGAAGGCATGTCAAAAGGCAAAAGGCCGCCGGGCAGTCAACCAGGCAGCGCAACAGCCGCCAGTTCAAGCGGAATCGCAAGGCAGCTCGTGTGAAAATATCTACGAGGAGATCGGTGACATGCCTGTCTACGACGAGGTGGGCGGGGCGAGTGCCTGTGCAGAGCCGGGTGCCGGGGCGGCTGTGGAGAACCCGGGACTGTCATCATCTTCCGGGGCAGAGTCAGCTGCAGCGCAAGGATCCGTGCAGCTCAAGGCTGCGGATGGCTATGCGGCACTCCCGGAACATGAACCATTATCCGGGACAGCCGGGACAACCGGGACAGTCGGGACAGCCGGGACAGCCGGGACAGCCGGGACAGCCGGGACAGCCGGGACAGCCGGGACAGCCGGGACAGCCGGGACACCCGGGACAGCCGGGACGGCCCCGACAGCCGAGACGGCACAGCCGGGACAGCCGGGACAGCCGGGACAGCCGGGAGCTACGCGCAGCTCAACGCTGTGGATGCCTATGTGATGCTCCCGGAATACCAGACATCACCGGGCACAGAGCCCGGTGGCGTGGGTACCTATGCGAATATTGGCACCCTGGGTGGCTATGCGGAGCAGCTGCCTGGTCCAGGATTACCTGGGCCAGCATCCAGTGGCATGGCCTCCGGCGGGGAGTTCAGCGCCGGGAATGCCTCTGCCAGGAAGAAGGGCCGCAGGCGTGTATCTTCTTCTCTTCCGCTCTCAACGTCGACGGCAACGGCCTCTTCAGGTCTGTTTTCCTTATCGTCGCCTCCGTCTGACGCTGCCCGTGCTTTCCCGCAAGACAAGTCGTCCAGCTTGTAGGCAGCGAATCCGGGATAGCTCTGGCCTGTGAGTGAGGGGCCGGGGAGACAGAAGCAGAACCCTGTCTCAAGTGGCTCTTTCTGATCAGGAGTAGAGACGGGGCATATCCTGTGCCATCAGGAGTTGTTGTTGCTCGCGAAGGTCGGCGCTTGCCGGGGCCAGGCGATGTGGCAGGTTCCCTGGTTGGCGGGGATGATTTGCGGACGAGCAGCACGGGGATGTTTGCTTTTCCTGTTCCAGACCGAAGACGCCGGCGCAAGGGAGGGTAGTTCGATGCTTCTGCCACTCTGGACTATGCTGTCGCAGTCGTACGCATTGTTGCAAGGAGTAGCCATGTCTTCTCCAGGGCTGAGGCGTGTGTTGTGCCTTGTTCTCATCGCTGTGTGTTCGCTGGCTGGGGCGGCTGTGTACGCTGGTGAAAATGGCGTAGCCAAGGTCCGGGTGCCGGCGTGCGTTCGCGGCGAGTGCCGTTCCGGTGTGCGGATGCCGGCTGCCATTCTGCAAACGGCGGCCCTGGCGGTGGCGCAGGTCCCCGGCAGTTCACAGGCAATCAAACAGAAGGTTCGCCAGCTGCCCCGCAGTCGCCGTGCCAACAAGCTGCCATCCTGGTACAAACGGGCTCAGGCAGCGGCAATGCAAAGCCAGTCCCTGCCGGCGCAGCAGCTGCGCAGGGGGGCGGTGTCCCCGTCTGGGCGTGCACGTGTACGCGAATCGGTAGTCACTCCTGCCAGCGAGCGATCACAGGGGCGGGACCTGGCCCGTCAGGCAAGCTCCGCCGCTTCCGTCACAACAAGGCCTGAACCTGTCCTGGGGCGCGGTTTGGCCGTTTCGCGTCCTGAAGCACGTGGGACACGGCATCGCCGTCTGGTGCAGGAATCGCTCGACACGATGGATGAGGGGATGGACCAGGAAGCGGAGAGCAGGGAGCCGGGAAGTGCATCTGCTCAATTGATGGATGGTTCTTCAGAGCGGCTACTGGGCAATGAGAATTTCACCAGTGCCATCAAAGCGGATCCATTCGGGCACTACGAACTGGCAGAGCCGGTGGTGCTCAATTCCACGAAGGACTTGCCCTTGAGCAACGCGACCCACCCCTTTTGCGGGGAGCTGACGGGGCGCGGCGCAAATAGCCTCCAGCTGAATCTGACCCGACAGGAAGACGGTGATCTGCATCTGTTTGGCGGCTTGGCCAATGCCTTCATGGATCTGTCTGTGAAAGACAGTAGTCTTGTCAGTAAAAACGGCAGTGTAGCGCTGTTTGGTGGTGCGACACAGAACAGTACTCTGAGCCTGCGGGTAGACAACAGCGAACTGAAAGCGGCGGGGGGAAGCCACTGCGCTTTGGTGGAAAAGCTGAAGGCAAACAACACCATTGACCTGACGATGAGCAACAGCAACATCAGGCTGTCAGCCTCCCGTGCCGGTGAGGGTCCAGTGGTAGCAGGCCCGGTGGCGCGTACTGTCGGCCGCAATAACGCCATGCGTGTGCAGGATGCCAGTGCTAACCGGGTGGAGGCCGAGGGACAGAGTTCGCCGGTGGTGGCCAGCCTGGGATGGGGGCATCTGGATTTTGAAAACTGCACGGTTGGTGTGTCGTCAGGCTGTCCTCTCAAATCGACCGCTGATGACCGATTGGACCAATCCAATCTCACGCAGAATCATATCGTGGCCAGAACATCAGGGACGCAAGCGCGTGCTCATGCCAGTTTGGCCGGCAGTTACGGCCAAAAAGACTGGCAGGGCGTACATCGACTGGAACAGTGGGGAATGACGGGCAATACCATCAAGGCTCAAGTGAATGGATCAGCTGCCGGGCTGGGCCTGGCGTCCCTGGGGCTGGTACATGATTTGAAAGATGTGGAGTATTCGACAGGGGGGGGCGAGGGAGCGTCGCGTGATAACCGCAAGGCTCTTTTTTATATACGGCAGCAGGAGTGCAGCAACAACACTGTGATGGGGGCTGCTCAAGAGCGCATACAAGAGGGTGGGCCCGTGGCCAGCCTGTCACTCACTGCCGACCACTCCCGCAATCAGAGTCTGGCACGTAATCTTTTTCGTGTTATGCACAACCAGGTGAGTGAGAACGGACTGGTTGTTGATCGGAATTCTGGTGCTGGTTTCAACGACACCGATGCTGTTCTGGTTGGCTCTTTTGAGCATGAGGCTCCAACACCCGAGTGTCCTGCATCTCCTTTTGCCAACAGGACTTGCGATACCCCTGGAAATGGTTCTCTGGTTCCTCTGGACGAGACGACACCCGTTGTTTTGTTTTTGTTTTCCGGTGGGGGGAGATTGTTGCCAATCTTACCAAAAAACGATTCGGCCCTTGTCTGGATGAGTGATGCCGTATGTGATTCCCCGAGCATGATTGATGAAGCCGCCTACGCGTTTGGTGGCGACATGGCTGACGCAAACTATGACTGCTTACGAAATCCTGACGCAGCAGACTGTCCTTCTTTTGCTCGGCCGTGTGGCTATAAATACCAGACTTCCTGTTGCAACAATACAGGCACAAGTGGAGCTGTTTCGTGTTCGGAGTGGAATTCGGATTGCCCGGGGGCGGCCGCTGATGGAGTACAGATTGTCGTAAACAGCATTGCTCCTGATGCCTGGAAAGAGGTGAACCGGGCTTTTTGTAAGCGAGTGCCCTGGATCTTTGATGGGAAAGCGGATCTGTGCGCCGGGATCGCCGGGATGAGGTCCTGCCACAACCCGGGAGAAGAACTTCATGACCTTGTGCCAACGGGAACCTCATGGTTGCTGGTGACCCGGCAAACCTGGCCTGCCGGGTCGAAGGGAAATGATTCGAACGCTGATCTGTTTCGCATCTTGTCTTTTTCTCTTTCACAATCCGCGCAAGACAGTGAGCCGCTGTGGAACTCGGACGCGTTCACGGGGAAAAGCAATGAGGCAGGGCAGCTCTACGCAGATACCCGGGTAGTGCCAGCAGGGAACGGCCCCATATTCGCGCTGGTTGACGGTAAGTCTTTGGTATATGTCTACCAGATTGTTGCGACTGACCAGGAGCCGCGACTGCGTTTCATCGATTTGTCTGGCAATTCGACCGCTATGCCTGTTGCCTGGAAGTTGCCCACTGGAGCCGAGCTGATGCTGGTGTCGCGCGAGGCCGATGGTGTCAGTGTGTGGATCAAGAAGCGGGCTGACGCTGTTGTCGAGCGTTTTTTGCTGGAAGATATCCAGAAGAACGGGACAACGGCGCCAGTCAGCAGTTTCGGGCTGACGTCAGGAAGCGATGTGGAGAGAGAACCCCTTGCGCTGGCCCGGCCCAAGGATAGCCTGTACAGCTTGCATGCAACGGGCGTCGAAGATGCGACCGGCAGAGAATTTGAGATCCGGCGTTGGCGTTGGAATATATCCAGCCCCACTGCGACGCTTGATCGGGACCTGAAGCGTTGCACACGCGGCATGTCACCTGGCCGGCTTGTTGTCACCAGCCTTGGCGTGCAACGCGTGCCGGAATTGAGTTTTCCTGTTGGAGAGGGTTCTTTCAAGCCTGGTGTGCCAGCGGAAGGCGGTTGCCTGAAGTGGGAGTGGCAGGCTCTGGGGCACGATGTTCCCTGTGCAGTCAGGCCGACGGTGACCCTGACCTCTGAGGTGCCGGTTGAGGCCATTGCAAGTGTCGTGCTGGTGGTGACGGGTGGTTGTATTGGGTTGACGGCGGGGGTTTGTGTGCAGAAGGCATACCAATACAAAAAGAGGAAAAACAGCCGGCCAGTCGATTCGGTGACAAGGCAGCGCCTGCCCCTTTTGCCACTTCAGGAGGTTTTGGAAGCCAGCCCGTATGAGAACGTATACGATGCGATTGATGACATACATGTTTACGAGGATGTGAGCAGGGCGGATGCTGTGACGAGGTCTGAGGCTGAGAATGCGGGCGAGGTGCTGCCGGAATACGAACTGCCATCAGGCAGAGAGTCTGGTGGCACGGAGGCCTGTACGCAGATCAACGCTGAGGATGCGGGCGAGGTGCTGCCGGAACACCAGCTGCCATCAGGTACAGAGTCTGGTGGCGCGAAGGGGTATGCGCAGCTCAACGCGGATGATGCTGGCGCGGTGCCGCCGGGATACCAGATGCTATCAGGTACAGAGCTTGGTGGAGCGGGGGGCTACGCGCAGCTCAACGCTGCGGATGCGGATGTGATGCTGCCGGAACACCCGCTGCCATCAGGCACGGAGTCTGGTGGAGCGGCAGGCTATGCGCAGCTCAACGCTGCGGATGCCTGGGCGGAACAGCCGGAACAGCAACCATCAGTCGGGACAGATCCCGGTGGCGCAGGAGGCTACGTGAACATCGGTGGCATGGCTGCCGGCACGGAACATACGGGAGATCCACCACAACCACTGTCTGAGCCACAGCCCGGTGGTGGAGCTGAGAGCGCACATGGCTCTATCCTGTCTGAACCAGAGCCCGGCGGTACAGGTGGTCAGGTGAGCCTCGGTGGCATGACTGCCGGCACGGAGCCTGCGGGAGATCCACCACAACCAGTGTCTGAACCAGAGCCCGGTGGCGCAGGCGGCTACGTGAACATCAGTGGCATGACTGCCGGCACGCAGCAGAGGGGAGATGCACCACAATCACTATCTGAACCACAGCCTGGTGGTGCGAGTGCTGACGCGCATCCCGGTGATGTGGATGTCTGTGCGCAACAGTCGCAACAGCAGTCATCAGCTGGGATAGAGTCCAGTGCCCTGGGTCTGCGTGAGGAACCCGGCGTTGCGGATGCCTCTGAAAAGAGGAATGGCCGTCGAGGTGTCGCTTCTTCACTGCCGCCCTCGACCTCGACGACAACTCCCCCCCCACGCTCGTTTTCTGTACCGTTACTCCTGCCCGAGGTTACGGACCCTGATGGCGATGGTACGGATTTTCCGGCAGGAAAATTGTCTGCGTTTTAGGCAATGAGTTCGGAATGGTCTCTGTCCTTCAGGGCCAGAGGCCGATCCCCGGATGAGTAGCACGGGGGTGTTGCTTTTCCTGTTTCAAGTCCGGAAAACCGGTGCAAG
>MKWU01007155.1_pt1 | contig 10868 bp, 7 predicted proteins | sample 809101 | NCBI WGS metagenome assembly MKWU01 (sample SAMN05860141, study PRJNA318959) | sponge metagenome | host: Aplysina aerophoba | place: Slovenia: Piran, Adriatic Sea, Gulf of Piran | collected 2013-05-07
GCACGATGAAGATGGAATTCATTTCTTCAAGGCTACGCAAAGTCTGACTCCTGACAGCATCTAAGAAGGCGAAGATTGAGCAAATTTGGTCGAAATTCGCAGTAAAGCACCGAATAGGTCCAATCTTCGGGTGCCCACCCTATGGTAGCTTGCTACACCTGTGAAGTCAATCAATTCAAGGGAAATTGCAGTTTAATTGAGTTTTTACACAGACACTAGATAGAATGAATCGAGCCTGTTCCACTTTCTTCTATCCGAATAACTCGGAAACTAAAATGGAACTGCTGAGACAAATCGGACCAAGTCGAAACGCAGGTTCTAACCAGTTTTTGAAATTCAGAGAGGAGGTTGACGCATTTACCCTAATCGCGCACTCTCGTCTAGTCCCGACTCTCAACGGCACATCTCTTCAGTTGATGCATCTTCTTCTCGATCACCGATTTCGCCAATTCGCGCGGTAGATGTATTCTGCGGTATTGGAGGTCTTACCTACGGGCTGCGCGTTGCTGGAGTAGAAGTCGTCCTCGGCATAGACATAGATGCCTCCTGCAGTTACGCATACGAAACTAACAACTCAAACACGAGCTTCCTACAAGTCGACATTAGGGACGTCAATTTTGCGGGACTGCAAGAATTCTGCGGCAATTCCGAGATCACCGCCCTTGTTGGTTGCGCACCGTGCCAACCGTTTTCATCTCACAACCGGCGAAAGGCCATCTCCGACGATAGTTGCCAGCTGGTCGACGAGTTCGCCCGGCTAGTGCGCGAGGGGGTTCCCAATTTTGTATCGATGGAGAATGTTCCAGGTCTAGCAAAGCATGAGTCGTTTCGTAATCTTCTGAAGCTCTTGGCTAGTCTCGAATACAGCGTAGACCATGGTGTAATTGACTTCCATCGATATGGTGTACCGCAACGGCGACGCCGGCTCGTATTGATCGCCTCTCGTTGCGAGCCCGCCGTCTTGCCAAAACCTATCGATAACACCACAGTAGTCGCAGACTTCATCGCGGACCTCCCGCCGCTTGAACCAGGTGAAACAGCTTTAGAGGACCTTGCGCACACCACCCTTCCTTTATCCCCGATCAATCTCGAACGCATCCGTCAATCCAAACCTGGTGGGACATGGAAGGACTGGAATGACTCCTTGATCAGTCCGTGCCATACACGTGCTCACTATCCTGCTTCTTACGGCCGCATGGAATGGAACAAGCCCGCTCCGACTATCACTACTCAGTTTTGCTACTACAGTACTGGTCGATTCGGTCATCCCACACAAAACCGTACTCTCTCAGTTCGAGAGGCCGCGCTTTTGCAAACGTTCCCGGCCGACTATGCACTCATAGATCCCGATGCCGCTGTTCCCATTCGTAATCTAGCCAGACACATTGGTAACGCGGTTCCCGTCAAAATCGGCGAATGTATCGGATCTGCTATGAGAAGAGTCTCTAACCATGCCTGATCACGACTCAAAGTACAGGATGACGATCAGTCTCAATGAACTCAACCACTTGGGCCTCAATCTCTACAGCAACGTCCCAGCGGTAATAGCCGAAGTGATTGCCAACGCTTGGGACGCCGATGCGACCCACGTCGATGTCGATTTCGACCCCAAAAATAAAGCGTTCACCGTTACGGACAATGGCTGTGGCATGAATCTCGATGATGTCAACAACAAATATCTCTATGTCGGCTATCAAAAGCGACCGCCTACGTCGTCACTGGACAACGAGTATTTGACACCAGAATACAAGCGTCGACCTATGGGTAGAAAAGGTATCGGCAAACTGTCACTTTTCTCCATCGCCAACAAAATAAGGGTGTATACACGCACATTGAACAGCCAAGCAGAAGCCTTTCTCGTGGATGCAAACAAGATTCGAGAGGCAATTGAGGGTGAAGATCCGTCACAGGTGTCCAGTTACGCCCCAAGTTCGATCGATGATGAGAATAATGCACCTTCGGACCACGGAACGTGCATCCACATCGCAGAATTGAAAAACCTTCGGTTGACGCAAGCGTCTATTCAAGGCTTGCGCAGACGACTCGCCCGTAGATTTAGCATCATCGGCGACGAAGCCAATTTCAATGTTGTTATTAACGGAAAACCGATAACTCTGGCCGATCGAGACTACTTTCACAAAGCACGCTTTATCTTCCAATATGGCGTAAACTTCGATCAACACTGCACGAACTTGGAAAAGGACGACAACGGCCATGTCACTGGTAAATTCTCTCGTTCGTGTACGTTCGATGCCGCTGGAAACGTTTCTGAAGAAGGCCAATATCGCATCAAAGGCTGGGTAGCCATCGCACGGCACTCAAACGATCTGGATGGGGTTAGCAGAGACTACAATGACAACCTCAATAAAATAACCATTGTTGTTCGAGGTAAAGTAGCACAGGAAGATATACTTCAAGAATTTAGACTGGGTGGCATGATCACGAAGTACATATTCGGCGAGATCGAAGCCGAGTTCATAGACCTTGATCACGAACCCGACATCGCGACATCAAGCCGGCAGAGCATTTCAGAACAGGATGAGCGATACGTGGCTCTGCGGAAGTTCGTCGAGTCTGAACTCAAGTACATCTGGACAAAGACTAATGATCTCAGAGAACGTGCCGGTCTACGACACGCTCTCACTAGCAATCCATATTTGACAAATTGGTACAAGGACCTCCACCCGTCACACCTTCAGAATCTTGCAAAGAAGATTTTTGGGGACATTGATAAGGCTGGAATCGAAGAATCCCAACGCCAAAGCGCTTATGCCAACGGCGCCCTTCTGTTCGAACATCTCAAAATGAAACATGCAGTGGAGCACCTCGACGAAATCGACATTACACAGGTCGACGAGTTTCTTAGCTACCTCTACGATGTCGATAGCATCGAGGCTGAACACTATCGCCAGATTGTGGAAGAACGGCTAGTAGTGATCCGCAAACTACGCTCGAATGTGGACGACGACGCGAAGGAACGAGTACTGCAAGAGTACATTTTCGACCATCTGTTTCTGCTAGACCCTGGATGGGAACGCGCGACTCAGTTCAATGATATGGAGCTACGCATGGAGCGGATGCTCAAGACTAAAGAGAAAAATCTCCGTATCGATATTCAATACACGAAATACCGTCGAATAGCGGCCGCTCATGTGATAGTCGAGCTTAAGCGTGGCTCTGTGAGAGTTACCAAGACCGACATCGAGAAGCAAGTCCGTGGTTACATTGACGCCCTTAAGGAGGAGCTACAAAATACTTCCAAGGAGACTGCGGCATTGCCGATCCAAGCAGTCTGCATCGTTGGAAAACTTCCTACGGGATGGGATAACGAGAATTCCAGACAGATGGACGAAACATCCTTGCGACTCTACGGGATTAGAATCGTTACCTACGACGAGCTCATTGACAACGCATATGTTGCCTACGGGCAATTTGTTGCTGCATCCCAGTCAACAGGTGCACTTCGTACTCTCATAGAGCAGATACGCAACTTCGATCCAGCGGCAGCTGAGTCGAGTAAAGACGAATCAGGTTTTTAGGGGAATCGGAATGACAAGTAATGACACGCTTATAGCACATGCACATGGACTCATAAGGGATGAAGAAACGGTGTCGCAACTTTCCTACAGATAGTCTCGAAACTTAGCTGGTTGCAGACGGAGTGGGACTCCAACTACGACAGATACTGGACGAAATCGGAGTCAAAGATGCACTTAGTCTGAGAAGACGGCTTTACTGAACAAACTGAAAGTCTCGAAAACCAGTTATGTAGTTAAACTGGGGAAAATGATTCAGGACGACGAGTTGCTTAGTCTTATGCCGAAAGCATTCAGTGAATCTATTGCTCTGCTCAGCGGACTCGAATGACATCACAGAACTTACTCGAGGAGATTGAGAAATTGACCCCAATGCAGCAAAGAGCTGTTGATTGGAATGGCGGACCTTTGCTTGTGCTTGCCGGACCTGGTTCCGGGACAACTAGAGTGCTTACCCACAGGATTGCCCAATTGCTGAATTCGACGCCGGACGAGCGTTTTCGTGTTTTGGGGTTGACCTTTACCAACAAGGCTGCGCACGAGATGAAAACTCGGGTCTCCGATTTGGTACCCAATGCATTCAGACGTGCGGAAATTAATACATTTCACGGCTTCTGTGCCCAACTACTGGGACAGCATGGGGTCCACTGCGGTGTTAAGCCAAACTTTGAAATTTTCTCACAGACTGTCGATCGTCAAGCGGTGCTGGAAGATGCGTTGAGATGCCAAGCTGAACGTTTCGAGAATGACCATAATCAGTTCTTACCAATGATTGACAAATTGATAGAGCGTTTGGTGAGTCCAGATGATGCAGTCCGTTATTTAAAGAAAAACTCGCGTCTGAAACCTACCGTTATCGAAAACCTCGGACTTGCCTATCGTCTATACGAGGAAGAATTGAGCAAATCAAATGCTCTTGACTTTAATTCGTTAATTTTATTGGCTTTTGAACTCCTGAGTCATAGTGTGTTTGTCCAACACTGCCAATCAATGTATCGATACTGGCTCATTGACGAATTACAAGATACGAATGACCCTCAATACCGCTTACTCAAACGGATGGCGGCTGGTAGCTTTCGTAATTTATTTGTGGTTGCTGATGATGATCAGACGATTTACGAATGGAACGGTGCCAATGTACGCCGCATAAGTAGTTTAAAGAAGGACTTTAAATGCGAGGTCTTGCAGCTTCTAGATAACTTCCGTTGTCCTGCTTCAGTTGTTGAAGCTTCTAATCGGCTCGTTGAGTACAACACTTCTAAAGGATTTTCTAAATCTCCAGCGAAATCTGCCGATACGATTAACGCGGCTGGAGTTCCAATTGAGTGCAATCTATTTCCAACTGAGGAGCATGAAGCCACTGGTGTCGCCAAGGGAATCGCCTCACTAGATCAGCAAGACTGGGGAGAGACCGTAGTACTATCGCGTACCCGTGCACCGCTTGTTCTATTAAAACAGCAACTTGACGAGTTAAATGTGCCGAGTAATATACTGGGCCGGCGTGGCAAGTTTGAGTCAGCCCAGATGCGTTGGCTCGTTGCGTGCCTTAAACAAATCAATAGGCCGTTAGACCAGCGCAACATGGATACATTGATTGACGCTTATAACACTTTCACTGGTGTCGCCGTAGAACATGAGGATGTGCACATACTTTCGGCATCCCAGCAGATTACGTTGTTTGACGCTTGGCTAGACCTAGTCAGGCAAGAAATGCATCCAGCGTTACCCTTTGTTGAAGCTGTAGCTAGGCTAGCGTCGAATAGGCCTCGCTTGGGAGAGACCGTGAAAAAGGTCACAGAATATTTCTGTACCTTTGATAGAGATGATGATTTGAGCGACGACCTCAATGCGTGGCAAAGAATTGAGAGGGAGATACGGGGAGCAAGAGGGGACTTATCGCTTGATCAATACCTCCAAGAGATGGAGTTGCGTTCAAAAGAGCCTACTCCAGCTCAAGGTGCGGTTTCCTTGAGTACTATCCATGGCGTAAAAGGTTTGGAGTTTGAGAGGGTTTATCTGATCGGCTTGGCGGAGGGAGTTTTTCCGCATTGGAAGAGCCTAGAAACAGGAAGAGATTCCGCGGCAATAGAAGAAGAACGCCGTACGTGCTTCGTCGCGATCACGCGCACAAAGCAACGCCTAATTCTGTCTAGAGCCGAATCTTATAGAGGATTTTCAAAGGAGCCATCTCGATTTCTTGCGGAGATGGGTTTGCATTGTTAAGACCGTACATCCTTGTAGAAGTAGAACAAATCCATTGTTGGGCGAATACAGCGATACTGATCCCCAAAATCAACCAAAGATAGGAATACGCTGACTGAATGCCAATCCCGATGAGAGTCGAGAGTGGCTATCTTTCAGACGATCCTGACTTCTATGAGCATGGGCTCGTTCCTCTACAATAAGACTGCCAGTATTTCTTTTAAGTCCATGTCAAGCTCCTTTCCTATTATTCAGTTTCAAACTCGTTTGAATGATGATGAAATAGCAGGCCTAGAACCGTATTTGATGATGTCGGAGCGAGGTCACCCGATTGCCTTTGAAGGTCGAGCCGATCCGCAGAAAGCAGTCAAAAATAAAATTCAACGCCTTCGCTCTGGGTATGGACCGGAAGACTGCAATACGATTATTGTGGAAGGCGCCCCGGGCGCAGGCAAAACGAGCCTTCTACGCCATATCAAAGAGAAAATATCCAGCGAGAAGATAAATCAGGATGTTATTCCTCTGATGTTCGGCTCAGGGGCGGTTAACGACCCCGTTCTTTTCCTTCAGGAATTTTTGAAACACCGAAAGGTTGATTTTGAACGCCTCTCCTACTCGTATACGAAAAAAGGTACGGGCAAGGTTGATTTCAAGCTCTTTCAAATGGGACGCGGGGTCTCGCACCACTTTCCTTCTTTAGCAGATAGAGTGAGGAATTCTCCTGGTGAAGTCTGGGGTGTTATACGCGAAAGTCTTAAAAATAATGACGACCCTATATTCTTATTGCTGATTGATGAATCGCAGAGGATCGAAAAGAATTCTGAAAATACGAATACGCTCGTAGTTGACATGCACAATGTCATGGATTTGGGTGGGTTAAAAATTATTCCTGTATTCGCTGGTTTAAGTGATATAGCTAGGTGCTTAGCTAAAGTAGGTATTACCCGACCAGCAGATAGTAAGTTCAAACTGAGATTACTCGAACCGGAAGAGGGAGCGCATGTATGTTTATCCACAATCAAGAAGCTCAAAATAGACAAGCTGTTAAATGACGAGGATCTTAAATTGGTGTGTATGCTCCTGGATAACGCTAGCGACGGTTGGCCACGACATCTACATCATTACTTACGATATTTTGTGAATGAGGTGTTTAACAGTCATCGAGACGGTAGGGATAATATGGATCTGAGATACGTGCTGGATTTAGGCCATGACAACCGAATCCGTTATTATCAAGATCGTATGAATCTGGTGGAATTTGACCTTGGAGGTACCGTGTTGAATCGGATAGCGAGAGAATCTGAGGCGGATTCGACTATGAGTCTTGAGGAATTGACTGAAGCGTTTGAAGGTGTGATTGATGATGTGCAGGAAGTTAAGGCCCTCATCAACTCGTATGTACACATCGGTATTCTTGATGAAAATCTTGACGGTACATACGAGTTCCCAATTCCTTCTCTTCAGACATTTTTAGCGAACGACCGAGACGTGGCCGCCACAACGAAGATCATGCAGAGGGTTCGCGTACGCTTAAGTGGACAGTCATTATGCAAAGTTAAGTGGAGAAGATGTAGATGACTGAAAGCATGAATCCAAAACGGACACGCCGTCACTTCACGGCTGAATTCAAGCGACACGCGGTTGAGTTGCACCTTCATTCCGGACTGACCATAGCGCAGGTTTGCACCGAGTTCAAGATTAGTTCTTCGGCCTTGTCGCGCTGGGTCAAGGAGAGCCGTGCCGAGGCTAGGAGCGCGCGGAAACCTGCGGAGATGGAGCGCGAGATTCAACGCTTGAGGATGGAGAATGAATTCTTAAAAAAACTTCAAGCTATTTCGCATCCCTGCAACGAAACGGTATGGAATGATTGACATGTATCGTAACCAGTACCCGACTATGCTGATGTGCAGTGCTGGATGCGTCGCGAAGCGGGTTCTACGCCTGGCTGGCTAAACATCGGCAAACAAAACGTGCCCGCGTTGACGCGTGGTTGCTGGCTGGCATCAGAGCGATCCAGGCCGATTGGCGCTTGATCCCGGGATATCGCCGTATGTACCAGGTCTTGCGTGTGTAGCTTGGTATTGAGGTGGGTGAACGGCGTGTGCGTAGGCTCATGCAAGAAAATGGCCTCTGTGGCATTCCGATCCGCAAGCGGTACTCAAAACCGTCGCCGGTGGATGACGACACACCGGATTTGGTAAGAAGAAAGCTTCAAACGCTGCATCCAAACGAGGTCTGGGTCACGGATCTGACTGAGATCAAGACCGGCGAAGATAAGTTGTGTCTGTGCGTCATCAAAGATTTGTACGATGGTGTAGTGGTTGCGTGGCGCACTGGCGTGCGGCAGACCAAGGAGCTGGTGATGGCCACGGTGGACACAGTGTGGTGGCGACTCGACTTGATGGCGAGCGTTCGATCCTGCATTCAGATCATGGTAGCCAGTACACGAGCAACGATTATCGCGCGTGTCTTGAACGCTGTGGGCTAAGGATCAGCATGGGCCGGGTGTGGACGGCGGCAGACAATGCTTCGGCCGAATCGGTTTTGGGGTATTGAAACGTGAAATCGTGCATCGCACCAAGTACCAACTACGGGCGGAGGCGAAGAAGGAGATTGATCGGTACTTTATGAACCTGTCTAATCCCTTGCGCCGGGCACCTTTGAGACGCGCGGAACTACCCAGAAAGGACAAACTAGAGGATACGATGACAAAAGAAGGAGAATTGATTCCACAACAAACTGGCAAGAATAATGCTGACAACGAACCTAGTGAGTCACAATGACATCACACCCTAAACGAGTAAAGTTAAGGGATAGAGTGTCCACTGAAACGTACGCAGTCTCGCTCTCTTTGGTGGTTGATCAGTGTCCTTGCCTTATGAGCAGGATAACCGATTGATCGATTGAAATAAATCTGCTACCGGCTGCGAAGCGGTCGATGATGACTCACGGTGGCAGTTTGGCAAGACTCTGTTATATGAGGGTTTGGCATCAGTGGCAACACCACCTCAATTCACCAAATTCACCGCATTCATGGCAAAATTGAGTAAGTGGACAGTGCTCTCAAAGACTCTAACTGAACTTGAACGGCTCTATCGTGGTAAGTCCATGCTTCCTACACACACTCGAAATACTTCAAAATTAGCGTTGATTTAGAGTTCGTCAAAGCATGATTAAAGGTACGTCTTTCAATACAATGAAAAGTGGTTTCTCTGCCTACTTCCAAGCCGTCAAGCTTGCCGGGACGTTCAGTTTTGTCCACGACACCGACTACTAAGCCTTCTTTCGTCTCAAGACCCCATGTACCTGTCTTTCGTTTAAACTCAACGAATTTACCTTTCACTGGTAAATCAACTTCGTGCAACACTTCGTTGGCGTGTTGTTTCATATCGTCAATCAAAGATTTTGCCTTTTTGAACACTAAGGAACTGCCGCTTCTTTTCTGAAAATTAGGTTCAGCCCACGAGCATGAGAAATCTGCCTCACTACGGACAAGCACTTTCAGAAGTTTTATGTACTTTTGTGCGAATTCAACACCGTACCTTTCCACCAATATTTGAAGGTCATATGCTCCATGTACATCGCTGATGGTAGAGTCGATTCTCTCCATCGCATTGACGAGCTTTCCATTTGGTTCAAAAACATCTTCGTTTATGTTTGTTGATTCGACAATTATCTCAACAGATCCTTTCAAAGCAGGTGCTACAATACTCAAATCTAATTCTGATTTTTCATTATGTGACAACTTTTGGGAACCAGATTTACCAGCAGTGACAATCAATGAATTTAACTTTGATAACACATCTGTGTAATCACATAATTTGAACTGATGCATTAAGTGGTGGTTCGTTGGTTCTAGCTTCAGATGGATAACAAACTTATTCCGAGACAATGCTTCTGAAAGTACCTGATCTGATTCTTCGTCCTGCTCAATCATGAATGTGTCTGGATTCGGTAGCAGGGCCTCCGGAATATTCAATCCTGCCTGTTCAACTAGAGTAATTGGTTGGTCCAAGTTGTCGGTTTCACATAAGTACCAACCATACTTGGAGAAATCCTTGACCACTGTTAACAGATCAATTTTCCCAAGCCTTAGTTTTACAAGTGATGTTGTTGGTACACGAACGACCAGAAATTTGTAGGCAGTAGTTGATGATGTGATGGCATAGCCGATATATGGATCATGAAAAGCATCATTGGTCTCAATGACCTCAGGACCATCGTAGTAGCTGAGAGTTGATTGGTAGGTCACAGACTTACTCATTAGATTACTCCCCCACAATAGTCTAGAATCTCGCAGTCCGCGTATGGCCACCAAGTGTAATGATGTTTTTTTCCTGTCTGGATAAGTTTACCAGCACCTATTTGTAGCCGCATGATACAGATTCTGGGATTGAGTATGCTTTTCGGTGGTCTACGACTTGCAGAATTTTGATTTGAAAATAAAGAAAGTCCATGTGATTGGCAGTCTAACTTTTGGTTTCCAAAACGCGCAGTAGGGTTGAGTTTCTTGAATGAGTAGAAATCCTGTTCCCTCGGGACTGGACCATCGATTATTCGATACATCACACGTTCTTCGGTAATCTCCTCTGCTTTGCACGGCGGACAATTGCAAGGTAGATCATCTCGATATCTGGGTGCATCAGGCAATTGGACAATCGCTTGCAAACAATCGTAGGCCGGAAGCAGATTTAAGGTTCATAGGCTCTTCTGTTCCGACTAACAGGAGACTCTCCACATCGAAATTTGAGGCCGTAATTATGAGCAATCTTACTATGCAGCATTGCGAGTGACTCTGTAAACGCTCTCATGCCCCAAGGTGCCAATCTGATTCTGGTCAGTCAGCCGGGCACCGGGAAAAGTCACTTGGACGCAGAGATCGTGCTGGAGCTGATCGAAAATGGCTTCCGGGTCCTGAACGCACGCACCACCGATTTAGTGCAGAAACTCCAGCTCGCACGTAGCGAACTGATGCTCGAAGCCGATATCCGCAAACTCGACAAGTACGACCTGCTCATCCTCGACGACATCGCCTATGTGCGTAAGGACCAGGCCGAAACCAGTGTGCTATTTGAACTGATCAGCTCACGCTACGAAAACCGCTCCCTGCTCATCACCACTAACCAGCCA
>MKWU01007156.1_pt1 | contig 10867 bp, 5 predicted proteins | sample 809101 | NCBI WGS metagenome assembly MKWU01 (sample SAMN05860141, study PRJNA318959) | sponge metagenome | host: Aplysina aerophoba | place: Slovenia: Piran, Adriatic Sea, Gulf of Piran | collected 2013-05-07
CGATGCCAGCCAATCGAGAAGCTCCGGATGGGATGGAGGGGAACCCTGGCTCCCGAAATCGTTTTCGGTACGGACGATGCCGCGTCCGAAATACCGTTGCCATATGCGGTTTACCGTGACGCGCGGCGTCAGAGGGTTCTCGGGGTCGACGAGCCAACGCGCGAAATCAAGGCGGTTCGTCCGACCCTCGGGCTTCAGGGGCGGTAGCAAGGCGAGAGTGCCCGGCTCCACCGTTTCGCCCTTGCGAAGGAAATCTCCTCCAAGGTGGATATACGCCTCGCGAGGCTTTGCCAGCTCGCGCATCACGAGCGTGCTCTTGAGTTTGGGCTCGGCCTTTCGCAAGGCGTCGATCCCCTTGCTGCGAGCCGACCAGCCCGGATCCGCCTGCTTGAATGCGTTCAGGGCGGCGCGCTGCTGTTGTTCATTCCGCTCGTTCGCAGGAACAACCAGCACTTCCCTGACACGCGGGCCCATCTCCTCGATCTGCTCTTCTGTGAGTGAGGCTTCCCAAGCCGTCTGCCCGTCTTCGATCGACTTCTCGTATTCCTTCAGTTCCTGCTCAAGCAGCTTGATCTGATGCCGCGCGGCGTCGCGGCGGGTGAACTCCTCAGGCTGGCCGAACTCGAGGATCGGTTCATGAGCCCGCGCACGGCCCGCGGCATCTTTAAACTCGCCGCTCAGCTCATCGATGTTGTTGAAGAAGGCATAGATCCGGTAGAACTCTTTCTGCGAAATCGGGTCGTACTTGTGGGAATGGCAGCGGGCGCAACCCAGCGTCAACCCCAGGAATCCGGCCCCGGTCGTGGAGACTCGGTCGACAACGGCCTCCACGCGGTATTGCTCGAAGTCGATGCCTCCTTCCAGGTTGAGCAGTGTATTGCGATGAAACCCCGTAGCCACGATCTGCTGCTCGGTCGGATTCGGCAACAGATCGCCGGCGATTTGCTCGATCGTGAACTGGTCGAACGGCATGTCGTTGTTCACCGCGTTGATCACCCAATCGCGATACATCCAGATCTCGCGGGGGCCGTCGATGTTGTAGCCATTGGTGTCGGCATATCGCGCCAGATCGAGCCAGTGACGTCCCCAACGCTCACCGTAGTGGGGGGATGACAGCAAGCGCTCGACGAGTTTCTCGTAGGCATCCGGACTCGGATCATTGACGAAATGGTCGATCTCTTGGGGTGAAGGAGTGAGTCCGGTCAGATCGAGACTGACCCGACGGATCAGCGTCTCTCGATCAGCTTCCGGAGACGGCTCGATGCCTTCCTTTTCCAGGCGCGCCAGGATGAAGTTGTCGATCGGATTGCGAACCCGGCCTGTGTTGTTGACCCGCGTCGGCTCGGGTTTCTTGATAGCCTGAAAAGCCCAGTGACCAAGCCCCGCCTTGGGGGCGTCCGCAACGTCCGCCTCCTGCCACGGCAATCCCATTTCCACCCAGCGGGTCAAAGCGTCGATCTCGGCTTGCGGTAGCTTGCCCGTCGGCGGCATCTTCAAATCGCCGCTGTACCGAACCGCATGGACCAGCAGGCTGTTTTGCGGGTCGCCCGGCGCTACCGCGGGGCCACGCATGCCGCCCTGTAGCGTGCTCTCCCGTCTGCCGAGCGAAAGCCCGCTCATCTTCGCTGTGTCGTTGTGACAGAGCAAGCACTTCGCGTGCAGCACAGGGCGCACCTTTTCCTCGAAGAACCGCGTCGCTTCCGGCAACGATTCTTGAGCGCCTAGTGGGCCAATAAAGGCCAGCGAGGCAACTGCCAAGAAAGTAAGAGCCCGCATCCTGGCTGCAATTGTATCACTGCCTTGATGACCCTACGGACAAGAGGAGAGTCACCATCAAGCCATAAAAGCTTCTGCCCGACTGTCTCGTTCGACAACGAACGGCGCACTCGGTGATGTACGGCTGCGCCGTCGAGTCGAACCGGCAGTCAGGCCGTCTCGAACCCTTCGTCAGGCGCGAAGCCTCGGCGGATCGTGTTCTCAACCACGTTGCGCGGGAGCATGAACTGCATCAGGTAGTCCGGGCCGCCCGCCTTCGAGCCGACGCCCGACATTTTGAAACCACCGAAAGGATGCCGGTTCACGATCGCCCCTGTGCAGCCTCGATTGATATAGAGATTGCCCACCCGAAACTGTCTTCTCGCTTTGGCGATGTTCTCGGGGCTCCGCGAGAACACTCCGCCCGTAAGGGCGTATTCCGTTCCAATTGCGATCTGGAGCGCATCGTCGAAGTCCTTGGCTTTGATGATCGACAAAACGGGACCGAAGATCTCTTCTTGCGCGAGGAGATGTTCGGGAAGGATGTCCTTGAAGATCGTCAACGGAACGAAGAAGCTCGAGGTGTCGGTGGGCTGCCGCTCCAGCACCAGCGTCCCTTCCTGCTTCCCGACTTCGATGTAGCTCTTGATCTTCTTTTTGGCGGATGCGGAAATAACCGCGCCCATGTATGTCCAGGGCTGTTCGCTCGCCCCGAGGTGGATGCTTTCTGCTGCCGCCCTCAAACGTTCTATCAGCTTGTCATGCACCGACTCCCGTACGACCAGCCGTGAGCATGCCGAGCACTTCTGCCCCTGGTAGCCGAACGCCGAATGCAGCACGTGCGGGATGGCTTCGTCAAGATCGGCGTCGCTGTCGATAATGATCGCGTTCTTGCCGCCCATCTCCGCGACAACGCGCTTCATTCCCTGGGAGCCTTGAGAGACTTCGCTCGAAAGCCGGATGATCCGAAGCCCCACTTCCTTGCTGCCGGTGAACGCAGTCATCGATACATCCTGGTGCATCACGAGCAAATCTCCGATCTCGCCGCCGGGACCCGGAAGATAATTCAGCACTCCCGGCTTCAGACCAGCTTGCTGGAACACCTGATAGACCATCCACCCCGTCACGGGCGTATCCGAGGCCGGTTTGTAGACGACCGTGTTGCCCGTGACCAGCGCCGCCGAGACCATTCCCATCGAGATCGCTAAAGGGAAGTTCCAAGGCGCAATGACGCTGACGACGCCCCGCGGCTCATAGAACAACAGGCTGTCCTCACCCGGTGCATCGCCCATCTCGCGAGGGCGAGGCGTCCCTAGGCGCAGCATCTCGCGTCCGTAGTACTCGAGGAAGTCGACCGCCTCGCCGACGTTGCCGTCCGCTTCGCTCCAAGTCTTGCCGGCTTCCAGGATTTGCAGCGCACACAGTTCGTAGCGCCGCTTCCGTGCTAGCTCCGCCGCTTTGAACAGATACCCGGCACGTTCCGCCGCCGGCGTATCGCGCCATTCGGGAAAAGCAGCCTTCGCGGCGCCGATGGCCTTCTTCGCCTGCTCGGCGGAAGACGACGCAACAAGGCCAACGACCTCCTCAGGCCGATTCGGGTTGATCGACCGGATCGTGTCCTCCGTTTCGATCGCTTCCCCTTCGATCTGAAGAGGGACCTGCAGGGGCAAGTCTGCGCGAGCATTCTTGATCGCCCGCGCCATACCGTTCCGATGCTCGGCGAGCGTCCAATCAAAAGGCGGGATGTTCCGGAACGGTCCCATCTCATCCTTCTGCTTTGCCGCGCTCTCTTCAGCCCCATCACCCGTCTCCGAAACTCCGAGCGGGGTCCTGTTGCTCGCCGCAACACTCGCCGGGTCCCGCAGTAGCTCGTCGCGTGAGACGGACTCCAAAAAACTCTTGCGCAGGAATGATTCGTTCGACGTGTTCTCCAGCAAACGCCGCACGAGGTAAGCCATGCCCGGCACCAAGTCTCCTATCGGCGCATAAAGGCGCAGCCGCAGACCCTCCTCGAGCAGAGCATTGCGAATGGGCTCCGCCATGCCGTACAGAATCTGGAACTCTAGCCGATCCTCCGGCACCCGCATCTCATGAGCCGTCTCGATTACCGCTGCGATCGAGCGGATGTTGTGCGACCCACAGGCTAGGCTCAGGTGCTGATGATTCCCCAACACCAACCGGGCAACGCGCTCAAAGTTCGCGTCGCTGTCATGCTTGTTGGTAAACACAGGTACCGGCCAGTTGTTCTGCCGTGCCGTCATCACTTCCGTGTCCCAGTATGCGCCCTTCACCAGCCGAATCGTGATGCGCTGATTGTGGGCGCGGCACCAGTCGATCAAGTCCGACACGTCCTGTTCGGATTCGCGCAAGTATGCCTGAATCGCAATACCCGTGTGCGGATAACCTTTGAACTCAGGCTCCTCCATCAAACTCCGATACAGGGCCAGCGTCAGGCTCTTTAGCGAATGATGCTCCATGTCGACGTTCACGAACGCGCCGACCTCCATTGCCCGCCGCAGAATCGGCCGGAGACGCTCCTTTGCTTTTCCGATCGAATGGTCAAAGGCTCGCGCGTTCATTTGCGAATACATCGCTGATGCCTTGACGGACACGTTGATCTTCGGCGAGGAACCCCAGTCAAGACCATCCATTCCCGGCGCAAGCCCCTCCCACGAAGCGGTCTCTCGACCCATCACCTCGAGCAAGTCGCTATACTGCCGCGCGTATGCGTCTGCCTCCGTTTCCGACACTATTGCCTCGCCGAGAATGTCGATAGTGAAGGCGAGGCCTTTTTTGCGGAGTTTGCGCAGGACCGATAGTGCACCTTCGGCGGACTCGCCTGCGATGAACTGCCGCCCCATGCTCCGGATGTTGGCTCCGATGCCCCGGGCTACAATGCGCGCCGCCAACGAATCGGAGTCAATCGACTTGATCGCCCACTGAAGAATCTTGGAGAAGTCCTGGTCGGGCCGTGCGAAGTACTCGCGAAGATGCTGCGCCACCGACTTCGATTCGTCCAGCGCCGGGAACACATCGACGAAACGAAACATCTCGACCTTGAATGCGTTGTCGTTCATACTCCGGTCGAGAATCTTCGACGTCCAGTCTTTTGCGAAGAACGATGGTTCGCCCTCTTCGATTCGTTCGTAGAGCTGTCGGCCCCGTTCGACGATACGGGAGTCCAGATCAACGGGCATACGCCCTCCTCGTCGCATCGTGCCTCTATTCTTTTGGATGCGGAAAGGAGCTGGATGTTTCACTGAACGACCTTCCTGCCTGAATCGTGACGGAATACGACATGCGCATTCTCGGTTTTTCCCTCGATATCCAACGTTGCCAACAGGCTGCTGCGCCCAACAGCGTGTACAATCTCCTCAGCGGGAGGGAGCAAACATGAAATTGACAAAACATTCTTCGAGAACCGTCAACCGGCGTGAGGTGTTCCGTGCCGGTTCGTTTTTGGCGGCAGCCGGACTGCTGGCCCCCGGCGCATCGGCCGCCGCACGGCTGCCTCAGCGCGGCAAGGGACCGAATATCTATCAGAGCGTGGGTATCGAGCCGTTCATCAACCTCACTTCGACGCGCACGATGAACGGCGGCGCTGTTTTGTTGCCTGAGGTTTCCGAAGCCATCTACGAAGCGTCGTTCTACCACGTCAATTTGCAAGAGTTGCTACAGAAGGCGGCGTCCCGTATCGCGGAACTTCTCGACGTGCCGGGCGCTTTCATCGGATCGGGAGCGGCTGGATGCCTGACAAGCGCGACGCTGGCCTGCATGTGCGGCGGCGACATCGAGGCGTTGCAACAAGTTCCCAACACCGACGGTCTCAACGATGAAGTCGTCGCTTTTCGTGAAACCAGCTCGATCTACGATCACGCGATTCGAATGACCGGCGCGAAGATGATCAATGTCGCGACCGTCGCCGACCTCCGGAAAGCCTTCGGCCCAAGGACGTGCATGGCCTTCGCTGGAGCGCGCATCCAAGATCCCGCGAGCCGCATCCCGCTCGAAGCTCTCGCGAAGGCGGCTCACGATCATGGTGTTCCGTTGCTGATCGACGCCGCCAACGAACTTCCGCTGAAGCCCGACCCGTTCCTGTCACGCGGCGCGGACCTCACCGTTTACAGCGGCGGCAAGAGCCTGAAAGGTCCACAAAGCGCCGGGCTGTTGCTGGGACGTAAAGACTTGACCGAGATCGCCTTCTGGTCGAGCGCGCCGCATCACACGTTCGCACGCCCGATGAAAGTCAGCAAAGAGGAGGTCATGGGCATTCTCGCGGCGGTCGAATATCTGGTCACGAAGCGAAATATGGAGGAGGAATACAACCAGTTCAAGTTCTGGTATCGCCATATCAGCGACCGCATAACGCGGGTTCCCGGTGTGCGGACCGAGATCATGGAAGCGCCGCGTCCCGGCTACTACCCCGAGATGCGTGTCGAGTGGGATCAGGACAAGATCGGCTACGTCGCACGGGAGATCGGCGAACAACTGCTGCACGGCGAGCCGCGGATCATGAGCACAGCGTATCCAAAGGAGCTGGACCCGAAAATGACCGAGACGAATCACTTTCTGATCCGGCCGATGGCGATGTGGCCTGAGGACTATAAAGTAGTCGCCGAACGACTCTACGAAGTCTTCAAGAACGCGCCCGGCAAGAAACAGCCACGCAAGCTCGCCGCGCCGTTCGGAAGTCTCGACGGCCATTGGGAGGTCGATGTCTCCTACATCGGAACGACGGTGCGCCACACGATGTATTTACAGAACAAGGGCAACGAAATCACCGGCCTCCACCGCGGCCGCATCGCGCAGGGCAAGGTGAAGGGCGAAATCGACGGAGACAAAGTCGAGTTCGATAGCCGCGGCAGGTATGAAGCGGCTGCCATGCGGTACTTCTTCAAGGGAACTTTGCGAGGCGACGAGATGAGCGGCGACTTGGGCCTCGGAGAATACGGTAAAGCCACCTGGAAAGCGCGGCGCGCTTGAGCCGTGATCTGCTCCGGCCGGTGCTAGAATGAGGCGCCATGCTCGGCCAAGTCGAGGCGGTCGACCTCGTCAAGGAATTCCGCACATTCAAGCGTAAGGAAGGTCTTTGGGGTGCTGTTCAAGACCTGTTCTCCCGCGAGTACACGACGCTGCGCGCCGTCAACGACGTGTCATTCCAGATCACGCCCGGCGAGATGGTCGGGTACATCGGTCCGAATGGGGCGGGCAAGTCCACTACCGTCAAGATGCTCACCGGCATTCTTGTTCCGACCTCGGGCGAAGTGCGCGCGAACGGCTATGTTCCCTACCGCGAGCGTACGGCCTATACCCGCACCATCGGAGCCGTGTTTGGCCAGAGGACGCAGCTTTGGTGGGACATCGCCGTCGTCGAATCCTTTCGCTTGCTGAAGCGTATCTACGACGTCAGTGACGCGGACTACGAAGCTCGCATGGCGCGGTTCGACGACATTCTTGCCATCAATCGCTATCTGCATCAACCCGTCCGCAAGCTCAGTCTCGGGGAGCGCATGCGTTGCGACATGGTGGCGGCGCTGCTCCACAACCCTCCCTTGCTGTTTCTCGATGAGCCGACGATCGGGCTTGATCTGCTCGCGAAAGAGAACATCCGGCAGTTTCTCAAAGAAGTCAATCGTGAATACGGAACGACCATCCTGCTGACGACACACGATCTTTCCGACATCGAGGAGTTGTGCAGCCGACTGATGATCATTGATCACGGTCATATTCTGTTTGACGGTCCGCTCGACGAGCTGAAGCGTATGCTCTGGCGTCAAACGCAAATCAAGTTCGAGCTCAAGGACGTGGCGCAGGGAGTGGCGATCGAGACGTTCGAGTTGCCCGGCGTCGGCAAGGAGCGCCTCGACGAGCTCACCTACCGGTTCTCTTTCGATCGCGAGGATTTCACTTCGGGTGACGTCATCCGCCGCGTAGTCTCCACGGCTGAAATCAGGGATATCTTCATCGAGGAGGAATCGATCGAAGAGATCGTCAAGCGCATCTACACCGGCAGCACGCTCCCCGCGATGCAACAGCGATGACGGCTGCCCTCGCCCTCTCTCGACAACTGGGCGACCTGCTGGAGTTCTCGCGCATCGGCTTCGTCAACATCCTGGCGTTCCGGCTGCGCTATTACACCGGCATCGTCACCTATCTGATCAACGTCACGGTCTATTACTTCATTTGGAAGGCGCTCTACGCCACCGACCCCGACTTCGCCGCCGGGTTCACGTTCGCCGAGATGGTGACATACGTTTCGGTGGGTTGGGTGATCCGTTCGGTCTATTTCAACAACATCGATCAGAACATTTCCTATGAGGTGATGGAGGGCAAGATCGCGTTGTCTCTGTTGAAACCCGTCAGCGTTCAGAGCATGCAGATGGGCCGCGCGTTGGGCGAATCCGCCTTTCGCCTGGTGATGCTTACCATCCCGGCTGGCATCGTGATCTCGCTCGTTTTTCCAGTGCAAGGGCCGGCAAGCGCACCGCACTTCGGGTTCTTCTTGATCTCGCTCGCCGCGAGCATCTTGCTGACGGGCGCTTTGAACTTTATCGTCGGCACGTTCGCCATTCGCATGAAGTCGATCCTGGGCTTGCTGCGCGCCAAGTACTTCGTCTTCGAGCTATTGTCGGGACTGCTCGTTCCCATGACGATGTTCCCCGACACTTTGCAGAAGATCGTCGCCTATTTGCCTTTCCAGCACATCGCGTATACACCGTTGCGCCTCTATCTCGGCAAGCTCAACGAAAGTGAGATCTATGAGGCCCTGGCCCTGCAGTATCTGTGGATCATCGCGTTAGCCGTCTTCGGAGCCTGGTTCTGGAATCTGATGGTCCGCAAGGTGACAATCCATGGAGGGTAGTCGTGGAGGTTGTAGCAGGGCGCTTGGTTTGCGCCAGCCGGTGACGGCTTTTTTGCGGAGCATTTGAATAAGGCGCCGGACGACGCCTCTCGCCAAGTGACCGCGGACGGCCCCGCTCTATGCCTTCGGGTGTGAACGATCGTACACTTCCATCAGATCTTTGAATGAAAGCTGTGTGTATTTCTGCGTTGTAGAGAGGCTGGCATGACCGAGCAACTCTTGGATCGATCGAAGGTCCGCGCCGTCGGCCAACAAGTGAGTCGCAAACGCATGCCGCAAAGAGTGCGGATGCAAGTCGGGGTCGCCGGAAAAGAGCAGGGCATATCTTTTCACGATGCGCTCGACGCTGCGGGAAGACAGCCGCCCTACCCGCGTGTTCAATAGCAGGGCTCGTTGTTCGACATGACCGCGGGCCTGCAGGTAAGCTTGCACAGCCTCGTCGGCGCGTTCACCAAAGGGGACCAAACGCTCTTTGCGGCCTTTTCCCCGAACGCGGATCCAGCGCTCGGAGAAGTCCAGATCTTCGATGTTCAGACCGACGAGCTCACTCACCCGCAGGCCACAGCCATACAACAGCTCGAAGATGACCCGGTCGCGGGCGGCGGAAGCGTCCGAGAGTTTGGTCTTGCCCGGCGGCTCAACCGAGAGCCTCGAGGGAATCGAGTCCACGAGCGCGTTGGCTTGCTCAGCCGTCATGACCGCCGGCAGCTTCTGGGGAGTTTTTGGCATCGAAACGAGCTTGGCTGGATTCGATGGGATTTCTCCCTGTTGGTGCAGAAACTTGAAAAAGGCCCGCAGAGACGATAGCTTCCGCGAGACCGAGCGGTTTGCATTGCCGCGATCAAAGCAGTGCGCCATGAATTCCCGCAGAAGCAGCGGATCGACTTCAGAAGCCGTCGGAGGCTCGGTTCCTGCAGGGCTCAGGTACGAACGGAACTGTTCCAGATCGGCCCCGTAGTTTCGAATCGTGTGCTGTGAGAGATTTGCCCGTCGAAGTGAATCGAGAAACCGCCCGATCTGATCCGCAAGACTAGGGGGCCTATGAGGCGACGGGGGCATGGGCCTCCAGGAAACAGGAAAGCTCTTCGCGTCCGCGTTGACACTGTCGGCGCCGCCGCGCCTTCTTGTCGAGGCGATAGCGGCTTGCCTCTTCGGGCGCAAGCGGCGGCAGAAGATCGAAGGTAATGTTGGCCGGCTGATAGTTGTCCGGGTTCGCCCCCGAAATATAGGCGGCCAGCGAGCCGTGGGCCGTGGGACGCGGCCAAGTCAGTGGGTCCGCTCCGTCTGCCAAGCGCGCGGCGTTGCGGCCCGCCATCAGTCCTGTCGCGATGGATTCCACGTAGCCTTCCACTCCCGAGAGCTGTCCCGCAAAGAAGATATTCGGATGCGATCTCAGATGCAGGGAACCGGTGAGCAGAGCCGGTGCATTGATGTATGTGTTGCGATGGATTTGACCGTAGCGCAGGAACTCCGCTCGTTCCAAGCCGGGAATCAACCGCAGAATGCGCTTCTGCTCGCCGTACTTGAGATGGTTCTGGAAACCCACCAAGTTGTACGAACCCGCCCGCATGTCCTCTTGACGAAGTTGAACCACGGCGTAGAACGATTCGCCCGTCTGCGGGTTTCGGAGGCCCACGGGTTTCATCGGACCGAATCGAAGCGTGTCAACGCCGCGGCGCGCGATCTCTTCGATCGGCAGACAGCCTTCAAAGTAGTTCGGGTTGTCGAAGTCGTGGCCGCGATGCTGTTGTGCTTCAGTCAGAGCCATGTAGAACCGCTCATATTGCTCGCGTGTGAACGGGCAGTTGAGATAGTCGCCTCCGTCATTGACTGACTTGCCATAGCGGGAAGCCTGAAAGACAACCTCTCTATTGATTGTTTCGGCATCGACAATCGGGCTAATCGCATCGAAGAAGAACAACCGCTCGCGGCCCGTCAGCCGCACGATGGATGCGGCAAGAGCATCGCTGGTCAGCGGGCCGCTCGCGACGACAACGATGGCGTCGAGCGGTATCTCGGTGACTTCATCGCGAACGACCTCAATGAGGGCCTCTTGCTCGATACGGGCGGTGACGGCCTCGGCGAATTCCTGACGGTCTACGGCAAGAGCATGACCTCCAGGGACACGGACACCGTCCGCGACGTTGAGGCACAGCGACCCCATGCGACGCAATTCTTCTTTGAGCAGCCACGGAGCGGAACAAGGGGTCTCGGTCTTGAGAGAGTTGCTGCAAACGAGTTCGCCTAGGT
>MKWU01007160.1_pt1 | contig 10857 bp, 9 predicted proteins | sample 809101 | NCBI WGS metagenome assembly MKWU01 (sample SAMN05860141, study PRJNA318959) | sponge metagenome | host: Aplysina aerophoba | place: Slovenia: Piran, Adriatic Sea, Gulf of Piran | collected 2013-05-07
TATGTATGTACAGTATGTATGTATGTAAGTACATACTTCTCATCAAGTCTCTGGTCATGCACATGCACACAGACACGCACACACACACACACAAGCACTCACAGACACACACACACATGCACACACAAGCATTACGCTGAGTTGTTTGGGAGTAACCCACTTGCTTGTACAAAAATATTCATAGTCTGTTTACAGTGTCTGTGGCTTGAGGGGAAGTGCAACTGTATTAAACAAGTGGCCAAGGTAAACTACCAAACTGTGAATATGAGCTGATAGTCAAATGATATTCATGGTGGGAGCTTAGTCTGTACCCAGGAGGAAGAGTGTCTGTTTTGAAAAAGCAACTGTTCACACTAGTTATATACAAATACTTCAATGATTTTCAGGTTATTTTCCCATGAGTGTGTCCATTTAAAACAGGAAATCAAACTGTCCAACCAAATTCATGCTATGCCCGCAACTCCACAAGTACCATGAATTTGATTTCTCAGTTTATGTGCATTGGAAAAGCCACCTGAAATTAGCAGTATACGCGATATCCTATTCTGAACGGCTGGCACTCTGCTGGCACTCTGCTGTGGCAAGACCACTGTTGAGCTCAGTGCCACTCTAGTCTTTAAGCAAGACGGTCAATCTCACTGTGGGATTGCGTGAAATCAGGACATAGATACCTCTTACCAAATGGTGTCTCTTTTCCTTTCTCATTGCATACAGCCTGATAGGGTTCATGTGAGTAAGTTGCACGAGCTGTTTGCAAATTCAGAAGGAATTGGAGATGTGAGTTTGTCAGCTGAGTTGAACCTGCCCCACACACCCACAGACTCACAGTCAGGAGTCCTCATGATACACTACATTTCTGCCCTTGTCGCTGCACCCAGAGTATGTGCATGTCTTGCCAAGCTGGTGATTACATACATGGGCATCTCTCCTTCATTTAGCACCTTTTGCACACATCCTTGGATAAGTCACTTTAGTTAAGGCTTCACAAGGTGTACACATGTTTAGGTTCCCACCAAAGAACTAATTCCTGCAGAGTGTCCAATTTGTTGCCCTGCTGTGGTCTACACCTAAGCTGATTTTAAGGAATGGATCACTTCGTGTCTGTTGATGTGGGAATGCACAGAGTAATGGTTCTTGATGTGCACTGGCCACAGGTGGATCAGCTAGTGGATGGGTCATTGCCTCCAGCAAGACAAAGGCAACCACGAAGGGAGGGATGGAGAAGGAAAGAGGAGAAGTCCAAGGCAACTGTGAAGGAGGAAGACAAGCATGAGAAACCAGTGGCAGTTGAAGAGAACTCTGCTGCGGAGTCACTTTCTAGGTAAGCCAATCAAAACTGTGGGGAATGACCATGGGGGTCTGAAGAGAGTGGTGGTATTGTCCACCTGGTTGGTGCCTAGTATTCTTACCTAGTTAATTGCCTCTTGGAGTTGTGGTTGTGATGGTTGTCTCTACCTAGAATGATTGGTCAGTTTGCAGAATTTGGAGGGAAACTTTCCCTCCAAAAGACCCCACTTTGCAGTTGTAAGGATGCATGTTCCTTACATGTCTGTACCCTGGTATGGAGGTGTGGTATTCAGTGTGTATGGCTTCTCACCACAACATTTACCATTATTGGTGAAGAAAGTAATTGGTATATTGAGTTTATTGGAGAGAGATTATTCATACCACAGGTGGTTGGTTATTCCATCCCTGCAACCGCCCTTACACACACAGGGGCCAGGCTGTGTAGGTCACAGCAAAGAGCAGTGCTGTAAAGGGATGTATGCACCACACATCCCATTTATACAGCATCTCATGTCTGTGCACGTCCCTATGATACAGAAGCTCTCAATATATGGCATATTGCACACATTAATACGTAAAGTATACGTACATAATAAAATATGCATGAAGTATCACACCTCATGTATACTAGGTAAGTAGGAAGGGTTAGTGTAAGGTAAAACTATAAATCTACGGAGGAAGAGAAGAATTTGTACTTTCTCGCTTGATATGTGCGTATTGCTTACACTGTGGGTTAAGCTGAAGAGTTTCACATTATTCGTGTCACTCATATGTCCATACTCTTGTTGAGGGATCAATGAATAAGTGTTTTGAAACTCTGTCTCAAATGACTGGCTTGAGTCTTTGTGAATGAGTATACATTTAGCATTCACAGTGGGTGTCTTTGTGAAGCTTGAGTGTCTATTGAAATGTGTAACGTCTCGTCGTCAAGTCTGTACGTGACATGTGACTAATGATCATTATTGATCTGCACACATTTGTAATCCAAGGCTGGCTAGTATGTTTGAAACAATCATGCCATAATCGTGGTGTCTTCAAACCATTCACCAGTTGCTGGTATGCACCCACGTATGTCGGCTTTCATAGCACAGTGTCAGTTTGCTGTGATACATGGACAGTGAGTAAAGAACAGAGCTGTCAGTGTCTACAGTGACACTTACAAATTCCATGAGTGGCTTTCACGGAAGGTAGGGTTTATTGATTTTTTCTGACTTGGGTCACTGTTGCATATTCGGCACATACTTGCTATGGCGATGACGCACAGCGAGTCCCTGTGTGATGCAAACACATCGGAGGGGCAGTCCCATTAACCACTCTCGTCATGGAGGTACGTACGTAGCAGCCACTACTGTCTCACTAGGTGTGGCTCATGGATTCTTGTGTACGCAAGACAGGTGCTGAATACAGGCCTTAGCAACACTGACGGGTGTGGTTGTGTCATTGGGTAATCTTGTCCCAGGAGGAGGCGGTGCAGGGTGAGCTGTCTATGAGATGTCCAGTGTGGAAGAGAAGGAGAAGCCCAAACACTATAGTAGATCCTGTCATGGAGAGGTCATTGCTGCACTATAGATACAATTACAGTGGAACCTCTCTATAGAGGACACCGCTGGGACCCAGCTGGCTGTCCTGTATAGAGAGATGTCCCTAATTAGAGGTAAATTTGTACACAGCTTCATGTGGGTTGTCCTGATTAGAGAGGTGTCCCCCTTATTCAGAGTGTCCTTTATAGAGAGGTTCCACTGTAGATGATTCTTGAACCAGACTACAGTATTAGAACACTGCTCTTTGGACAATGGAGACAATGAGATGCTTCAGCACATCCTGACAAAACGCATCTTGTGCCTGACAAAAACCTTGTGGTCAAAATGCTTAATGCTCCACATCATCCAACAATTGCATTCTTCTGCTCCTTGTTTTGCTCAAGAATCAGCTATCTGTATCCTTTATTAGGTCTATCTAGAATGGGCCTAGTGTCATCCAGTCAAGGCTTGTTACACTGAATGAACCTAAAATGGTGGTAGTGTCACTGCTTCACAGATCTTAACAGTAGAGCTGATTCTCGTGATAATTAGGAAGCATTAGTTATACGTAACTGAATTAATACTAATGTACGATAGTAAGAAAGGGCTTCTTACAGTAGAATGGCCATCGTGTTAATTTTAAATGCTACCTGTTGTTGCCTGGTGCAAAAGACCTGTCTTACTGTAAATATGTGTGTGGTTTATTGTTATATTTGTGTGTAGTGTATTCAACTGTATTATGTACATTAATTTCTTATACAGTATTCCTGCTCCAGCTGTGTTTGTTATCACTGCAGTTTGTCCTGTTGTGTGTGGTGATTGAAATGTGAGCTGCTCAACATCCGTTGTAGATAGGTATGCCTTATCAAGGCACTGCAGCTGATGTGCATGAATGGGGAAGAAGAGGCCCTGAGGCATTTTTGGGTTCTACCTTTGGTAGCCCAAGCATGTCAATTGGCCCACTACTCACTGCTGTGTTGACAGGCATGACCTCCCACTGCGGTGGACACCACTGCGGTTATGATGTCATGTGTTTTCCTGTTTGTCACTAGTATTGCAGAGTGGGAAGGTGAATCTGACACTGCTAACTCTTGCCCATTATTACCACCGTACGTTGTTGTGCCAGTGTACAACGCAGCACACTCTTGCAATGTTCAGTGTGCTGCATCCGTACCCACCATTCAGGCCATTGAGGCAAACATCACAGCAGGAATTGCGGTTAGCTGTGCACATTCCAGGGCTTTTCAAATGGCATTCAGTAGTCTCCATTCAGTGAATACACACTATATACTCTCAAATTCATACAGTCCCATTGTAATTGTCCATATGGCTCATTCAGGACAATTCAAAACTTGAATGTTTATGTAATTCCATCGCTAATAACCAACCCAGGATGTACCCTTACGCACCGCGTATTTTTATGCTTCAGCAGTCCCTAAGTGTTCCTTTTCTCCTTATATGGAGACTGGGTGTAGGATGTTGTCTTCCTCGCACTCCCAACGGAAGTGCCTAATCCATGAATATGATTATCGTAGTGCCTGTTCCGTTCTTGCGGTTGCCTATGGGGGGGGTCTGGCATCTGCTCACCTTGCACCCAGACGGCTTCTCAGGTGCTTGTGCTCCTGGTGTATTACAAGGTGTGAAATGTGTGAAATCTCGAGTAATGAGGCCATTCTGGTAGCTTGGTGATGGCTGACATTGGGTGGAGTTTGATTTCTTAGCAGGTTTTGTTGTTCTCTTTATTCTATGTATGTAGTGTATGAGGCCACAGGTAGTGTGTAGTCCTCTTCCTCCTTCCCTTGTTTGTTCTATTCTCTGTATATTCATGTGCCTAATTAGGCTCTGATGAAACCATGCGTTCTGAAATGGTTTGGCATCCTTAGTGTGTTGTGTGCAACCCAATTTGACGAGCAAACATGCATGCTACCTCTTGCTGATCACTGATGATATTAGGACTGCATGTGTACTTGGTTATCTCTGCTGCTCTATCTCATTGTGGTCGAGCAACACATGATGGGGTGGGTATGTGAGATAGGCTTGAAGGAGGAGCAAGATAGCATAAAGTGTTGTGTATGCATGCCATTTTGGGAGAGTGCGTATGATGATGTTGGATTTAAACAATACTTTCCTCTTTTTGAGCTGTGGGAACTATGGCTCTGAGGTTCATGTGAATGGGCATTGATGGGAAGCTTTAATTGAATGCCATTGAATCGCTAATGATTGCAATGCTTTCCTCACATGCATTGTATGTGGACTATTGGGATGCTTGGATAACATATATTCTACTGACTGCCCTATGAATTGTATCAGGAGTGTGGCAACTTTGAACTTATTTTAATGGTGTGTGGACAGTCAGCCCTGCAGGGTCACTTGCTACTGAGCTAAGCAGATTACTATGGTATCTCTGTCTGGAGTGGCCAGGTTGAGCAGTTATTCATTGTAGCAGGTTTGGCAGAGTGGCTGACCACCTCCCCTTGGATCCTAGAGTTCCTGTTGATGTCACCAGTAGGTGGATGATAAGAATGTCTAGGAATGCATTGAATATCATTACTAGGTTATGAATGTAATTACATATGTTAGTGTTTACCTAAGGGATCAATGATTGAGTTGTAATTGCCTGAGTGTTTACTTATTGGTAATGAATAAACTTACCTGAGTTGAGGCTGTTGGTCACATGTGTGATCCATCCCCTGAGAAGTTGTTCACTGCCTGCTTGCATTGTCAGCACTCATCTGTGGAAACAGCACACACACACCCTTGAGTCTCCTTATCCTCTTATCTCTTCTGGAATAACTTCACCCACATGTGTGAAATATTGCACTGATTGTATGAGGGGAGAAGCAGGAGTTGGTCTCAGTCACAGGTGTAATGGATTTAGCAACCGCTTGTGCTATTGTGGTTGCCCTGAGGGCATCAGCTGGTGGTCGCTAGGTGATGAGTCCGTGTGCTAGGTCAAGTACTGTATTAGCAAAACCTGTTTGTTGAGTTCACCAGTGTCAGTAAGGTTGAAGGTAGCCTACAGAGTTTCTTAGTGACTTGAGTTTCATGTGCTCTAAGCTGTGCTGACCTCATACAACTCTCCCCAATGATCTGTGTCACTCTACTCTGTTTACCAAGTACACTATCAAAGTGGATGCAACACACACACACACACACACACACACACACACACACACACACACACACTGACGAAGTGGACATGCCCTGGCTATCATCTAAGGCAAAATCATTGCTTAATGCATTTATCGCTTATAGCATTAGCACTTGTTAGTCAGCACATCCTGTCAAGGGCTTCCACAATTCAATTGCTTCTTTCTCCTTCTACAGGCTCCCTTCCTCACAAGGCCTTTCCACTCATGAGTGTGAGGCATCTACTAGCGTAGCCTTCACGGTGAGAAGAAGCTCTGATGCTGCTACTGGGACTGCTGTCTCTGACTTGGGGAGAGAGAAGCGGAGAAAGGGCAAGAGTAATAGGGATGAAGAACCCATGTGCTTGTCATCTAGTTGTTCCAACAGCCCCACTATGAAGGAAACCGAGAAAGTGGTCCTGACAAAGAGAAAGGATCACAAGCGAAAGAGGAGACACCAAAAGGGCAGGACTAATGCTACCACAGGTGTAGTCGATGAAGATGAGGAAGCTCTTTTGGAGGTTTTGGATGACATTCTGTAATATATAGTATTATTGCATACTTTACCTCACCATATCTCATCATCCAAATGTACAATTATAATACATTGTTGTACACATGCAAATACAACTTACATGTAGGCTTATGATTGCCTTTGTTTCATGCATTGATTATCAATTTCACCAAAATTCAGATTTGCATTCTGCAGTCAATTAAATTTGATTCTCAATTCATTGAAATTCAGATCAACTGATCGTCAGTAAAAATCATCACAGATGATGATAATCAAGGGGCACAAAACAGAGAACAAATAATATATACAATCGATACCTGACAAGCACAATGGCAATTAAACTTGTACAAGTGTGAACAAACAAATAAGTGACTCAATTCACAAGACAAGTCAAATTGTTCAACACAGAGGGAATTCGGTCTCCTTCCCATCACTAAGCGAGCAGTCAATGCCCGAATCTGGAGACCTGCTCCTTTCAAAGTCAAGCAGCTGTCCCATGAAGCTAAAGTTGGGCTCAATGTTTGACTTCTTCGCTTTGACGAAGTCATACGCTTGCTCCAGTGACATACACATGTGGTGCATGAGATACGCAATGATGACAGTCACTGAGCGGGACATGCCCGCCTGACAGTGAACCAACACCCTCTCGTCGTTCACACGGGCGCTGTCGATGAAACGGAAGGCTTCGGGGAAGTGTTCCGACAGATTGACGTTCGGCGCGTCATCCACTGGAATCTGTTTGTAGAGGAGCTCCGACTCAAAGCTGTTCTCCAGCCGACTCACGTTCAAGACCCGAGTAACTCCAGCCTTCTTCAGCGTCTCCCGCGACCTAGCAATCTTGATGTCGCCGAGGAACAGGTGAGGTAAGATTTCCACCGGCTGTAGACGGTCTGCAGAGAAGGGGGTCGCTGGCTCGGTGTTGGGTTGGTCTGAGCTGTCTCCCAAAGACAGCCTGTTCAGCTGGAGGCTGAGAGTGGACGGACGGCTAACAAGCTTTGGCGATAATTTGCAAGACTTGGACGGGGATGTTGGCGTGGCAGTAGCGTCTTCCACAATGCACAGCTTCCGCTCCTGGCGCATGAAGGCCTTGAAGCCGCCTTCAAGAAAGGCCACATTCTTGCAATCCCTGGTGGCCTTCTTCAGTAGCACATGCGCTAGCCCGTCCTCCGGGAGGGCGGAGCTGGCGTTCGAGTCTTCGTCATACACCACGACAAACATCTCCTCCGACTGCCTGGCCGCTTCGTACTTCGTCTTGTCAGCCGATTGGCACATGAGAGAGTCCAAGCCCATGTTGCCTTTCTTCAGTCTTCGGAAGGCGAGCCCGGACACGAACACGTTCACTGCCCCACGGATGTAGCCGCTGTTAAACTCGTCACAGTCGCGCGTGTCCAGAAGAAGAACGGAATCATCTTGGCTAGCAATCTTCTGTGACAGCCAAGTAATGTCTACGTTTTTCACCATTTCGTCTGGAACACTGCACTAGTATAACCAAAAGGTAAACTGGCTTTTTCAGAAGTGCGTGAGGGCCCTTCTTTTATAAGCTCCTGGGCAGCATTCCACAGGGAAACCGCAAAACAGAGCTCATTAACCACAATGGCGGGCTTTCAGCGGACGTTGCCTTAACGAGCGCGGCCATACCTCTTGCACCGCAACAGTGCATCGTAGCTAGCTCCGAATCTGTCCATGGTATAATGCGCGCATGTAAGCAACCTCATGCGATATAGGATTCATCCAAGTTCTTTGTGACGGCTATTGCATGAAGAAGCATGCAACACACATGCATTTTGTATCGAAAACTCCGTGTTGTATCAATATAAATTAATAAGTAGGTGTGTGTTGTCTTGCAACGCGCGCTGCCTGGATACCCCAAACGTTTTATGTTTGGGCATCGTGCAAAATGGACTCGGAAGATCTAAAGAGAGAAAGGGAGACGGTTCCCAGTATGCAAGAAGAACTACGACTTCAAATTTTAAATCTAAAGGCCCACATTGATGGCGTCAGTACAGGGAAATTGAACAAGCTGACCACGTGAGTTCTTCCACTTGTGTGATGGCATGAAGACATGCGCCTGTGATGTATATATAATTTAGTTACCCCATGAGATCAATTCCACCTTGAGTCACCCCCACTAGAAAGTGAATCAGTTGCCTCCCAGATCAACTGATGGGAAGACTGTAAGTTTATCCACTCTGCTGACCGAACAAATACCCAGCTACTGTGGTCATAGATTGCACCGAGCTATTTCATGTGCTGTTTGATAACCAAAGTTTGACGAGCTTCAGAGATGGAGTGCTTTTATCTAACATCTGAGAAGCTCTAGCGTAGCTTTCATCAGCAAAGTGATCCGATCATGTGGGCGTGAATGATCGTGAACAGAGTTACGCTGCAAGGGGCATACATGCCGTCAGTGTGAGATTTGATCGATTCAGCAGTCGATATCAAGATAGAGTGGAATGCTTTGGCATTCATACTTGCCACACAAGGCAGTGCTACTGACTGGATTTTTTGTTACATCACGTACATTCAGTACATAGTTATCTGTTAGCAAGGCTCTCCCAGACTGATTACTCCACTATGTATGCATGCACAACAATACAAAGATATTCACACAGTCGGGGCATCCATTTTGAAGCTCGCTTCATTACAATGCCAGATAGATTTCCCTGTCTCTACGGACTCCTTAACTGGTGAAGCTAATTGAAGAACATGTATGCTTGTTCGCTGGCAACATGGAGCTATGAATAAGGCGGTCTGGTGTGGCAACCGGGGCTACCACGGTTGGGAGCAGCCGTAGGTAGGCCTGCTGTCCATTTATCTCCCTATGGCATTAAGTGATAAGATTTTGAGGAGTGTCACCAGTGTGCTTGCTTTGTCCTGGTTTTGTGAATTCAAAGGCAGGGCAAGGGGATGATTGGTTTATATGCTCTGTTGCATTGATGGTGATTTCCCCTGTGCTGGTAATGAAACCATCCTCCCCCTCACATGTCAGTGGTGTAAACAGCATTCTCCTTTGCCAACCGAATAGTGTCCTCTCTCATGAAGGCTTGTAACAGGGTTATGTACACTTTGATTCTAAATGAAGCCTTCCACTGGAGCAAATGTGGTTAGCTGAACTGCATTGCACATTTGCACAGATGCACACGTGTGCGTACATATGTGCGCGCGTGCGCACACACATGTACGTACATATGTGCGCGCATGTGCACACACATGTACGTACATATGTGCGCGTGTGTGCACACACACATGTACATACATACACTGCTCAGCTTATGCTCATCAAGCTCATTTTGCCATTGGCAGACCATTTTGAACAGCTTACACAGACAGATACAGATATGGTAGTAGACCTGCTGAGCTAAACACTGGTAATATCATCCCAAACCAGACTGCTGCACTAGAACAGTGCTGAGCAGCCTGGGGGTGGTCACCCCGTCCTTTTGAACGGGAAGTAGTGATTGCCTCCGCAGTGATCCCACACAAAAGATGGAAGAGCCACAGACAACTGTTTCGCTTATATTGTGGCCCATCAGTGTGGCGTACTGATGGATAGTAGACATGTTGTGTGTGCATGTATGTGTACATGTGTGTATGTAAATGTGTGCATGTGCGTACGTACATGCATGTGTGCATGTGTGTATGTAGTGTGTGCATGTATGTAGGTAAGTGTGTGCATATGTGTACGTACATGCATGTATATGTGTGTACGTACATGTGTGCATGTATGTACAGCATGTCTACATCTCCACACTGACACATGTTGTGACAGATATGTAAGCAAAATGTGTGGAGTACACTCATCTCCCGTCTAAGTCAAATACTTTATCTGTCCCTCCATTCAATGCAGGTCAGTAAACCATGAGAGAACGGCAGAGGAATACGGGAGAGAAAGAGAGCTACTTCTTAAGCAGCTTGCTGAGGTGGGCATTTCACCAGTGGGTTCCTAGTCTCCCAGCCAGCCTCTACCTTCTGCGTTTACTATTATTGTGCAATTACAGTAAACACAGAAGTAGTGGCTGGCACATTTGTGTAGTGGGGTCTGTTGTTTCAACAAAATGGTTGAATGGTGACTAACTACATGCGTACGTGTATTCATGGTAGTCATAATTACATAGATTGTGATGAGGTAATCTGAAACGGGGACACAGCGTTAGGTTGTGAGGTCTAATCGTAGCAATAAGGTGTGCATGGTTGTACGAATGACTGTAGGAAATGTTGGTGGGAGTACATATCTACTCCAGTCTTCCCTGGTCTCTCCTTGCCCCACCTGATGTGTGTGATGTGCTTCTGATGTTGCTATTGAGTGACGTGATGGTGTGTATGATTAGGTGTGTCCCCGTTATTAGGTTCCTGGACCACGCCCTCTGTGCATTGACTGGGAGAGGAATGAACAGGAGCTGAAGTCGTG
>MKWU01007161.1_pt1 | contig 10855 bp, 8 predicted proteins | sample 809101 | NCBI WGS metagenome assembly MKWU01 (sample SAMN05860141, study PRJNA318959) | sponge metagenome | host: Aplysina aerophoba | place: Slovenia: Piran, Adriatic Sea, Gulf of Piran | collected 2013-05-07
CCGAGTCCTTCGCGCTGCAGCAGCCACGCGGATGGCCGGGCGCGCGGGTGTTGACGCAGCAGAAGACGTGTCGCCGGTAATAGAGCGGCGGGGCCGGCCGGCTCCACCCCCCCCCCCCCCCCCCCCCCCCGCGGCGGCGCCGCCCGCCGCCGCCCTGGGGGGCGCCGCCGCCGGCTTGCCCGAATCCTTCCCAGAAGGCTTTCTGCATGGCCTCGAAGCCCTGGAGCCCGCCGGGGAGCCACGATTTCAACAGCGCCTCCGGGTCGATCTGGCCGATTGCCTCCGCCATGCGCGCCTCCAGGCCCTTGGCCATGGCCTCGTGGGCCGCCCTCAGGTCCGGCATCCCGCAGAAGGCGCGGGCCTCCTCAGGCGTGCAGTCGATCTCGATCTTGACCTTCATGGTGACCTCGCTGGCGGCGCCGTCCTGGGCCGGACGGCGGCCGCGACCATACCCCCCCGCCTAATCCATGAACAGGCTCGCTCTCTGCGTTCGTCGACGGCCCGTCAGCAGATGGAGTGTCCGCGAGCGGCTACGTCTTGGGTTCTCCCCCCTGGCGCCGCGATCTTACTGGAGGTTCTTAACATTTCCCTTGCCGACGATCTTGAGCAAGAGCGTCTTTTCCTCGTTAGTGCCGCGGCCAACCTTGCTGATGACCGCATTTTCGCTCCTATCGAAAAATTCATGGCAAGCGCCGCGCCATGCCTTACGATCGTATTCAGTGCAAAACCGGTCGTCCTTGATTTTCCAGGTTCCCGTGGCACGTCTTTTCCAGCCCTTTCCCCACGCCTTGCTGAGAGCTGTTCCATCCGGATGATAGTAGAAGAGAGATTTCCACATGCCGTCGCCTGTGCCGCCGAAGGAGAAAAAGGTGTGATCCACCGCGCGAGTGCGATAATCCTCGGCAGTCCATTTCTTTCCGTCGTCGGCGAGGGCGCCGCCGCCAGCGAGACCAAGGCCGGCCATCAGTAAGGCCAGCAAGCAGGCGAACGACAAATCGCGCGTCCCGAGTCTCATTGCCAATCCTCCCTGATCATGTGGCGTGATTTTTCTGCATAGCCTACGGATCTTCGGGACAATCGTCTACGCGATAGCACCGTTCTTCCGTGGGGCAGAGTGCCCGCCGCACTGGCGGCCCGGACAGCAGCACCCTATGCTCGAACCCAAGGCCGCTCCGAACCACGCGCGGCCCGAACCAGACGGGAAGGGCCATGAGCGAGAACCAGCTCGGCGCGGAAACCAGCCCCTATCTCCTGCAGCACCAGGACAACCCCGTCCACTGGCGCCCCTGGGGGCCCGACGCGCTGGCCGAGGCGAAGGAAGGCGACAAGCCGATCCTGCTCTCGGTCGGCTATTCCGCCTGCCACTGGTGCCATGTCATGGCCCACGAGAGCTTCGAGGACGAAGAGACGGCCGCGCTGATGAACCGCCTCTTCGTCAACATCAAGGTGGACCGCGAAGAGCGCCCCGACCTCGACACCATCTACCAGCGGGCGCTCGCGCTCATGGGCCAGCAGGGCGGCTGGCCGCTCACCATGTTCCTCACACCCGCTGCCGAGCCCTTCTGGGGTGGCACGTACTTCCCGCTGGAGCCCCGCTTCGGCCGCCCCGGCTTCAAGGACGTGCTGAGCCTGATCGAGCAGACCTACCGCAACGACCGCGAAAAGGTGGACAAAAACAGAACAACGCTGGTCGAAGCGCTGCAGGGACTGGCCCGGAGCACGCCCGGAGAGGCCGTGACCGAGGTACAAACAGAGAATATGGCGCGGTCGTTACTGCGTGAAGTCGATGGCCGCCACGGCGGCATCGGCGGTGCGCCGAAGTTCCCGCAATGTTCCATGCTCGAGCTGCTCTGGCGCAGCTACCTGCGCACCGGCTCGCAGCTGATGAAGACCGCCGTGGTGCTCTCCATGGAGCGCATGTGCCAGGGCGGTATCTACGACCACCTGGGCGGCGGCTTCGCGCGCTACTCCACCGATGAGCGTTGGCTCGCGCCCCATTTCGAGAAGATGCTCTACGACAACGCCCAGCTGCTCGATCTGCTCTGCCATGTCTGGCAGGAGACCGGCGAGCCGCTCTTCGCCGCCCGCGCGGCCGAGACCGTGGCCTGGGTGCTCCGCGAGATGCGAACCGGCGAGGGCGCCTTCGCAAGCGCGCTCGACGCCGATTCCGAGGGCGAGGAAGGCAAGTTCTATGTCTGGAACGAGGCCGAGATCGACGCCCTTCTCGGCGCGGACGCGGCCTATTTCAAGGCCGTCTACGACGTCACGGCCGGCGGCAACTGGGAGGGGAAGACGATCCTCAACCGCCTCCTGCCGCCCGGCACCGACGGGACGCCGGACGAAGCCCGCCTCGCCGGCATGCGCACCATCCTCCTGGAGCGCCGCGCCGGCCGCGAGCGACCCGGCTGGGACGACAAGGTACTCGCCGACTGGAACGGCCTGATGATCGCGGCCCTCGCCAACGCCGCCATGGTCTTCGGCGAGCAAGCGTGGCTCGATGCGGCCCGGGAGGCCTTCGAGTACGTCGCAGGCCCCATGGCAACGGGTGAACGGCTTCGCCATGCCGCCCGCCATGGTCGCTCCAAGGATATCGAGTTCCTGGACGACTACGCCGAGATGGCGCGGGCGGCGCTGATGCTGGCCGAGGCGACGGGCGAGGCTTCTTACGTGGAGAAGGCGCGCGGCTGGGTCGCGGTGCTCGACGCGCACTACTGGGACATGGACGAGGGCGGCTACTTCTATGCGCCGGACGACGGCGAGGAGAGCATCAGCCGCACCAAGACCGCCCACGACGCCGCCACACCCGCCGGCAACGGCACCATGGTGGGCGTGCTCGCTCGCCTCCACCATCTCACCGGCGAGACGGCCTATCGCGACCGCGCCGAGGCGCTGGTGAAGGCGTTTTCCGGCGAGCTGGAGCGCAACTTCTCGCCGCTCTCCACGCTTGCCAACAACAGCGAGGTGTTGCGCCGCGCGGTGCAGGTGGTGGTCTGCGGCGCGCGCGCCGACGAGGGGACCCAGGCTCTGGTCGATGCCGTCTACGCGACCAGCCTGCCCAACCGGGTGCTGACCCAGCTTGTGCCGAAGGAAGCGCTGCCGCTGGGCCATCCCGCCTTCGGCAAGGGCCAGCAGGACGGGCAGGCCACGGCCTACGTCTGCGTCGGTCCGGTCTGCTCGTTGCCGGTGACTGCGCCGGACGTGCTGCGCGCCGCCCTCGACAACGCCCGAGCACCGGCCGAGGGCTGAGGCGGATGACCGCCGCCCGCTGCACCATCGAAAGCCCGGTCGGCCCGCTCACCATCACGGCCGCCGACGGCGCGATCACCGCCGTCGATTTCGGCGCCGGTCGCGCAAGCCCGCAGGGTCTTGCGCGCGAAACATGTAGCGGCCCCGGCCCGAACGACGGCGTGCTCGCCGAGGCCGCGCGCCAGCTCACCGAGTATTTCGACGGCGACCTGCGGGAATTCACGCTGCCGGTCGAACCGGAGGGCACGAGCTTCCGCCGCCGCGTCTGGGCGGCGATGCAGGCGATTCCCTATGGCCAAACCCGGAGCTACGGCGACCTCGCCCGTGATCTCGACAGCGCGCCCCGCGCCGTGGGCGGCGCCTGCGGGGCCAATCCCATACCCCTGATCATCCCGTGCCACCGGGTCGTCGGTGCAGGGGGCGCGCTCGGCGGGTTCTCCGGCGGCGCGGGCTGTGATACGAAGCGCCAGCTTCTCGCATTGGAACGCGCGCTTCCGCCGCAGCTTCCGGTCTAGGCCGAGCGCGGCCGGGCGGGCGCCCCCGACAGGAAAGGGAGACACATGGTCAAGGCTGTGCGGATGCATGAGGCCGGCGGGCCGGAGGTGCTGCACTACGAGGATGTATCGCTGCCGGACCCCGGCCCCGGCGAGGCGCTGGTGCGCCACGAGGCGATCGGCCTCAACTACATCGACGTCTATCACCGCACCGGCCTTTACCCGGTGCCCTCGTTGCCCTGGACCATCGGCATGGAGGGTGCGGGCGTGGTCGAGGCGGTGGGGGAGGGCGTCTCCGAGGTCGCGACCGGCATGCGCGTCGCCTATGCCAGCCCACCGCCGCCCGGCGGCTATTCCGAGGCCCGCGTGATGCCGGCAGGCTCGCTGGTTGAGCTCCCCGCCGACATCAGCTTCGAGCAGGGCGCGGCGATGATGCTGCAGGGCATGACCGTCGAGTACCTGATCCGACGCACCTACCCGGTGAAGGCCGGCGAGACCGTGCTGGTGCATGCCGCCGCCGGCGGGGTCGGGCTGATCCAGTGCCAGTGGCTCAAGCATCTGGGCGTGACCGTGATCGGCACCGTGGGCTCCGAGGAGAAGGCGGCGCTCGCCAGCGCCCACGGCTGCGACCACCCGGTCAACTACCGGACCGAGGATTTCGCCGAGCGGGTCATGGAGATCACCGACGGCCAGGGCGTGCCCGTGGTCTACGATTCCATCGGTGCCGACACGGTGGAGGGCTCGCTCAACAGCCTCGCACGGCTGGGCACGCTTGCGAGCTTCGGCAACGCCTCTGGTCCCATCACCGACTTCAATCTGGCCCGGCTCGCGCCCAAGAGCGCCTACATCACGAGGCCCACTCTCTTCGGCTACAACGCGACGCGGCCCGAGCTCGAGGAATCGGCCGGCGCGCTCTTCGACGTCGTGCGCTCCGGCGCGGTCAAGATCGAGATCCACCAGACCTACCCGCTGGCAGACGCCGCCCAGGCGCACCGCGACCTGGAGGGCCGCAAGACCACGGGCTCGACAATCCTGACCCCCTGACCGCTGGCAGGGCGGCGTGCTGCCGAGGCCGGTGACCGCACCCGCCGGCCGGGCGAGCGACCGCGGGGCCTTCCGCGATCCCGCATTCATGTCCAATCGGGAAACGCCGGTGCACCGGTGGGTTCCCTGGATCGCGGGTTTTTCGCGGCAATTCGTCCAGGATGCGTTGACCCGTCACCTGTCGGGGCCGGGTGTCGTTCTTGATCCCTTCGCGGGCGTCGGCACGACGCTGGTCGAGGCCGATATCGCCGGCCACGCGGCCATCGGGTTCGAGATCAATCCCTATGCCGCATTCGCCGCGCGGGCGAAGCTGGGGGCGCACCGGATGGGGCCTGCGCGGCTCATGGCCGCCGCCGCGGACTTCGTCGCGTTCACGGGCGAGAGCGAGCGCAAGGGTCGCGCGCCCAAGGCATCGCCTCCCGCAGCGTTTCGGACGCGGGCGCCCTTCTACAGCCCGGCGGTCGAGCGCAAGGTGCTGCTGGCGTTCGATTTCATGGAAAGGCTGGAGGCGCCGGTTGCGGCGCTCTTCCGCCTCGCCTTCGCGGCGACCATGGTGGGCTATTCCAACTACTCCTACGAGCCGAGCCTGGGACGCAAGGCCTCCGTCGGGCGCCCTGAAGTCGAGGACGACGACGTGGCCGGCGTCATCGCGGCAAAGCTCCGCCAGATGGCGGACGATGTCGCCTGGTATCGTGACACGCGCGCTAACCCTGAGCGGGACGACGGGCAAGTGCTCGAAAAATCCTTCTTCGAGGGCTACAGCGCGCTCGAGGAGGCGACCGTGGACCTGCTCGTCACCTCACCGCCCTACCTCAACAACTACCACTACAACCGCAACACCCGCCCGCACCTCTACTGGCTGGGGTTCTGTTCCTCTCCGCGCGACCTGAAGCGCCTGGAGACGCTCAATTTCGGCACCTACTGGCAGAACGCCCGCGACGAGGAGCACATCGATCTCGACCCCTCAATCGCCGACGAGGAGATTCGAGAGGCCATCGACGCGGTGCGGGTGCGCAATCCCGACAAGGGCGTCTACGGCGGCAACGGCTGGGCCAACTACGCGGCCCAGTATTTCAACGACTGTGCCCGTTTCCTCGACGGCGCGGCCTGGTGCCTGCGACCCGGCGCGACGGCCCTGGTGGTCATCGGCAACTCCATTCTGCAGGGGGTGCCGATTCCGACCGACCGTTTCCTTGCTGCGATTGCGTCTTCCCGCGGCTTCCAGGTGGCGGACATTCACGTGCCCCGGGAGACGCGGGTCGGCAGCAGCATCGTCGAGTCCAGCGTCCGCGTAGGAAAAGCCAACGGCGGCACACTCTATGAGTCGGTTGTGGAGTTGCGGCGCATCTAAGGCCGTCTCCGAAGGGCTAGCGATTTTTTCTCGCTAGTCAAGAGGTATCATGTCGTCATGAACACCAATCATAATCGTCAATGGCTGCAAGAGTGGATTAGCAAACCTATACTGATATCTCTTTGGTCTTCCGGATTTGATTAGTGCCGGCCCGCGTTCTGGTAAGCACAAGTTGCCCAAGTTAGTCGCATAATTTGGAATTTTCATCTTCTTCCCACGTATTCTCGAATACGGTTCTCGAACGTCGCCGGCGTAAAACTGTCCCATTTCATTAGATTTGGCGACTGCACATGCGAGCAGCACCTCTTTGTACTTATTGTCCTTGTTGGCGCTACTTATAGCCAAGTTGTACTCGCGTCGTGTTTGATAATCACTCTTGTCGAGTGCTAAGGACAAAGCGGACCTGAAATCAACATTTTCCAGCAAGCGAGATTTTCGAGAAATAGCGGCGTTAAGCGTCAACTGCCCAAGGAGGTGAACGTAGCCAAGCATCCCCTGAGATAGCTTTATGATACCGTTTTCAACCTGTTCCGATAACTCAAATCCAATACGTGGAATCCTTTCGTCCAAGATCTCCTTCAGCTCGTCTGCGGTCATTCGCGGCATTCTTATTTGCGTGCAGCAACGAGAGATTGACTCGTGGCTACCAAATAGCTCTATCAGGGTATCGCCTACGCCGACTACTATTATTGTAATGTTGATCGGGTTATTGGAGAAGTGCTTTATAAGATCACCCATCATAGTTAGTGTGTCTTGATCTCTAATTCGATCGAATTCATCAAATACGAACAAATTATAGGTTGATTTGTCGAGTTCTTCCAGGGCGTTGTATATCGCGTACGGATTGCTCTTTTTTCTGAAGTAATCAGCCGGTTCTTCTTTATTTAAGCTAAAGTTGTTAAATGCATTTCCCCAAACTGTGCTGAAATCATCATTGCTACCACATGATACATGGGTTACACGTAACGACGATATGATTGGAGCAATTTTTCTCTCCACTATTTTCGCTAGAGAAGTTTTTCCCACACCTCTCTCGCCGAATATTACTGCATGGCCGCCATCCTCATATACGGTATCCAGAACGTCTCGAATTTGCCGAAGTCTTCCCGAAAATAGCTTATCATCATCAATGGGAGACTTCGGCTTGAAAATTCGCTGCGAGGCTGATCGAAGAAATTCCCAGTCATCTTCGGTTTCGGGTGTGAACTCTCCCGAGAGCAAGTCGTCGAAGCTGAGCTGGGCCATGACGCCTAGTTCCGTCTAGAAACTGCTAATTTGAAGCTTACCTGGGCGTCACCTGGGAAACAAGTGTAATTTGCGCCGGGCCTTGGCTTGACATGGGAGGGGCGGTCGGGCGTCTAGGCGGAGGCCGACCGCACGCTCGGGAATGCGGATGTGGCCTTGCCTGCCGGGCTTGTTGGCCCTCTCGGCAGGTGGGATAAGGGCGCCATGAGCGAGCCCGCCGCGAACCAGCGCCGCTATCGCACCCGCGGTGGCATCACCATCCACCGCAACGACCGCGAGACGGCGGTCGGCCCTGCGGCCGCGGACCTGGTCGAGCGTCTGGACCGCTATCCAGGCGTCTTCATGTCGTCCTGCTTCGAGTTCCCCGGCCGCTACACGCGCTGGGATCTGGGCTTCGCCGCTCCGCCGCTCGCCATCACCTGCCGCGGCCGCGACTTCGAGGTCGAGGCGCTGGAGCCCCGAGGCCGTGTCCTGCTGGAGCCGATCCGCGCCGCCATCGAGCCGCTCGCTGCCGTCGCGTCGCTGGAGGCGGAGGGCGGTCGCGTGTGCGGGCAAATCCACCCGCCGGTGGAAATCGTGCCCGAGGAGCAGCGCAGCCGGCAACCCTCGATCTTCAGCCTGCTGCGCGCGGTCATCGACCTCTTCGGCAACGACGAGGACCAGCATTTCGGCCTCTACGGCGCCTTCGGCTACGACCTCACCCACCAATTCGAGCCGGTGGAGCTCAAGCTCGAGCGCCCGGCGGACCAGCGCGACCTGGTGCTCTTCGTGCCCGACGAGATCCTGGTGGTGGATCACATGTCGGACCGGGCGGTGCGGCATCGCTACGATTTCGTCACACCCGCCGGAGACACGCGCGACATGGCCCGCGACCCGCGAGAAGACGCCTACGCGCCCGCGCTCCCCGGCAACGAGCCGCCCGAGAACGACCACCAGCCGGGCCAGTATCCGGCGGCGGTCGACCGCGCCAAGGATGCGTTCCGTCGGGGCGACCTCTTCGAGGTGGTGCTGAGCCAGCAGTTCAGTGAGGGCTGCGCCGACGCGCCGTCCGCGGTGTTCGACCGGCTGCGCACCCTCAATCCTGCGCCCTACTGCGCGCTGATGAACCTCGGCGCCGGCGAGTTCCTGGTCGCGGCCTCGCCCGAGATGTACGTCCGCGTCGAGGGCCGGCGCGTCGAGACCTGCCCGATCTCCGGCACCATCGCCCGCGGCAAGGACGCCCTCGGCGACGCCGCCCAGATCGCGAAGCTGCTCAACTCGGCCAAGGACGAGGCCGAGCTCACCATGTGCACCGACGTCGACCGCAACGACAAGTCGCGCATCTGCGAGCCGGGCTCGGTGCGCGTGATCGGGCGCAGGCAGGTGGAGCTCTACTCGCGCCTGATCCACACGGTGGATCACGTCGAGGGCATCCTCCGGCCCGAGTTCGACGCCCTCGACGCCTTCCTCAGCCACACCTGGGCGGTGACGGTGACCGGTGCGCCCAAGCACTGGGCGATTCGCTTCATCGAGGCGAACGAGCGCTCGGCGCGGCGCTGGTACGGCGGCGCCATCGGCCGCATCGGCTTCGACGGGGCGATGAACACCGGGCTCACGCTCCGCACCGTCCGCATGAAGGACGGCATCGCCGAGATCAGGGCCGGCGCCACGCTGCTCTACGACAGCGATCCGGAGGCCGAGGACGAAGAATGCCGGCTCAAGGCCTCGGCGCTCTTCGCGGCCGTGCGGGCGGAGGTCGCGCCGGCACCGATACACGCAACCTCAGCCCAGTTGGGGCCCGCCAGGCGCGTGCTCCTGGTCGATCACGAGGATTCCTTCGTCCACACGCTCGCCAACTACCTGCGCCAGACCGGCGCCGAGGTCGAGACGCTCCGGCCCGAGCCCGCGCGCGAAGTGCTACGGGACGGCGCGCCCGATCTCGTCGTTCTCTCACCCGGCCCCGGCCGGCCAGAGGACTTCGGCACGGCCGAGACCATCGAACTGGTGCTGGCGAAGGGCGTGCCGCTCTTCGGCGTCTGCTTGGGCCTTCAGGCCGTGGCGGAGTATTTCGGCGGCCGGCTCGGCCAGCTCGACGAGCCGGTCCACGGCAAGGCGTCGGACGTCACGGTGAGGGAGAGCGCGCTCTTTCGAGGGATGCCGGATCGCTTCCGCGTCGGCCGCTATCACTCCCTCTATGCCGCGCGCGTGTCGCTCCCGGACGATGAGCTCAGGGTCATCGCCGAGACCGACGATGGCGTCGTCATGGCGCTGGAGCACCGGGAACGGCCCATCGCCGCCGTGCAGTTCCACCCGGAATCGATCCTCTCCCTCGACGACAACATCGGCATGCGGCTGATCGACAACATGATGACCGCGCTGACCGGTAACAAGGCTCCGGCAGTCCGAGAGTAGGGGGTTACAGCCCCCAGGCGCCGTCGACCACCAGCGCCTGGCCGGTGGTGAAGGCCGATTCATCCGAGCCGAGATAGACGCAGAGCGCCGCGACCTCCGACGGTGACCCTATCCGCCCCAGCGGATGGCGCGCGATGAAAGCCTTACGGGCGGCGTCCGGGTCGGGACGGGCATCGAACCGCTCGTCGAGTGACGGGGTATCGACCGCGCCGGGGCAGACCGCGTTGCAGCGGATGCCCTGCGTGGCGTAGTCCAGCGCCACCGACTTGGTGAGGCCGATGACCGCAGCTTTGCTGGCGCCGTAAGCGCAGCGGTCGGGCGCGGCCTTCACCGACGACACCACCGACGCCATGTTAATGATCGAGCCGCCATCCGCCGCCAGCATCGCCGGCAGGAAGGCGCGGATCATCCGGTACATGGCGGTCACGTTGAGGCTGAGCGTCTCTTCCCAGTCTGCCGGCTCGCAGTCGAGCAGCGTGCCGTGGGGCACGCGTCCCGCGCAGTTGAAGAGCACGTCGAGCGCGCCGATCTCTTCCGCCGCCCCGGCCACGGCGCCGTCGTCGCGCACATCGAGAGCCCGGCAGGTCACGCTCTCCAGCGTGGCGAGGCCCGCCAACTTGCTTTCGTCGATGTCGGTCGCCCAGAGCCGCGCACCCTCCTTCTGAAACGCGACGGCCGTGGCGTGGCCGATGCCTTGCCCCGCCGCCGTGATCAACGCGGTCTTCCCCGCGAGCCGCCCGCCCATCGTTCAGCGACCGGTGAAGCTGGGCCTGCGTTTCTCGACGAAGGCCGCGACCCCTTCGGCGAAATCCGCGCTCGCCGCACAGTCCGCAAACATCTCGGCTTCCGCCTGGAGCTGCTCTTCCAGGGAGGCATGGCCTGAGTCTCTGAGCAGCCGCTTGGTGTTGGCCAGCGCGCGGGCGGGGCCGGCGGCGAGGCGGCGGGCGATTGCCTCGGTCTCTTCCTCCAGCCGGTGCGGCGAGACGACGCGGGTCACGATGCCGAGCCGCTCGGCCTCGCGCGCGCCGAAGCGATCGCCGAGCAGCGCGAGCTCCATTGCCTTCTTCGCGCCCACGGTGCGCGG
>MKWU01007162.1_pt1 | contig 10853 bp, 12 predicted proteins | sample 809101 | NCBI WGS metagenome assembly MKWU01 (sample SAMN05860141, study PRJNA318959) | sponge metagenome | host: Aplysina aerophoba | place: Slovenia: Piran, Adriatic Sea, Gulf of Piran | collected 2013-05-07
AAGCTTAATGCCCAATTCGACGTGGCCTCCTTCCATCTCCTTGCTGACGGTCTTGCCGATATCGTGCAAGAGGCCCGCCCGCTTGGCTAACGATACATCTAACCCTACCTCAGCGGCCATCCCCCCTGACAAATGGGCGACCTCTAGGCAGTGCTGTAGGAGGTTTTGCCCAAAGCTAGCGCGATATTTGAGCATGCCCACGTAATAGGGCAAATCGGCGTGGTATTGGTTGGCCCCAATCTCGCTGAGGACACTCTTGCCGACCTCAACCATGTCTTTGTCTAGGGCCTTACGGCACTCCTCTACCACTTCTTCGATCTTGGTCGGGGTGAAGCCACCGCCGCCGATTAGCTGATGCATCGCACGGCTGGCCACTTCGCGTCGCGCTGGATCGTAGGACGAAAGCAACACCGCGTCGGGCGTATCATCGACCACCACTTTGACTCCGGTCGCCGTCTCAAATGCGCGCACGTTCCGCCCTTCCTTGCCGATGATGCGGCTTTTAATCCCCTCGTTGGGTAAGGGCACTGTCGAAGTGACCAAGTGGACGGTCTCTTCAACTGCACAGCGCTGAATGGCTTGGGCGATGATTTTTTGGGCCTCTCGATCCGACTCTTCTTTCACCTTGGTGCGCTCGCTGCGGATCATAGCCGCCGCTCGTCCGCGGACCTCGCTGGCCAGATGCTCCATCATCTGTTCGCGCGCCTCGTCCGCGGGCAGTCCACTGGCCAGTTCTAGACGTTGCTGGTACTCGGCACGCATCTGGCCCAGTTCCTTTTCTTCTCCTTTGAGGGTCCGCTCTCGCTGGACAATCCGCCGCTCCTGATTCTTGAGGCGGTTCCACGACCGGCTATGCTCTTCTTTCTGGCTATTGAGGTCACGCACAAGCTGTGCCAAACTCTTATCGCGGCGATTCAGATCGGCCAATTGATCCTCTAACTCGGCCTCTTGGCGGGCTTTGGTTTTATACCAGTCATCCCGCTCCTCAATCAAGCTCAGCCGCACCGTGCGCTCTTCTTCGGCTAGCTGCTGCCGCACTCGGTCTTCTGCCTCTCTCTCCACTTGGGGCAGGACACCCCTTTTTAATAGGTAATTCAGCAGAAAACCCAGACCACCTCCCAAAGCGAGCAGGCCCAAGCCCACTAATGCTTGGATCATATCTGGATATTCCATTGCTGTAAGCCTTATGTCTTAAGGTTTAATCGGTACTAATAGATAAGGCGTGAGAGTCCCCAAGGGCAAATGCGCCCTTATGAACTCTCACGCGCTACATCTGGAGAGCGGCTTCTAGTGCCGCTTGTCGCATAGCCTTGCGTTCGGCCGGATCGCTCCAGCGCTGGGCGACCTGCGGGTCGAGCGCATCTAGAGGATCGTAATAAAAGAAAAACTCACCGGGCCGTACGGCTGGGCTGGTAAATACGGCGATGCCCGTCTGGCGATCGTAGTGTTCATAGGAGTGAACATCGCGCTTCCCGCCACCTCCCATGGTGTCGAGTACAAAGACCGGTGTATTGAACCCTGCGGTCCGCCCCCGAATCGCCTTTTCTAAGTCGATCGCCGTCGCTAAGGTTGTGCGCAGCTCTTCAACCCCACGCACCATATCGTGGACAAAGGTGTAATACGGATGCACGTTGAGGTAGCTAAGCCGCCGCACGAGATGCTGCATGATGTCAACGTCGTCGTTGACGCCCCTTTGCAATACGGTTTGGTTGCGCACGCAGATGCCGCGCTCCATTAGTTCGTCGAGTGAGCGGCCGCTGATGGCCGTGATTTCGCGCGGGTGATTGAAATGCGTATGTAGCGAGACTTCCTTGTGGAGCTTGCGTCCTGCTTCGACAACCCGCGCTAAGGCATCGACCCACTCTCGGTCTGTGACGAGTTTCTGCGGCATAATCGCCGGAGCTTTCGTCGCGTAGCGCATCCGCCGCACATGCTCAATGTTGAGTAAGCGAGTGCCGATGTATTCGATGTATTCGGCCTTGAGGTTGGCCACATCGCCGCCACTGATGACGATGTCTTCCAGTTCGGGTCGCGAAGCAATATAGGCAAAAACCTGCTCCCATCGCTGGACAACGGCCCCAAAATGCACTTTCTCCACGTCCTCGGTGTCTAACCCTACCGCATAGGAGCGGGTGCAGAAACGACAGTACACTGGACAGGTGTCGAGCGTCAGAAACAGCGCCCGGTCGGCGTAGCGATGCGTCAGGCCCGGAACGGGGGAATCCACTTGCTCATGCAGCGAATCTAGGGCGAGTTCTGGGTGGTCGGGCCGCATCCGCGACCCCATGGGCAGAAACTGAATGCGCAGGGGATCCTCGACTGGCTCCGACCAGTCGATCAAGCTCAGTAGATATGGAGAAATCCGCAGACTCATTGGCGAACGCAAAAGCCCCTGCTCGACATCGCGATAAAACGCTTCTGAAACGACGCTGCCGAGCACCTCCCGCAGTTTCTTCAAGCTCGTCACGCTATTGCGGCTCTGAAAGCGGTGCTCGTGGAACTCATCGGCACGCAAATCGGCATAGGCGGGAATGGCACGCCAATACTCGTCGTCGCGCAAGTCCCGGTGGGAGATATCGACTAGCGCACTGGTAGGCTGCGTCAGCACCTGTTCTTGAATATCAGACATGGGTTAGTTTCTTACTGCTTCAATTCTTCTTGATTAAGTTGAAAAATTCCTCGCGCACTATCGGCTCGGCAAAACGGCCCCTAAGTGCCGAAGTGGTAGTTACCGCTCCGGGCCTTTCCACCCCCCGCATCTCCATACACAAATGCCGAGCCTCCATTACGACGATGGATCCTTTGGGCGCCAACTTGGCTTCAAGGAAGTCCACAATTTGCTGAGTGAGACGCTCTTGGAGTTGGGGCCGGCGGGCGTAGAATTCGACGATGCGCACGATTTTGCTCAAGCCGACGATCGCGTCCCCAGGTATGTAGGCTATGTGCGCCTTGCCGAAAAACGGGATTATGTGGTGGGAACAAACCGAAAAGAACTCGATGTCCTTGACGATTACCATGTTGTCGTAGCCATCGCTATTGGGAAAACAAGTAATCTCCGGTTCGCCCTGGTCATCCAGTTCCCGAAAGATCTCCATGTACATCCGCCCGACGCGGTCTGGGGTGCCCCGCAAGTGCGGGTCGCTCAAGTCGAGCCCCAAAACCTGCATGATTTGGGCAAAATGACCGGCTATTTCGGCAGCCTTGACCTTGTTTTGGCCCTGGAGCCAACTCGGAGTATCTCGCTCGCTAAGAGACCCTGCCGTTACATCTTCCATTGCGTATTTTCCTTTGCAGGCACTATAAACAGTGGGGCAAAGCCGTCTGTGCCTTGCCCCACTCTACTGCGAAAACGAAGTGCCTCAGTTGAGCGATTGCAAACAAGCCTTAATGGCAGCAAAATCCGGCAGAACCTTGGGATTGTCGGACACCCAAGCGTAGCGAACGATGCCTTGCCCATCGACGACAAAGGCCGAGCGCTTGGCGACGCCTCTGAAGCCCAACAGGTCTTCGTGTTGGGCACCGTATCCAGCGGAGACTTCCTTGTTGAAATCGCTGAGCAGCGGGATCTCAATACCTTCCTTTTCGGCCCAAGCGCTGAGACTAAACGGACTATCGACGCTGATTCCCAAAACCTGGGCATCGAGCTCTTGGTACGCGTTGATTCCGGCGGAAATCTCGCACAACTCCTGCGTACAAACGCCGGTGAAAGCCAGCGGCACGAAGAGCAAAACGACGTTTTTATCAGCGAAATCGCCGAGGCTTACGTCCTCCATATCCGCATTCTTGAGAGTGAACGCGGGCGCTGTATCTCCTACTTGAATCGCCATCTGCTAACTCCCCATCGCCTCGGCAAAGCGGCGATTGACTTCGTTCCAGTTGATAGTCTCAATCCAAGCGGCGATGTAATCGGGCCGACGGTTTTGATAGTTGAGATAATAGGCGTGTTCCCAGACATCGATGCCGAGGATGGGCACTCCGCTGCCGTCCATTAGAGGATTGTCCTGATTGGCAGTGCTGAGGATGTCGAGCTCGCCGTCCTTAATTACAACCCAAGCCCAGCCGCTGCCGAATCGCTTGGTTGCGGCATCCACGAAGGCTTCGCGGGCTGCGTCTTGGCTGCCAAATTTGGCTTCGGCTGCGGCGATGAGCTCAGCCGAAGGCTCGCCGCGCTCTTCCGCTGGAGCCATGATCTGCCAAAATAGGCTGTGGTTGGCATGACCGCCGCCGTGATTGCGCACCGCCGTGCGGATGTCCTCGGGGACGGCGTCGAGGTCGCTGATGAGGTCTTCGGCACTTTTATCAGCCAAGTCGTCGTGCCCTTCGAGCGCGGTGTTGAGGCTGGTCACATAGGTATTGTGATGCTTGGTATGGTGAATCTCCATGGTGCGGGCATCTATGACGGGTTCTAGCGCGTCATAGGCGTAGGGGAGATCGGGAAGGGAGTGAGCCATGGTGCAATCCTTTCGGCTTGAGGTTAAAACGCAAGGTGAGAATGCGTTAGGAGGCCGTACTGGCCTGGTAGTTTTTCACTAAGGCTTGAGTCGCGTCAGCGGCTAGTTGGGCAGCGTGGCGCTTCATTGGCGGTAGTCCCCCTAGTGCCTCCTCAATAGCTGCCGGCTTTAGCTGGGCTGCGTCCGCCAGCAATAAGTCTGCCAGCAACTCGGTGAGCACCGAGCCAGCCGCGACCGAAGGGGCACAGCCAAAGGTCTTACAGCTAGCGCGAACGATGCGGCCATCTTCGACGCGGGCAAAAAGCTGCATCGCATCGCCGCAGGCCTGATTTTCAGCTTGCCCCGAGGCATTGGCATCACCGATTTGGCCAGCGTTGCGGGGATGCCGATAGTGGTCAAAAACCGCTGCGCTAAAGGAGGTCATCTGCTCGCTTCAACAGCCTAGTAAAAAGATCCGAGAAACGGGTTGTATAATACTTGGGACCGCATGGGTTGTCAACTGTACATCCCCCTGAACTGCAATCTGTACAACGAGTTAGAGCCACCGCATCATACTTTGAGGCCGCCAGCACCGCCCGGACCACCAGAACCGCAATCCCGCCAGTAGGTCCGCACCATCTGCAAGATGTCCCAGAGTATGGTATCCTTTGCTACTTGGTCGATCAACGCGTGGAGCCGCTCGGCTTTCTCCGGTTCAATTAGCCCCAGTCCACTCATCATCGTCAGATGGTGGATCAAGCCCGTTTGCAACAACGTGCGATTCATGTCCGAGAGGGGGATACTGCTTTTGTTGGCGAACTCTTCTTCAAGGCCGGCATAGAGTTCGGCCAAGCTGTGAGAAAGTGTAGTCTCGACTTTGTAAACTTTTTCCATGCGCCTCTCGCCCGTGTGGGAGCCTTGCGGTTAATATACCCGGCGCGTTCCCACTGTCAACAAGACTCGGCCAGAAGACACAGTGAGTCATTTGACCGTGATTTGGTATTTGCGGAGCAAGTGTCGGAAGCGGTCGTAGGTCAAGCCCAAATGCTGTGCCGCGTCTTTCTGCCGCCCGTCCGCTTGGGAGAGCGCGCCGTCGAGCAAGCCTCGCTCGACGCGCTCGACCTGTTCGTCGAAACTGCCTCCATCCGGAAGGGCAACGCCGCTGCCGCCGCGCACTTCCGGAGGCAAGTCCTCCACGACCACTTCGTCTCCTTGCGCAACGCAACAGGCGCGTTCGACAGCGAATTTGAGTTCGCGCACATTGCCCGGCCAAGCGTAGGTCCCTAGCATGGCCAAAACGCCTTCGGCAAACGGGCGTCGTTCAATCGCCGGTACCTCGTCGCATAGCTGCTGAGTAAAGTAAGCAACCAAGGGCCGGATGTCCTCGGGCCGCTCCCGCAAGGGCGGTAGTTGGAGCACGCTAAACCGCAGGCGGTCATAGAGGTCGGCGCGGAATTGCCCACTAGCTATTTCCCGCTCCAGATCTGCGTTGGTCGCAGCCACTACGCGCACGTCAACGTGGATCGTCTGCGTCCCGCCCGTTCGTTCAAATTCTTGGTATTCTATGACGCGCAATACGTTTTTTTGGAAGTCCAGCGAAGTATTGCCGATCTCGTCGAGAAAGAGCGTGCCGCCATTGGCAGCCTCAAAGCGGCCGTGGCGCATTTCAGTCGCGCCCGTAAAGGCCCCTTTCTCGTGGCCAAACAACTCACTTTCGAGTAGGGTATCCGACAGTGCCGCGCAGTTCATCTTGACAAAGGCCCGCTCGCGGCGATTGCTCCCGTAGTGCAAGGCGGCGGCGATCAGCTCCTTGCCAGTGCCGCGCTCGCCGCAGATCAACACGGGCCGCGGTATGGAGGCGATCTGTTCAACTTGCTTTAGCAGGTTCTGAATCAGAGGGCTGAGGCTGACGATCTGATAGCGCTGACCTAGCTGGGTCCGGTAGAAGGTGTTATCGCGATCTAGGGCCTCATTTTCTGCCTTGAGGCGGGCGTTTTCGCGCAATACCGCCAACATCCGCTCGACCTTTTCCATCTCCACTTCGAGCTTGTCTTCGACGTACAGGTCCTTCTCGATAAAGTCCGCTGCCCCGGCCTGCACCGCTTCGACCGCCAAGTCAACGCTCCCCTTGCCTGTGAGAATAATAACCGGCAGCTCGACCCAGTGCTTTTTGATCTCTTTCAGCACTTCGAGGCCATTGAGTTGGCCAACACCAAAGTCAAAGTCCAGCACCACGAGTTCGACATCCGTCGGCCTAGCAGCCAGATGCCCGAGCAAACGCTGGCCATTGGAAAACGAAATAACCTCTTTGCCCAAGCTGCGCAGTTTCTCCGCCAATATCTCGCGCAATTCCTGCTGGTCATCGGCGATTAAAACGGCTTTCTGTTTTTTGCCTACCATGCCCGTCCTCGTTCAATCCCTGAAGGGCTAGGTCTGTCCGCCCGAGAAATTGAGCGGTAGATCGAGCCGAAAAACGGTTCCATGTCCCTTTCTACTTTTGACGCGTAAGACGCCCTGATGAGCCTGGGCAATGCGGCGCGCAATGCTCAAGCCATAGCCATTGCCCCGCTCCCTAGTAGTAAATCCAGGTTCAAATATCAATTCCAAATGCTCTTCCTCAATGCCCGGCCCATCATCCTCGACCTCAATAAAGACCAGCGACTGCTCCGCGTCGTAGCCAGTGCCCAGCACCACTTGACCACCACGTCCTTCTTCGAGGATTTCTAAGGCGTTGAGGCAGAGGTTGGTAATGGCCTCGCGCAACATCCGCTCGTCGGCCTCCACGCGCGGCAAGCCCGCTTGAACCCGCGTCTGGATCGCTGATTTCCAAGTTTGGCGGTCAAATCCAGCGGCCACTCGGCGCACCAAGCGCCCGAGATCGGTCACCACCGGATGGATTTTATCCGTTTTCATCGCTTCCAAGAACCCCACCCACTCGTCGTACAGGGCTTCGTATTCGCCCCCTAAGCGGTTCAACTCCCCCTGTTGCGTCCCTTCGGCCTTGCGCCCCAGCCCTCGCAAGCGGCTGCCGATGATCCCCATCAGGTTTTTGATGCGATGTCCCTTTGTGTAAAACCCCTCGTACACCTGTTCCTTTCCCAACTCGACCATTTCCAGCGACAAACGCGCGAGTACCTGCGGGGCGCTTTGTTCGAATTCCTCGCAGATGTGCTGGTATTCTTGTTCTAATTCGGGGGGTTTTACATGGCGAAAAAACAAACGGGCCAAATTCGCGTATGGCTGACTGAGCTTGGGGTCGAGCTGGATGGCGACCTTGAATTCCCCCATCGCCCCCAACACCTGACCGCCTTGCAGCAAGAGCTGGCCCAAGCTGTTGTGGCCAGCCGCGGAAAGTGGATTGAGCGCCAACCCCTGGCGGAACGCGCGAATGGCTTCCCCACGGCGCTGTGGATCTTCGTTGTATTGACTGCCAAGAGCGAAAAAGACGCGGTCGAGAGCTGGGTACTCGCGCCCTTCCTCGGCTGCGCTCACAATAGCCTCAAAGTGTGCCAACGACCGTTCTCGGAACCGGGGATTGCGCCGCCCTTGGCGCATTGCGAGCAAGCCGAGTTGATAGTGGCTTTCTAAATGTCCACTCGCCGCAGCCGCTTCCAGCGCGGCGATGGCCGCTTGTTCCTCCCCCAGTTCCAAGAGGCAAAGCCCTTTGCGGTGCTGGAGTTCCAAGTCGTCGGGCACCTGCGCTAGGCCGCGCTCGCACCAGTCCAGAGCCTCGGCCCAACGCGCACCTTCACAAGCCTCTACAGCGCGGTCGAGCCAATTCACGGCCTAGCCTTGCTCTCGCGGTTCTTGGCGCTCCCAAGATTTCGATCCTACCTCGTCCATGTGGTCAATCTTTTCGCTGAGAGCAATCATCACGTCTTGCACCTCAGTCAGCCGCTGCTCAACTGCGGCCAGCCGTTCCCGCAGTTCGTTTGGCTCAACACCCTTGTCCTCGGATACAGTCGCCTTGAGCTTGAAGTAGTCGACACCTTTGATGATGGCAAAAATCGCCACGACAACCAACAAAAGTACAGCACCTTCGTGGCTTTCCACAGCAATTAAGAAAAGCACACACGACGCGATACCGACGAAGACCCCGAAGACGGTCCCCTTATTCTTGTCCATGATTTAGCCCCTTTTCCTCTCTTCGTATGGAATAAACTTTTCAATCAACTCTTCTTCCCATCTGCCTTTTTCGTGCTCCAAGGTTTAGCTCCCATCCCATCCATGTAGTCGATTTTCTCACTGAGGGCGATCATCACGTCCTGCACCTCGGTCAGCCGCTGCTCCACTCGCTCTAACCTCTTGACGATTCGATCCTCTTCTTGTTTGGCTTTTTTGTCTCGTCCCTTGCGGTTCGAAAAATACATGTTGCCCCACTTGACGAATCCGCCGCACAAGATGATGAAGCCGACGCCAACGGCACACTGCAAAAACCAGTTCATTGCTCCCTCCCTGTCTGATCTATGTACGCGCTAGCCGTGAGCGCGTGCCATTGAATTGCGGCAAAAGCAAGTTCACTTGCCTCCTCCTCAACTCATTTGTATCAGGCACTTTCGACGCCCCGGCTCCATTGTTTCTCGTGCGCGAAAAGCACTTCTGGAAAGCGATAGACGATCAGACCCGAATCGGTTATTTCGACCTCGACGAATCCCCCATCGGCCAAGCGCTTGAGAATCTCCGCGGCCTCCTCGACGGTCAGCCCGGTATCGGCCGCCGTTTCGGTCACTGTCAGGCGGCCATTCCTCTTGTGCGCCAGACGCACTACGCGGTTTTGTTGACGTCGGTAGCGAACCAAATGCGCGGCCGCATCGAGCTTTTTGGCCAACATCCAGAGTAAGCTGCCGAAAATGGTCTGGGTGACGCCAATGGCAAAAAACTCGAACTGGGAATCTGGGCCATCGGCATGGAGAATTTGAAAAAGGCCGTAGAGCATAAATCCCAGCCCCATCGGCACCATCGGCACGGCCATTACCTTGAGAAAAAGAGCGCCTAGGCGCTTGAATCCTCCTTCCATAGCACTTCGTACCTCGCTTTTTGCCGCGTCGGGCGGTCTCATCGTCACAGCCATTAGTTCCTCGAATTCAGCAGATTACACAACATGCTGCGGAACAAAGGGTTACTTATCTTTATTCATCTTGTCCTTTAGGGCCTTCAATTCGTCGTCAACGCTGTGGTCGGCTTCGAGCTGGCGAATTTCTTTCTCAACGTCTTCCATCTCGCCCGAAATCTCCACGTGCGCGGCCGCCTCTGCCTCGCTCTCTTCGACTTTCTGCTCAAAGCGTTCAAAGCTGGAAAAGGCATCCTCACCCAATCCGGAAATGCTCTGGGCCAGACGCTTGCGGGCCTGGGCAGCTTGGTGGCGAGCAATCAACGTGCCCTGTCGGGTCCGCGCTTCTTCGAGCTTGGTCTTTAGCTCGCGCAGCTGCTCGCGCAACTGCTCGGCCGTCTGCCGACTCTCCTCCACAGCCGGAGCCAGATCCTCGGCAGCTTTGGCAAACACCGCCTTGCGTTCCAGCGCCCGTCGCGCCAGCGCATCTTCGCCCGCTTCCACCGCCCGTTCGGCCTTGCCCTGCCATTCGGCGACCTGGCTTTGCTTGTCGTTGAACTGGCGCTCGAGCCGCTTGTGATTGGCCACAGCGGTCCCTACCGAGGCCGTGGCCTTGCCGACGGCCTCTTCCATGTCCCGCACCATCTGGCGAATCATCTTGTCCGGCTCTTCAGCTCGGTCGAGCATCTCGTTGATATTGGACTTGAGGATATCGCTTATCCTCGAAAAAGCTCCTTTAGCCATCGCACACCTTCCTTGATTGAGTGAAGCTTATTATACGTTATTCCTAACTTGCAAGGACCGTGCCAAAAGTGCTAGCACACCCATAACTTATTACAGTACATTTTGTTACAGACGAAATATAGATCGAATTATTACTTGTTAATGGCCAGATTCGCCACTTGGCTGGCGTCATTGGCCATTTTCACTCCTTTAGTTATTATAACAAATCTTCAAAAAGGATTTTGCAATGGCCAATCCATTGGTCTTGATCGGCTTGGGTGTCTATCTCGCGGTGATGCTCGGCGTTGGCTTATACGCTGGTCGCCACGTCCGCAACTCGACTGACTTCATCGTCGCCGGCCAACGCCTGCCCCTGTTGCTCTGCACCGCGACCCTTGCAGCAACGTGGTTTGGCGGTGGAATCTGCATTGGCGCTGCAAGTGCTGCATACAAGGGCGGCATCCTCGCGGTCATTGCCGACCCTTTTGGTGCGGCTTTGTGCCTGTTCCTCGCCGGCCTCTTTTACGTCCGGCTGATGCGGCGCATGGGCTTAATGACAATCGCATCCTTTTTTAGCCGCCGCTTCGGCCCGCGGGCGGGCCTACTAGCCAGCCTGTGCACCATTCCCGCCTATGTCGGCTGGACCGGCT
>MKWU01007163.1_pt1 | contig 10852 bp, 7 predicted proteins | sample 809101 | NCBI WGS metagenome assembly MKWU01 (sample SAMN05860141, study PRJNA318959) | sponge metagenome | host: Aplysina aerophoba | place: Slovenia: Piran, Adriatic Sea, Gulf of Piran | collected 2013-05-07
GTTCTCTAGTTTTGACCCAGATTGCTTGATTGTTTTTTGGAGTCGACCAATCTCTTTATTCAATCTGTTTTTCTCTTTATCGATCTCGTCTTGGTCGAGAAACGGGACGACGATTTTCGTACCGTTATAAACATTCATTGAGCCGAGTGGAATTTCATCGCTGTCAGCGATTTGAATAATTTTGTCGATTCTCGCAAGTTTGGAGACATATTCAACGTTCCACCTCTCCCCTGAGGTGAGCTTTGAAATTGGACCCACGGTATACACCGGAATCTGTCGACTTGGTGGAATGTTGCGTTCGCCGCGGATGGCCCGTACACCCGTAATGAATCCCTTGATCCACTCCACATCCTCATACGGAGTTCCATTAGTCGGAAGTTCCGTGATTTCCGGGTACTTGGTTGTCAGGAGACTTTCGCTGGATACGTTTAGATGAACCTTTAGCTTCGTCCACAACGCTTCGGTTATGTATGGCATAACTGGATGTGTGAGTCGCAATAATGCGTCCAAGACAACGGCAAGCGTTGCTTTGGTTTGGAGTTTCTCGGACTCAGACGCGTCAGTGTCGTAGAGCACTATCTTCGAGAATTCAAGGTACCAATCACAGAATTCATGCCAAACGGTCGAATAGATTGCTTTGGCATACAAGTCAAAGCGGTACGTAGCTAGCGCTGTCTGAGTAGATTCCATTAACTGAATGAGTTTTGTGCGCATCCAGTGATCGGCTGGCGTTGCTGGGGCTACGTCTGTAATCCCTTCCAGACCTTCTAATTGGCTAACGACGTATCTAGTTGCATTCCACAGCTTGTTACAGAAATTGTTGTATGCCTCAACTTGCTTTAGATCAAAGTTGTAATTACGAGTAGGGGAAGCCATGGCTGAGAACGTCATTCGCAGCGCATCTGTACCAAAACCGGGAATCCCGTCAGGAAAATCTCGCCTGGTTTCTTTCTTAATCCGCTCAGCCATGCGCGGCTGTGTGAGATTTTGTGTGCGCTTATCGATGAGGTCTTGCAGACTTATCCCTTCAATGACATCCAGTGGGTCGAGACCATTTGCTTTTGTCTTCGACATTTTCTGACCAGATGCATCTCTGATCAGCCCCGTGATGTAGACGTTTTCGAATGGAATTTCGTCGGTGAAGTGCAAAGTCATCATGATCATCCTGGCTACCCAGAAGAAAATAATGTCGTGACCGGTAACCAGCACGTCTGTAGGGTGAAATGTGTCCAGATCGCGTGTTTTTTCGGGCCACCCAAGCGTGCCGAAGGTCCACAAAGCACTGGAAAACCATGTGTCAAGGACATCTGGATCGCGCGAGAGCTTTACATCTGAACCGAGGCCATTCTTGCTTCGAGCTTCTGCTTCAGTTCGTCCAACGACTATCTTGCCGTCGTCGGTATACCACGCAGGAATACGGTGTCCCCACCATAGTTGCCTACTGATGCTCCAATCTCTTATGTCGTTCATCCAGGCAAAGTAAACGTTTTCCCATTCTTTTGGATGAAATCGAATCTTGCCTTGTTTTACAGCATCAATTGCTGGCTCTGCCAGCGGCTTGATTTTTACCCACCACTGATACGTTAGCCGAGGTTCAACGACCGCTCCGCTACGTTCGCCAGTTGGTACTTGGTTTCGATGATCCTCAATAGCGTGTAATAGCTCTAGTTCTTCTAGATCCTTGAGGACTAACTCGCGCGCCTCAAATCGATCTAGTCCCTGGTATTTCTCCGGTACTTGGTCATTGAGAGCGGCTTTTGTGGTGAAGATATTAATGACTTCAAGGTTATGTCGTTCGCCGATCTCATAGTCATCGAAGTCGTGTGCAGGCGTGATTTTCAAACATCCTGTGCCAAATTCAACGTCTACATGTTCATCTGCAACAATAGGTATTTTTCGACCTACAAGAGGTAAGACTACGAACCCACCGATCAGATGTCTGTAGCGTTCGTCTGTTGGATTTACGGAAACTCCGGTATCTCCTAGCATGGTTTCAGGACGTGTGGTTGCTACGACAACGTAATCGTCTCCAGCGTTGCTTTTCTTACCGTCACCTAACGGATACCGAATGTGCCACAAATGACCGTCTTGCTCTTCGGTGTTTACCTCTAAATCAGAAACGGCGGTCTCTAACTGTGGGTCCCAATTCACGAGCCGTTGAGCCTTATAGATCAATCCTTCGTCGTACAGACGAACGAAAACTTCGATAACCGCTCGAGAGAAACCTTCATCAAGCGTGAAACGTTCTCTTTCCCAATCTACTGAAGCTCCTAACTTTCTTAATTGATGAGTGATCGTACCGCCAAACTTCTCGCGCCACTCCCATGCTTTTTTAACGAACTCTTCTCGACCGATTTCATCTGGTGAGATTCCTTGTGCAAGGAGACTCTCTGTAACAACCATCTGAGTCGAAATACCGGCATGGTCAGTACCTACCTGCCAAAGCGCATTGTGTCCAGACATTCGGTGATAACGAGTGAGGATGTCCATCAGTGTGGACTGGAATGCGTGACCTAAGTGAAGTGTCCCAGTGACGTTAGGTGGTGGAATGGCTATAGAGTAGGGTGTACCTTTGCCACTAGGACGAAAATGTCCTGACACTTCCCAACCTTCATACAAGCCCTTTTCGATCGCGGCTGAATCGAATGGTTGGTTTAAATCGTGTTTTGAACTCATGGTGGTGGGTGTTGGTTGGGTAGCTCTCTTAGTCACACTTAGGTAAGGTGAAATCTAAGCCTTAAATGTTTCGAGAGATCCACAGCCTGATTTTTGGTACTTGCGATATTTGATTCTTGCTTCTTCTCGATTGCTAACAGTGACAAATTCGACGATTCGGTCAAATTCACTGAAATTGTCTGGAATAACGTCAGTTAGATTCACAAGCAAGTCAAAAGTTGGTAAAGGGTCATCCAAACAAAAAATTATCGTTCTTAGATTGGGATTTGGTTTTGCACTGAATCTCCCATGAGGCAAAAACCTGTCTTTGGGATATTCCCATAAATAGTCATCAAGTTCTTTTGCCTTTTCTTCATCTGCAACGAGAATCACCGTTTTTGATCCACTTGTATACGCCTTGGCGGTGATTCGACAAGCCGTCAAATACAGTTGTTCACTATCTCCCTCTAGGAGTGTGTAAAAAGATATCCGTGTCACCTGGATTTGAGACCAATTACCGTTGATAGACTTTCAGGTAATAAAGAATAACTGAGCTACCCGTTGAGTTGACCTTTAGTCCGCTTAAGACTTTCCATGCCCGTTGCCGCAAAAAATCTTCTCTTTGAGTTGCTCTCAGTATTCGCACTGGTTTTCTCCATCCTTATTCTGGTCAGCGTCGGCGGTCGGTTTAGCGGGTATGTCGAAGAGGTCGTCAATGGGCGCATACCTATCGAATTATTATGGACTGTACTCGTCCTCCGATTGCCTGAATTTGTCGTACTGGTAATTCCGCTTGGATTGTTTCTTAGTATTGTGGTGACCTTGGGTCGTTATCACAGCGAACAGGAATTTTCAGTTCTTGTCATGGGAGGTCTTTCTCCCCTTCGACTGTTCGGTTGGCTTGCATCAATAGTCGTACCGCTAACGTTGATAGTCGCATTTTTGAGCTTTTGGGTCACTCCGGATTTTGTTGGGCAATTCGAGAAGATCATGTCGGAAACGAAAGCGAGTGACAGTATCAACCAACTACCTGCAAATGTAGTTAAGACCTTTGACAACGGGAAGAAGATGGTTTTTGTCAAGGGTATTGATACCGAGAATCACCAGTTGGACAATATCGTCTACGGGAGTGTTGACGGCCCACATCTTGAATTTGCGACGGCACAATCAATCAATATTGCTGAATACCCAGAGTTGTCCACTAGAGCGCTCTTGCTCACGAACGGTGAGTACTTGACGCTGAATCTCGAAACAGGAGACTTGCTCAATGCAGCTTTTGAAGAATTTCAGCACCGAATCGACAAAATTCCGGTTGTAGCAAAGTTCAACGAATCCAGCATTCACACGGTGAATTTGGATCTTTCAAAGCCATCTCATTTGAGTGAATTCCAATGGCGTGTTTCACTTCCGATCATGACTCTGATTGTTTCACTGTTAGGCATCGGTATCGCCAAAGTGCCACCTCGGCGCGGACGTTACAGCCAAATTGCTCCAGGATTGACTCTATTCGTCTTGTACATCGCATCGGTTGTCATCGGTAGGAACATGACTGACTGGATGCCTGCATTGGGTGCGTATGCGTTAACGATACTGCACTTGGTCTTCTTGATTTTCGGTTTAGTTCTTTTACGTAAGTCTTGGTTGCCGACATGAGAGTGCTCAGGATGGACCTTCACTTGGGTCTGGCAGTCACACAGGCAAGTCTGCTGGTTCTAGTTGTTTTTCTTGTAGTTTCGTTGATTTTTGCTTATATAGGCGAATCCGTGAATTCCGACCTTCCTGCCGTCGTGAACCTGAGAACAGCGATTGAGCTGCTACCTCAACAAGCTCAAGTTATTTTGCCATTCGCGATTTTTATAGGGACCTTGATCGGTATTGGTAATCTGGCCAATGCCAATGAGCTCACAGTATTTCGAACATCAGGCGTGTCTCAGTTGAGGCTGTTTATAACCATAGGTTCAACGATGCTGGTGTTGTACGTCATTTGTGTCGCCGCAGTGGAAGGTTATGTGGCATTGACTCAGTCGGATCGTTCACACGAAAGTAGCGGCGAATCAATTCTTAGAAGCAATGAGTGGATTGAAGAGGGAGGGTCCTTCACCTTCACCAGTGAAATTTCAGATCAAGGTGAGCTCCGGAACTTAACTCAGTTCATTGTGCCGGAAGGTGAGGGTCCGATGAAAATTCGCAGAGCTAATACTGCGCGATACGACGAGACTAGCGGTATTTGGCGGCTTTCTGGTGTGGTGGAGTATTCTCATGGAAGCAAAGTAGAGTCTAGAGGTGAAGGTAGCTTGATCTGGAATTCTCGCTTGACACCTGACTATTTTGTCTCAAAAGCATCCGTGAAAGCAAAGGAAATGAGTATTCTTGCGCTCCTTCACCATGTCTCTTTGTTGGATTCGGTCGGAGTTAGTAATCGGCAACTCGTGAATGAATACTGGGTTCGAGTTTACCGTGTATTCACATTAATTGGGCTTGGTTTATTAGCACTTGCTTTTGTACTCAGTGCGTCGAGACAGACAGCGATTGGTACTCGTATCGCGATGGGTCTGCTGATTGGGTTGACTTTCCATCTAGTTCAAGACTTTACAGCGCCAATCAGTCTGGTCTTACCTATTCACCCGGTCATCAACATGTCGGTGCCGGTGATTGTGCTTTTTGGTAGCTCAATCTACTTACTGCACCGTTCCAAATAGGGCCACATTTAAGTCGCAAGCTAGCTCTTCATCGAACCTTGTTTGCGCGGACGATTTGACTATTTGAGAAAATGTCCGACCAGGACCGACGATCCTTGTCAATGTAGATCCAAAGAAATCCCAAACCAACGCAGGCTAGGCCAAGCATCCCGCCGATAAAACGAAGGAACGCATGACGGAGCGTGAATCGTACTTCACATTGAATTTGCAGTCGCCACGCAACCATACCGGCGGTCTGTCCACGAGCGATCCAGAAATACGTAAAAAACACGAAAGACTCGATAAATAGCAAACTCTGAACCCAGGCACCGACGACATAGTCTTGAATCAAGGTGACGAGTAAAACGATGGTAAGAATCCAGATTCCTAACAAGATCAGAGTATCGTAGATGATCGAAAGCAGACGATAACGAAACGCCGCAGGCTTCAAAATCTGGTCGGTTTCAGGTGATTCTGACTCCTGATGTTTGTTGTCTGTGTCCGTCAATCAATTACTTCCCAATGGTCTTTTTTGATAATTTACCGACTTAGAACGTATTAGAAAGGAGAGGTCGTCTTAGACGGCCGATTAGTGAGAGAATCAATTATGAGTACTTTGGTAAATCGAAACGGCTTGCAGATAGATAAGGTTCTAGACGACTTTATCGCGCAGGAGGCATTGCCGGGAACAAATGTAAACAGTGACGAGTTTTGGACGGGCTTCGCGAAGATCGTTTCGGAATTCACTCCTAGGAATACCGAGCTGCTTTCTTTTAGAGATGAGTTACAGTCTCAAATCGACAGCTGGCATCTCGAACAACGCGGTAAATCGATCGAATTAGAGACGTATAAAGCGTTCCTACGAAGCATCGGTTATATACGACCTGAACCTGAGCAGGATTTTGAAATTGATACTGCGAATGTAGATTCGGAGATTGCAACGATTGCTGGACCTCAGCTCGTAGTACCGGTCCTAAATGCACGTTTTGCACTAAATGCGGCAAATGCACGTTGGGGTAGCGCGTACGATGCGTTCTATGGTACGGACCTATTACCCGAAGGCCCGGGCACTGAAAAGGGCGACAGTTACAATCCAGGTCGAGGGGCTATCGTCATTGATCGTGTGGCAGAGGAGCTAGATGCCATCGTACCTCTCGAGGATGCATCTCATAAAGATGTGACCTCCTATCGTCTTGGTCAAGAGGGGGATAAATCTGTTGTAGAGATTCAGGTCGGCGACCGTACGTCAAACCTCCGAAATCCCGATCAGTTTGTTGGATTCAATTCAGGTGATGCAAGTGAACCTAGTTCTATATTGTTTAAAAACAATGGATTACATGTAGAAATTCAGATTGATCGTACACACGATGTAGGCTCAGTGCATCCTGCGGGAGTTAAGGATGTGGTCTTTGAATCTGCGATCACGACCATTCAAGATTGCGAGGATTCCGTCGCGGCAGTCGATGCTGAAGACAAGACCGCGGTATATCGTAATTGGCTTGGACTGATGAAAGGAGATCTTTCTGAATCGTTTGAGAAAGGTGGCGAAACCGTTCATCGAGTCTTAAATGAAGACCGGTCCTATACAGCACCAGATGGCTCTTCATTTACTCTACCAGGACGCAGTCTATTGCTGGTAAGGAACGTCGGTCTACTTATGAAGAACGATGCGATCCTGTTGCCAGATGGGTCTGAGATATTCGAAGGCATCATGGATGCGGTTATCACCTCACTGTGTTCCGTTCACGACGTAAAAGGCGAAGGTTCGCTACGAAATAGTCGCGCAGGAAGTATTTACATCGTCAAGCCGAAACTACATGGACCAGACGAAACACAGTTCACCTGTGATTTATTCAATGCAGTCGAAGATATGCTAGGTCTGGACCGGCATACGATCAAAATTGGGGTTATGGATGAAGAAAGACGCACGAGTCTAAATCTCAGGCAGTGTATTCAGATCGCAAAATCACGCATCGTATTCATAAATACAGGATTCCTAGATAGGACCGGTGACGAGATTCATACCAGTATGAGGGCAGGTGTCATGTTGCGTAAGGAATCCATGAAACAAGCAGAGTGGATTCTTGCTTACGAAGATCGGAATGTGGACAACGGCATCAAGACTGGATTTCCAGGGAAAGCTCAGATCGGTAAAGGTATGTGGCCTAAGCCTGATGAAATGAAAGAAATGATGGTGGCTAAAGTCGGTCACCCAACAGCGGGTGCGAGCTGTGCTTGGGTACCCTCACCTACGGCTGCTACATTGCATGCTCTGCACTATCACAGCATAAGTGTTGCATCTAGACAGGAAGCCCTGAAATCTCGCGATATTGCACCTATGGACAGTATCTTGACCATCCCTCTGTCAGCGGGTGAAAACCTATCAGCAGAAGAGGTCCAAAACGAGCTCGATAACAACGTACAGGGTATTTTGGGCTATGTCGTGCGTTGGGTGGATCAGGGTATTGGATGTTCTAAAGTTCCAGACATAAACAACGTCGGTCTGATGGAAGATCGCGCAACCTGCCGAATTTCAAGTCAACACATCACAAATTGGTTGCTCCATGGCATGGTGTCGGAAGAACAGGTGAGACAATCTCTTGAACGCATGGCTACAGTCGTTGATGAACAGAACAGCGGGGACGACGAGTATGAGAATATGTCACCGAACTTCACAGATAGCATTGCATTCCAAGCTGCGGGTGATCTGATTTTCGAAGGATTGGTACAGCCGAATGGCTACACTGAACCTATTCTTCACCAACGTCGCAAGGAAGTCAAGGCACGAGCAAGTGCGTAAGGCGAGGATGGGGTAGATACATGGACTTGACTGGAGATTGGCAAAATCAGAACGGCTCGATTTTGCGGATTCAATCTGTCGTAAAGAGCTTGGTAACCGGTCTGTTTAGATCGGCAAAAGGTCGTGCAGCTGAGGAGGAGATTTATTCCGTCATTGGCTGTCTGAATGGCGATTTGATCACACTGACCGTGGATTTTCGAAATGAAAATGGAAATTTAGGGTCAATCGCTAATTTCACGGGCCGAATTGAAGATGGGTCAAAAATCCATACGATCTGGGTATTGGCTCGAGCATTTTCGGATGCTGAAGGTAAGAAACCGACCGAGCTCTGGAACACCTTTCTAGTGAATCACGACGTATTTACGAAAATCACCTAAACACCAAAATTCTGGGCTTATATACATGACTACACGGAGTATTTTGACATTACTCACAGTTATGTAAATAAGTTCGTGAGTTCGCAGGTAGGCACAACATTAGGAAGTTCGATACCCTCGTTCAAATGGAAGATTTAGTGCGTAATTTTGGAGTAGTAAGGCGATAACTTGACAAACGACCTCGTTAATTACTAGAAATACAACCTGAAAGATATACAAACTAAGATTTGCTAGCATGAAGCGAAAAGCAAACACCCTCAGCCTTTGGACCTGACCGAAATGTTCCCTAGTCAAGCGAATGCCATTCGGTATATAGAGCAGGTTCGTTGGGGTAATTTTCCTTGTTGTGTCCTGTGTGGTAGCGAGACGAAGATTCTCCTCCCAAGAAGCTGGGTGAATACTGGTGTGGTCATTGCCGTCAATACTTCAATGCAGGGACTGGGGCGGCGCCGATGGAGCTCAACAAGATTGATCCTAGAAAATGGATTTACTCGGCTTATCTGCTGATGCCCTCTCGCAAGTGCATTAGTGCCAAATAATTGAGACACGAACTATCCATCAGCTACAAGGCCGCGTGGTACATGCTACATAGGCTGCGGGTCGCCTGTGGTAGTTTGGTGTCGGCTTTTCAAGGTGAAGTTGAAATAGACGAGACTCATTTGTGTGGCAAGGAATCGAATACGCAATAATCAAAGAAGCCCAAACAAGGCTGGGGTGTAGCAGGAATGCAGGCTGTAGTAGGCATGCGAGAAAGAGAGGGGGTACTACCCCTGTTAGACCAACTGATCGAGAAGTGATGCACGAGTTCATTCAAGATAGAGTTGATAGCTCAGCCACGATTTACACTGATGAGTATAGATCCTATGTCGGGGTGTTAGAGAAACACCAAACGGTGAAGCACAATGATAAGGAATTTGTATATGATATGGCTTATACCAACAGCATTGAATCAGTGTGGACTTAATTGAAACGAGGTTACAATGGAACCTATCACAACTGGTCAGAGAAACTCTGCAGGGCCTATGTGGATGGATTTACTTTCCGTTTGAATGAAGGCAATGTGCGGTTGGACACCCAGGTCCGGCTTGATTGCTTATTTGGTTTGATGGTAGGGAAGACAATTACTTATAAAGAGCTGACAGGGCAGGACGAATAAACATGGCTAGCCGTAAAAACTGGGAAGATAGCGATATATTTATCGAAGATAATCTGTACGTTATGAGGGGAATGAATTCCGGTCATATAGACCTGATTTACCTTGACCCCCCTTTCAATAGCAAACACAACTACGCTGCACCTATAGGTAGCAAGGCTGCGGGGGCTGCATTTAAAGACACTTGGACGCTACGGGATGTGGATGATGCTTGGCACGGCTATATAGCGGACAAGCATCCTGCGCTCTACTCGGTAATTGAGACTAGTGGTCAAGTAAATGGCGACAGCGATAAGTCATATCTTATTTATATGGCCATTCGGATTCTCGAAATGAAACGCTTGTTGAAACCAACAGGATCCATTTATCTGCATTGTGACCCGACTATGTCACACTATCTCAAAATGGTTATGGACGCGATATTTGGCAAGGCGAATTTCAGGAACGAGATTATTTGGTGTTATTCAACGAGCGGAAGAAGCAAAAAGTTCTTTGCAAAAAAACACGATGTAGTTTTTTTGTACGCATTGTCAAATGAAGCGTGGAAAGATTATCGAATTCCTGTTTCACAAAAATACTTAGACAGCCACTTTAGGCAAGTAGATTCTCAAGGTCGACGATGTCGTATACGCGTAGATGCAGGTAAAAAACGTATTTACTACCCAGACGAAGGAATGATTTGTAACGACTGGTGGACAGATATTTCGTATGTAAATTCAATGGCAAAAGAACGAACTGGATACCCCACACAGAAACCACTTCCTCTTCTTAGACGGATTATTGAGGCCAGTACGAAAAGGGGGGATGTCGTATTCGATCCTTTCTGCGGGTGTGCGACTTCTAGTGTCGCAGCACAAGAACTGGGTCGTAACTGGGTAGCCTGTGACATTAGCCCAATGGCGGGTGAGCTTGTGGTCAAGCGAATGGAAAAAGAATTAGGAATGTTCTATGAGGGGAATATAAGGACAGATTTACCGACACGTACCACGAATGATCTTACCGACGAAGAAAACGAAATATTTGGCGATGCCAAAATTGAACGTTACAACTCACTAACGAACAAGTACACCCTATTCGGTAAACAAGATGGAAAATGCAACGGGTGCGGTCTTAGAATGGAGTTTAAACTCTTTGAAGTAGACCACATCATTCCTCAAGATCAAAACGGTTCAAACCACATAAGTAATCT
>MKWU01007165.1_pt1 | contig 10846 bp, 7 predicted proteins | sample 809101 | NCBI WGS metagenome assembly MKWU01 (sample SAMN05860141, study PRJNA318959) | sponge metagenome | host: Aplysina aerophoba | place: Slovenia: Piran, Adriatic Sea, Gulf of Piran | collected 2013-05-07
TGCGCTGGAAGATCGAAGTCTTCCACAAAATCCTGAAATCGGGCTGCCGGGCTGAGCAGGCGCGCCTGCGAACCGCCGAACGGCTGGTCCGGTTGCTCGCGGTATTCTGTATCCTGAGCTGGCGCGTGTTCTGGTTGACCATGCTCAATCGGATCAAGCCGGATATCGAAGCCTCTCTGGTGCTGACCGAGTTGGAGACGAGCATCCTCGATCGCCTGATCCCCGATCCAACCGGCCATCCTTTTCCCGCCGGAACCCTCTCGCGATACCTTATCAAGATCGCCAGGCTCGGCGGCTATCTCGACCGCGCCAAGGACCCGCCGCCGGGAAACATCGTCATGTGGCGGGGCCTCGGTCGATTGAGCGACAACGCCCTCGGTGCCACCCTGCACATCAACGATGTGGGTAACTAATAGCCTCGCGGAAGGGTAACGCCCGGTGCGGGCGAACGCTGCAGGAAAGAGAGAGCGGCCGCGGCCCGTTACCTTCAACCGGGCGCCAGCCGCTCGTGCCGGTTCCGGAGCCAGGGTCCCTTACAACCGGTCCGGCCGGGGCATGCGGTAGCCCACGCCGCGCTCGGTGAATATCCAGGCGGGATCCTCCGCCTCGTCGCCGAGCTTGCGGCGTAGATTCTTCACGAAGGCGCGTACTGCGCCGGCATCTCCGGAGTCCCGCCCGGCCCAGACCTGGCGCAGCACGGTCTCGTAGGTCACGGGGTAGCCGGCATTGGCCGAGAGAAGACGCAGCAACTCGAACTCCATGGCCGTCAAGGGTACGTCGCGGCCGGCCACACTCACCCTGCGCCGCCCGTAGTCGATGGTGAGATCGCCCACCACGAAGAGCTCGGGCTCGGCCCGTACACGCAGCGCTGCCCGCACACGCGCCGCCAGCTCGGTCGGCGAGAAGGGCTTGACGATGTAGTCGGCCGCGCCGCTCTCCAGGGCGCGGGCCACGGTGTCGTCCCGGCCGTAGGCGGAGATGAATATCACCGGCAGCGCGGCAAGCTCGGGCAGACTCTCCATCAGCGCGATCCCGTCGGTCCCCGGCAGCATCAGGTCGAGAAGGACCAGTGCCGGCCTCTTCGCCCTGAGGAGTTCCGGGACTTCCCCCGGCTCGCCGGTCCCAATCGGCTCATAGCCCTCTGCAGCGAGGACATCGCGGACATGGCGCAAGGCCTGCGGATCGTCGTCCACGACCAGTATACGCGTGGCCTCGCGCCCGGTGCGCGTCGCGCGGGCGCGGTCTTCGATGACCTCCGTCTCGGCGCCGCCCGTCTCCTCGGCCACCGGGATCGTGAAGGTGAACCGCGCGCCCTGGCCGATACCTTCGCTCTCGGCCCGGATGCGTCCTCCATGCGCCTCCACCAGCCCCTTGCAGATGGCGAGGCCCAGCCCTGTCCTCCCGGTCCCGGGCTTCCGATCGCCAGCCACGAGTCCAGAATGCTTGCGGAAGAGTTGAGGTAGAAGCTCGGGTGCCACACCCAGGCCCTCGTCGCAGACCGAGACCGCGACATGCACGCCCTCGTGCGCTGCCTCAACCACAATCGGGGATGATTCCGGAGCCTGCCGCGCCGCGTTGGCGAACAGGTTGTTCAGCACCTGGACGACGCGCTGGTGGTCGGCCATAACCCGAGGCAAGTCTGGCGGCAGGTCGATCGACACGTCGTGCCGGCCGCCGCCGCTCAGAAACGTGTTCCGGGCCTGGTCGACCAGCACGGCCACATCGGACGGCTCGGGATCGACGGACAGCGTGCCCGCCTCGATGCGCCCCACATCCAGCAGATCGCAGATCAGCCCGTCCATGCGGTCGGCCTGCTCGTCGATGATGCGAAAGAACTGCCGGGCCTCGGCCGGGTCTACCACCCGCGACGCGCGCAGCGCAGTTGTGGCCGAGCCCTTGATCGAGCTCAGCGGGGCGCGCAGCTCGTGGCTCACCATCCCCAGGAACTCGATCCGCAGCCGCTCCAGCTCGCGAAGCTGCGCCAGATCCTGGACGGTGACCACCACCGAGACGACCGCGCCGTCGGCACGGATGGGCGTGGCGTTGACCAGCGTCTCGATGCTGCGCCCGTCCGGGAGCGAGAACACCATCTCCTCGGCGCGCACCGCCTCGGCGCTGCTGAACTGCCCCGCCAGCGGAAACTCCGCCAGCGAGACCTCGCGCCCGTCGCCCCGGCGGCAGACCAATACCTTCAGCAGGTCCTCCGGGGATGCGCCCGGAGAGCCCAGGCCCTCGATCAGGCGACGCGCCTCGCGATTGAGCGACACCGCACGGCCCGTCCGGGCATCGAAGACCACGACGCCAACCGGCGAGGTCTCGACCAGCGCTTCAAGGTCGGCCCGGGCCCGCTGCTCGGCCCGGTGAGTGCGCGCATTGCCGATCGCCGCCGCGGCCTGCGAGGCGAACAGCACCAGGACCTCCTCGTCCCCGGCGGTGAACTCCGGCGCGCCTTCCTTCCCGGCGAGGAAGAAGTTGCCGACGTGCACACCCCGATGCCGCATCGGGATGCCCTGGAAGGCCTTCGTCAGCATGAGCCCTGAGGAGAACCCGAGCGAGCGGACGTGGGCGTCAAAGTCGCGCAGCCGAAGCGGCGCAGGAAGGTCGCGCAGATGCTCGAAGAGCCGCTGCCCGTCAGGCCAACCGCTCAACTCCCGATACTCCTCGCGGGTGAAGCCGGAGGTGACGAAATCCTGGAGCTGCCCCGACCCGTCGATGGTAGTGATGGCGCCGCGGCGAGCGCCGGTGAGCGCGCGAGCGCTATCGACGACCTCTTGCAGGACGGTGGCCATGTCAAGGCTCGAGCTGATGCGCAGGACGGCCGCGCTCAGCCTGGAGATACGCTGCCTTAGTGCTTCCGCCTCGGGATTGGGTGGGTCCGGAGCGGTCACTGTCGCCTCCTCATCGACTGGCGCGCATCTTGGCGCGCTCACAGCGGCCGGTCATAAAACAATCATCAACGTGCCGCAATAAAGCACAATACAATCATATCCAACGGCTGCTATATGCTGTCGTTGTTCGACGGCCGCGCCGCCAGGATGCGCAGAGTCGTCCCGAGAGCGAATGCTGTAGCGCACTGCTCGCCGGTGAACCGGTTCGGATTCGAAGCCGCCCCGGCCATGACCCGGCGGGCGGAGGAAGCGCAGACAGCGTCATCGACGCGGCCGGCGCCTTGCCGGAGCCGGACCGCAGCCTGCGGTAGCCGCCTACAGCAGCAATATTGGCATCGCGATGGCTGCCTGCTTGCCCGAACCGCTAACCTCTATGGGGTAGCCGTCCTCTCCTTCCACTTATCGCGAACCGAAGCCTTGCCATGATCGGCAAAACTCGCGGGTTGCCTCCATGAGGGATTCGAAGTTCGGCGAGACGTGATGCAGCCCGAGCGTGCGCATGAGCTCGTGGGCGATCAGGGTGACGAAGTGCCGGTTAGAGAGCGCAGCGAACGCAGTCTTGTCTCTATGAATGCGGGAGCCTACATGTGCCGTGTGCGGTTCGGTGCGTACTCTCAATCGAACAGCGGACCCCGTGGTAGGCGGGAGTGGGTGGCCGACCGTCCTCAGCGGCTATTCGGGTCTTACCTACCGCTCGGCCGTGTCGCGTCTCCTGTCGGTGCGCCCAGCGCATGGCGCCCGGCCGTTTGCACAACCAGGAAGACTCGGAGGCCCGCCCATTCGCCGGACTCGAGGAGCTGCTCCGCGCCGGGTCCCGGACCATTGCATTGGGATGCCGCAATGGAGCTCGGCGCTCAACAGCGATGTTGGAGCTCGTAGCGGCCGACCCGACAGAGGGATTCCCAGATGTGTCCGACGTGACATTAGCATGTATAATACATGCTTTACGCATATAATGGTATGATGTAGCTTCTTGCGTTGTAGTGTCACCGCGGTCGCGTCGCAAAGCGGGGACAGGAACTCACTGAAGACCGGTCGACGTGCCAAGATCGAGGCCCATAACAAGTACGATGACGAGAACCATGAGCCCACCCGGGAAGAGATGGAGGAGCTGATCGTCATCGACGGCACCCCGGAACAGATCGCAGATGCCTTGTTCAGCAAGGGAGCCTTGAAGCGGAGCTGCGCAGTTTCCAACCCTGAAGGCGGTGCGGGCTCCGCTGGTTCCTCCGCTCGGCGCCGACGCCTCCTGTGAAGGCGTCGGGCGGCTCTTCGTCTGCAGGCTGACTCTGCCGCCCGCTCCGATGAGCACCATGTCAAGCGATCCCTGTCGAACTCGCGGGCGGCTCCTTTTCTCCGATGAGTCATGAGCACGTCTTCGTCGCCTTGGTTTTCGGCATGGCGCTCGGACGCTCGGCGGCCGTCGCGACGTTCATGGGGGAGTCATGAGGAATCCCAGGCGCTCCTTCTGGCGGTGGCTGGTAGGGGGCCGGGGTCCGCCGCCCAGGTCGCCCGTCCGCATCATCGCCCGACTGCAACCGGCTCCTTCGAGGGGGCCGTCTCCGACCACTCGCAGTACGGCCGGAGAGCCGATTGCGCGGCCATGACAGGCCAGGCCGTGCATCAGTCCTCCTCTTCGGTCGACCCGGCGCTCGAGGATCGGGCCGTAGGCGGTCTCGGCATCTATCTCGTGCGTCAGATGATGGATGGCGGGGTGCCCTGGCGGCGGCAGGACGGACGCAACATCGTGACGCTGACGAAGAACACCGCGTCGGGCAATGCATCATGACACTGCAAGCCCGGTGCCCCACAGATGGCGGCCATTCGAGCCATGTTTCCCGGTGGGCACTGTTTCGCCGCGGCCGTCACTGCGCCGCGCCGTTCGAACCGGGTCCCGGTCAAGCCAATGCAGACTGAGCAAGTGGGCACGACCGTGAGCGGTCGCGGGCCCCATTCGATCCCATCCACGAGCACCTTGATCGCTTTCGAGAGCGCCGCACATCACGGCAACTTCTCGCGGGCGGCGATGGATCTCTGCACCTCGCAATCCGCGATCAGCCGCCACTTGGCGCGCCTTGAGACAGAGCTGGGCGCGCGGCTGTTCAAGCGCTCCCGGACGGGTGTGCGCTTGACCGAGGCCGGCATGCGCTTTCGCGACGCCGTGGCCGTCGGACTCGGCGCCCTTCGCGCGGGGGCGGCGGACGCGGCAACGCTCTCGGGCGAGGCCCGGCCGGAGGTGGCAATCGCCTGCGCCGATGAGACGTCTCATCTTTTTCTGATGCCGCACTACCAGGCGATTAGGGAGGCCTTAGGGGAGCATGTCCGTGTCCGTATCCAGGTCCACTCCCCCAGCATGGGCCACTTTCCGCCTCGGCCGCTCGCCGACGTGGTTCTGGCCTGGGACGCGGGGATCTCCACACCTGGGGACCGCGTTGTCGTCGCCCGGGAGGCGTTGAGGCCGTTCTGCTCGCCCAGCTACGCGGTTGAGCATGCAGAGGCCTTGAGCGGGCCGGTATCGGGCTGGGGCGGCCAGACCTTTCTCGCCTTCGCGGGCCCCGGGGAGGGGGCTGCGTCGTGGAAGCGATGGTTTGCCGCGTCCGGCCGTCCGACCAAGAGGCCGCGCTACGAAGAGTTCGACGTTTACACGTATGCGCTCGAGGCCGCCGTTGCCGGCCGCGGCCTGGTGCTGGGCTGGCGTCACTTGATCGGGCGGTACGTGGAGAGCGGGGTTCTGGTGACGCTGGGCGGCGGCTTTGTCGAGACCGCCCGATGCTTCACTGCCGCGCTTACGCCGGAAGGACGGCAGAGGCCGCTGGCGCGCGCGTGCCTCGGTTATTTCCACGGGATCATGTAGCCGTCCGTGCACAGGGTCGGCGGTGCAGCCGTCGCTTATGCGAAGAGCTTGCACCACCTCTTGAACAGCACCGCTCGTGCGGCGGCATCCCGCCACCGTGCTCCGTCTGCGGCTGACCTTGCGCAATATGGCCATCCCACTTCCGCCTTCCGGGTCATCGCGGTGGTACTCCGGACGACGCGCGGCCTCGCGGGCCGGCTCGATCCTGCCACGATCGTCGAACAGCTCGCGTCGCCGGTGCGCTGCAGGCCGATTTTCGGCCGGCCCGCCAGACCGCCACGGTTTCCTGTCGGCAGTTGGTCACTGTCACCTCAATGCGCGGCCGCCGTCGGCCGTGCTGAGGCGCGCGTCCCGCGCGCGGGCCTTCCTGTGGACTACGCGGACAAGTTGCCGCCGAAGCCTGGAGATGCTGTAATGGGGCTCGGCGCTTACTGGCGGCACCGTTGGAGCTTGTAGCTTGCGGGTTCCCAGGCGACGGCAGCGCCATGCCTGCCCTGGAGCGTGACCACACCCGCCGCCCGGTCGACACCGGCGACGCGCAGCTCGTCGCCCTTGTCGACCCCGAGACGCTTGTGGCGGCGGTGGAAGGCCACGGCATCTCCGGGGGCGTAGTTGGCGGCAAGCGATTTCTCCGCATTCGTGTAGCCGCGGGAGACGAGCCTCTCTCCGTCCATCGCAGGCCCGTCGACGATACCGTCGCGGATCAGGCGCTCGCGGACGATGGCATTGGTCTTCTCCCTCAGCGCTTGGCTGGGGGCCATCAGCCCCATGGCCTCCCGCTCTTCGGCCGGCAGCCCAAGCCAGCGGGCGGCAGCAGCACCCGCCAAATTGTCCGCCTTCACCTCCGCGACGTTGTCGCCGAGTTTTTGGAAGGCTCTTTGGATGTCGCCCGCGAGGCTGGCCTCGACGGCTTCCTTGAGCGCCGGCTCGCGCTGGCGCACGATCTCGTCCATCACAGCGCACCTCATGCCGGCGGCCTGCAGCTGCGCGAAGGGCTTGCCGGCGTCGACGGCATCGAGCTGCCTCTCGTCGCCCACCAGCACCACGTGGGGGACGCGGAGGGTATTGGCGATCCGCAGCAGGTCGCGCGTCTGCGCGGTCGAGGCGAGGGAGCCCTCGTCCACCACCAGCACGGTCTTGCGGAACCGGGCCTTCATGGCCTGCTCGCCCCTGCGGGAGAGCCGGCCTTCCGCGACGCCCGCGTTGCGGGCGAGGAAGCCCTGCAGGGTCTCGCTGGCAATGCCGGCCTCGGCATCCAGTGTGCGCGCGGCAGAGGCCGACGGCGCCAGGCACCTGACCACGAAGCCGCGCTTCTCCAGCAGCGCGCGCGGCCTGTTGAGCATCGTGGTCTTGCCGGTGCCGGCGTAGCCGTGCACGCCCACGACGCGATCCTTCCCGGACAGGATCAGCTTCACGGCGTCCTTCTGTCCGGCGGTGAGGGGGCCGTTGCGGAGCGCCTTGTCGACGGCGCGGCTGCGCATCGGGGCGGCGCCCCGCCCCTTGCCGCGTTCCATCAGGGCGATGGTCTCGCGCTCGTCCGCAACGGCCCTGTCCGTGGTGAGCGACTCTCCCGGCACCGGGTGGTCTGCGGCCAGCAACGTACCGGCCTTCTCCAGCCGCGCGACGGCGGCCTCCGCCTCGCCGATGCTCACCGCGCCGGGCTTCCAGGCCAGCGCTGCGGTGAGCAGGTCCGCCCGCGTAAACACCGCCTCGCGCTCGCAGAGATGTTCGACGGCCCAGGTTGCGGCCCGATCCGCTTCCTCTGCCACACCGGGCTCGGCCTCCCGGTCCTAGCCTGCATGGGCGAGAGGCCGATCTCCATGGGCTGCCTGCCACTGCCGGGCCTCGTCGACAAGCTCCCTTGCGTCGAAGCCCAGCTCCGAGGCCTGTCTCTGCCAACTTTCGCGCAGCGCGTCCCTGTCCACGTCGCGCTTGTGGGCGCGGGTCATGAGCGCCGCGCGCTGCGCGAGGCGCTGGTCCTGCGCCGTATTCCCCAGCCTCTGCGCCGTCATCGCCGCCTCGATCTCCGCGCGCCTGGTGGAGAAGGCCTCGACGATGGGCCGTGGAAGAGGGGAACGCCCCGGTGCGCCCGCAATCTCGAACCGGCCGTCCGCGTGGGTCTTCTCTATACCGTAGCCGAGTTCTTCGAGACCTCTCGCCAGCTCGGCGCGATAGAGCGCGCCGATCAGCATCTTGCAGGCGTAGAGCTTCTCGTTCGCCATGGTGCGCCACTTGACGGACCGGGGCGTTCCCCCGGACCGGGGCGTTCCCCCGTCCTCGCCCTGCACCATGTTGGCGATCACAGCATGGGTGTGGAGCTGGGGGTCGAGGTTGCGCGAGACCTCGTGGCGGAAGGTGGCGATCACCGCCTTCTGGCCTCCGGTGCGCACCATGCGGCCGCTGTCCGCATCCATCGTCCTGGTCTCGACGACGTTCTCCTCGATCCAGGCGAGGGTCCGTTGCACGGCCGCGTCATGGGCGGCGACGATGCGCGCGTCGCCGCCGATCAGGGCCGCAATGGATACGGACTTGGGGGCCGAGAAGGTGACGTCCCGGCCGGGGCGGTGGTCGATCGTACCGTCCCCCAGCCTGCGCCCGAGCCGGCGGCCCGAGCCGTCCGGCACGGTGCCTTCGAGGATGCCGCTGAAGACGTCGGGATCGACCGGCCCGGAGAGCCCCAGAGCGTCTGCGCCCTTGCCGGCCCAGGCGCTGGCGTCGCGGTGCGCGGGGTCTTCCGTCGCGTACTAGCCGTCGCGCTCGTAGTAGGAGACGCCCTGGGCGGGCGAGGCGACCGCGCCGATGGAGGCGACCATGTCAGAACTTGACCCAGGGCCCGGCCGCGTCTTCTTCTCTTCCGCCGGCGTGCCGGTCTCTGCGTTCTCCGTGCCTTCGCCTGACGAGGACGCGGCTCCGTTGCCGTCAGGGCCGGCGCCGGCCGACCCCAGGGGCTGCCGCCCCGGCCCCTTCCGCGCATCGTCATCGGCGTCGGGTGGAGATTCGCCGGCACGCGCCCCCTCCGCCGATGCCGGGACAGCACCACTGTCAGCGAGGTTTGTCACCGGAGCCGGCGGTCCGCCGGCGCGGCTCGCATCGTGGCTGTCGTCGGGCCTCGGCACGAAGCGCGCCGCGACGATGTCCCGCTTCCGGTACTTCGGCCTGATCCGTGCAACCGGCGAGGGGCCGGGGAACTTCAGGTAGCCCGACAGGTTCTCCAGACGCGACACTTCGGAGGGCAGCACCAACGGACGCTCCTCGCGCCGCGTGCTCAGCGTCACGCCCTCCCGCGGGGTCTCGTAGCTCACGCCCTCCGAGAGGGTCTCGACCTCCACGTTCCCCAGGCTCGCTGCGGACCACTCCGACGTGTCCTTGTCGGGCGCCGCAAGAACCACGCGGGTGCCGCAGAGACCCGAGATCGTCGTCGCCCCGTCGCGCCCGTAGAGGTCGCGCAAGGCGGAGAACACCTGCACGCCGAGCACGAAGCAGCCCCCGTACTGGCGGCTCTCGGCAAGGCCGGGCTCGAGGCTCGGGAGCTGGTGCAGCGTCGGAAGCTCGTCCAGGATCACCCAGATGCGCCGGCCGTCATCGCGCGGCAGCGAGAGCAGCGCGTTGACCGCGATCTCCAGCCAGGTGGAGATCAGGCCCCGCAGGCTCGCGTGCTGGTCGCCCCTCGATGTCAGGAACAGGAAGCCCCCGCCTTCTTCGCGCCCGATCCACTCCCTGATGGAGAAGGGCTCGCCCTCGTCGGGCAGCAGTTCCATGGCACCGATGTTGGCGGTGAGCATGGCGCGCACCGAGAGCGCGGTCTTCGGGTTGGCGGGATCGACGATGGACTGGGTCGCGGTGCCCTCCATGGCGTCTGCGAGCTCGCCCAGCTCGGTCTTGAGCAGGAGATCCACCAGCACGCGGTTGCGGCTCTCGCCGCGCTGCCAGAGCACGGCGGCACCGCGCGAGAAAAGCTGGCGTGCGGCGGTGATCCAGAAGGGGTCTGCGGCGTCCTTCTGGCGGGGGATGAGGGCGTTTGCCATCGTGTCGAAGTCGCGCGCGGTGCGGGCCTCGAGGAAGGGCGACCAGCGCGGCGCGCGGTCGTCGAGGGGGTTGAGCAGCACGTCCTGGCGCGGGTCGAAGAAGGTCTCGGTGTAGGAGCCCATCTTGTCGTAGACGACGCAGCGCTCGCCCCTCTTCCTGATCTGCTCGACCAGGTCCGCGATGAGCACGGTCTTGCCCGAGCCCGTCGTGCCCGAGACGATCGTGTGCTGGGTCTCGGCTCCCTTCGGCCAGGGGATGCGGGCGATGGTGTGGGGCACGGGCTCCGGCCTCCCCAGCAGCCTGCCCCGCCACAACGGCAGGGGGGGGCGGTTGAGCTCCCCCGCCGTGGCAAGCGCGCCGCCGCGCAGGCGCCGGCCCCGCCCCAGTCTTCGCCCCAACATGCGCAGCCCGAAGAGGACGGCGACGGCGAGGCCCGCACAGATGCCGCCGCCCAGCAGGGCGGCGTCGAGGGCATCCCCGAGCAGACGCTCGCGAAGATCGAGGATCCCGGGGTGTCTCGCGATGGTGTCGAGGGTCATGACATGGACGGTGCCGTCGACGTCGCGGATCTTCTTGGTCTTGTCGGGCTTGAAGTCGGCAACGAGCATGAACTCGCTCAGCGCGTAGACGCCGAAGACGTGCCAGTCGTGGTTGGTGTAATCGCCGGTGGTCTTCCAGGTCGCGGCGCCCAGGCCCGCGAGGATCACTGCGATGGCGATCCACCAGCCGAACCCGAACCAGGTGCGGAAGCCCCGGGTCGCAACCCGGAGCCCGCGCCCTGTGTCGCCGCCCACCCCGGTCATCGTGAGGCTTCCGCCTCGGCGGCAGCTCCCGGGGCTTCGGCCGCGCCGCGCCCGGTGTGGATATCGGCGGCGTCGGCATGAGCAGAGCCGGCCAGGTCCCTGAACCGCGCGAGCCAGCGCTCTGCGGCAGCTTCGGGCGCCATGGGCCGGATGGTGCGCCGCAGCGGCGGGAAGGGGGTCCTGGCGCCACCCACGCCCATGTCGCGCCTTTCTGCGGCGTCCGTCATGCGGACGACGAAGCGGAGCACCTCGCTCCAGTCTTCCGGCAGTTCCGG
>MKWU01007168.1_pt1 | contig 10842 bp, 12 predicted proteins | sample 809101 | NCBI WGS metagenome assembly MKWU01 (sample SAMN05860141, study PRJNA318959) | sponge metagenome | host: Aplysina aerophoba | place: Slovenia: Piran, Adriatic Sea, Gulf of Piran | collected 2013-05-07
CCATGCATGATTGCTGTATAATATCAATGGAGTCACAGAGGCTGTCGGTCAACATATATACGACATACGCAGCTGTGCACCGAATGTCAGCTAATTCTCTCAGAACACGCGTACGAAAGTGCATTGCATACAATATGCAAGTACTGCCTATATAGCACTCCTTCAGCTCGAGTGCCCATGTGCTTTAGTTCTGGAGCTGTCTGGTGTAGGGTGAGGCTTAGAGCTAGCTGCAAGTAGTGCTTCAAGCGGCCTCTCTCATGCCCTGTATGTGTATAGCAAGACCATTCTACAGCTACACCATTGAGCAGACTGTTCAACACACCATTATTTCTGCAGGCCTAAGACTACATACTGCAAACTACTTCCTAGAAAGTCAGTAATTGTTCTATTTCAATGTTCTAATCAATTCCTTTCCCATTCTATCTATTGCAGACGTTGCTTCTTAGAAGTTCTCGAAGTGGTGAACGAAGGCGGGTCCCTCGTATCTGTTGGTGGCCTTGCACGCTTCCTCCACTCCCTTGGTCATGCCAGGAGGTCCACAAGAGAAGACCCCAATCTTTGGAAGGTGGTAGTGTTCCTCCTGCAAGTTGTCGAAGAAGCTCTGGAAATCAGGACGTCCGAAGTGGGTCACTGCACGCAAGCCAGTGAAGAGGGACTGGTTGGAGATCTTCTGGAAGTGGCGCTCACAGATGTACTGCACACAAACAAGACAGGGGGGATATGAGGATGCACAAGTAAATGACAGTAAAAGGTTGGCACGCAGTAAGAGAGGCTACAATTTCTGCTATCATATGTGAGTGGTGTGAAGGTGAGCAAGGTGCACTTACGTACCAACATGGTGGTCCTCAGATCAAACTTGTCGAAGAAGGCCGTCACAAAGATGTGGGTCTCCACAAGCTCCTTTCTATCTGCCTGTTCCACCTCACGAATAGTGTCAGTGAACCACTCAAATTTCTTCTGGTTACGAGTCACCCAGATGAAGTACACCTGGACAGGAGGGAAAGGCAGTGAATGGTTTACTCGCCCATCCACCTTGCTTGGAAGCCAGCAGAAAGCACATTCATACAAAATGTTCACTAGCATGCGTGTGTATGTCCATCAAATGTGCGGTGAACACTCTCAAACACTCTCCCCTCACCTTCTTGCACTGAACGCGAGCACCAATGTTGAACCTGTGGACGAGTTCCTTCAGGATGGATGCAAACGGAGTCACACCGATACCGCCGCCCACCAAGATGGACACGTCGTAGCGGGACCAATCCTGGTGTCCCTCACCGTATGGTCCATCCAGGAACAGCTTGGGCCACGGCTGTCCTCGGAGCACTGCAGGGTCAATGCTCTCTCTGAAGTTGAAGGTCCACGGTCCAACAACCCGAATGTGGAGGGATAGGTGCTCTTCGTGTGGTGCTGAGGAAAGGGTGAAGGGATGGTATTCGCCCGAGTTCTGAGCCAAGCTGGCAATGCGTACCCACTGCCCCGCCTTGTAGTCAAACGTGATTGGCCTCCTGAAGTAAATCCCCACTACCTCCGAGGGCAGGAGCTCTGCCCTGACAATAGAAACCTCGACCTTGTTGCGCGCCAGGCTGATGAGCTGGTCGAGTGCAAAGACGATACCAGGCCCAAGGAAGAAGTTCCCGAAAAGTGGATCCTGCACCAAACGGCCGGATCCATGGAAAAACATGAGAACGTAGAAAACATAGTACCAGTGATGGGTGAACCAGAAGGCCTGGAACCAGTAACGCCGGGTGTACTGTGTGGCAAAGACGAAAATCACTACAGTAACCACCGACAGTAAGAACGAGCTAAAACCAGTCATGGTCAGGAAGAGCCAGTAGGTGAACTTTGGCAGCTGGTGAGACCTGTGGTACACTTCTCTGAAGAGGCACGTTAGGTCATTTGCCGTCTGAGTGGAAATATGGTAGAAGTTGATTCCATGACCGATGCCATGCATGATTGTGAAGAGGAGTGCCGTGAGAGCGACGTGCTTGTGGAAAGCAATGTACGAGTCAAGTGGAACGTAGTTGTTGACGGGCGTCTCCCTGAGGTACGTGATCATATTCCGGGCCATTGTGACCAGCAGGACAGAGTACGTGAACATCATAGCAGAGGCGGCACCACGTGTGATGGTCACACCGTTGCCAGCGATGCGACGAAGGCCAGCAAACTCACGCTCAACAGAGTAATCTGAAGAGAAAAAAAACAGGAAAATTAACATGGTGATGCGTACCTTCAAAATCTGAACCTTCTACAAACTGTCTGCTATGTCAGTAGATGGCACCTTAGCCACTCAGGCACACATACACCATTCACAATACACACACTACCCTTAGCGGTGCATCCATGACATCACATGACATCACATTACACTACCCCTAGCGGTGCATCCATGACATCACATGACATCACATTACACTACCCCTAGCGTTGCATCCATGACATCATATGACATCACATGACACTCACAGTAGGCCCTCTCAATGAAGATGCCAGCAACGGTGAGCTGGAACAAGCAGATCCAGAAGATGTGCAGCTTGTAGTTCTCGACGTAGCGCTTGAAGACTTCAAAGTAACGGAACACACTCCCCTTCGGCAAATGTCGCTTCGTTGTCGGAATGTCCACGGTGCCAGTTGAGGATTTTGAGGCTCCCTGCTGTGGCGGAGGTTGGTAGGCCCTGATGACAGTACGCCGGGCACGAGCGGGGGCGGTTTCCCGAGACTTGTAGCGGGCGGGAAGGTCTCCTCCCTCAGCACTCTCCAGCTGGGCTTTCTCCGATTTCTTGGCCTCTGGGGCATCATAGCCTGCGACGTTGAGCCTGGCGTCACTGAGCTCCTCCTTGTGGTCACGCATGAGGACGAGGAAGTCGTCAAAGTTGAGCTGGGTCTTGTTCTGAAATCCTGCAGCTGCAAACATGGAGTCGATGAGTGAGTCCATTTGGTCTGGGTTCACGCTGGCATTCACCATTTCCATCATGCCCTTCAACATCTCCTTGAACTCGCCCACATCCAGGGAACCCGAGCGGTCAACATCATACATATTGAACATGAGCTTCAGTTTCTCATCAGGTGAGCCCTTCGAGAAGATGACAATCATGTCAAGGAACTCGCGGAATGATACAAAGCCGTTTCCATCAGTGTCGATCAGCTGGAACATTTGCTCGACAAAGAGGGAGTCTGGCTTCATGGACATGGCATCGGCAAACTCCTCTCTGGAGAGCTCGCATGACAGCACATCGCGGTGGCGGTTGACAACACCACTGGCCTCCACTTGCTCATGAGCATCCTCAGAGAAGACTGCCTTGAAAAATGCCTCCAAAAGCTGCTGGCGGTCTTTCTTGGTAAACGCCTGCTTCATCAGGACCTTCCCCTGAGGCTCCTCAATTTCACAACCGATGCCAACTTCGTTGAAATAGCCCTGCAATTTGTCGATGAATACAGCCCGCTCTACAGCAGATGCTGCCTGGAGGATTACATCATATTCCTTCGGGATGTGTATGAGGAAGAGCCTGTCATTATCAAACGCTCGTCGGATAGTGATCAGAGTTTGATATCGCAGGTCAATCTGCCGGATAACTTTCCCCCCGTAATGCAGGAGGATTTGCTTCTGTTGTGATTCCCCAAACTTCATACTCACAAGCTGTTTCACCCCTTTCAGTCCCGATTTAAGTTCGGTGGCCACAAGGACGTCTCCGCTGCCGTCAGTCACATCCTGCCCCGGCAGCTTCTTCTCTTTGGATGGCGGTCTCTTCGAGGCAAGCAGCTTCGCTCTCCTTCTCTTCCCAAGTTCTCCCACGAGAATCAGAACCATCACGCACAAGTAAATGTAGAGGAAGACGATGCCCCAGATCAGAGGGATCTGGTAATCGCTTTCGTAGTAGTAGTCAAAGGTGTAGCGCTGGGTGCAGTCCTCCATGTACAGCTCGGACAGCTGATACGGAGCAGGGCAATACGAACGGTTCTGTGTCCACTGGAAGGGGGCTGGCTGCATGACAGCAATATCTAGATCCATGGTGACTCCAATGAGGTCACGCATAGTGAGGTCGTTTATCATTTGGATCTCGCCTGCGGAGAAGAGCCTGCAGAGGATGATACATGCTTTGCGTAATTGAAAAGACACCAACAACACCAACCATGTCCTTGAAAGGAGCGATAAGTGAAGTGTGCACCCACACTTACCCATTCTCGGTGTTCTCGTACCAGAACCTGTCACCATGTCGGATCCTCATGAACTGATCGTGAAGGACTTCAGTAAAGAGCTCACCGGGCCCGAAGTTGGGAGTGGTTTCTGCCAGACCACACGCCCAAATGTCACATTTGGAGATATCGTCCTTGTACACCTCCCGAAGACGCTCAATGTCCCTAGTAATCTCCTCGCCCAAATCGCCCAAGGTGAGGTTTGAATCAGGGTCAACAGTGTTGGTCGTATCTACTCCATAGTACGGATTTAGCTGCTCAAAGCTGGTGATTGCGGGCAGCCCATAAGCCCTCCGAGCAGAGTTGTAGTCGGGCAGCCCATGGTCTCGGGCTCGCTGGAGGTTGATGGCCATCAGCTCTCGTCTGCTGAAGTCTAGTGGGCCAAACACCTACGGCAACAACACAAGAAACAACTAATCATAGTTTACTCCCACCTGTGCCGTATGGTAGGACACGTGTGTGTTTGTGTGTGTGTGCATGTGCATGTGTGTGTGCCATGTCCATGGTGCAAGCAGGTGGGTGCAAGGGTACCTGTCCTCTCAAATCTGGGGTGATGATGAAGTCTTCTCTCTCGACTCGGGAAGACGCCATGCCCTCAAACAAACGAGCCACATCAGATTCAGTAATGAATTGTTGGGGGAAGAAGAAGGAGTTGCATGTCCGAACCGAGTCCATAACCTGATTCTCGTACCCTGGCCATGTAAGACGACGTTCGTACCTGTATCCTTGATCAGTAGTAAAATTAAAGTCTGGTGGTGTTGTTGTGCGAAGGTAGTCAAAAATAGCCATGTTGTCTGGGCCATTGCTGTTCTGAAAGTATTGAAAAATCTCTGTGAAGCTGCTATCGCGGTTGAACACCCTGTCACCATTACTGTCATTGTATGTCCTGTCACGGCCAATTGGACTGCCAAAATAACAGATAGGGCTGTAGGAAGGGTGGGGGTGGGAGATGCGAGGGTGAATTCTTATTTCCCAGCATGTATGCCTTGTTATAGACTGACCCATAGTAGCTAACGGGCAAACGGTGAGGTGTACACACATGCAGCACAAACTGGTGCCAACCGAACCTGTTCCAATGTACAGACACACAGGCACAACAAACAAACACTACTTACTCTCCACTATCGTTGCTGCGGATACCCAACCTCCTCCAGGCCCCAGGTGTCACCGAAGTGTGGCCAAATCTCATTGCAGCTGACTGGAACACATGTGCAATCTGAGGGTTGAGGCCCGGGTTGTAGCCGGACTTGCCAAAATAGGCGCTGTATCCTGGGGTACTGGCGTAAGGTTGGATTCTACCCTCGGGGAATTTCCGCGGCAGGAAAAGCGGAAGCCATTCGTCGTACACAATGTGCTGCAAAGGAAGAGAGGTAACAGAGCAGATGGGAGGTACACACAGTGAGATAGATGGATGACATACCAGGATGTTACCATGGGCACAATTGTGACATCATTGGGATATCATTATCATTATCATGTTCTCATTTTATATAGGAAACACACTAAGTGTATTGTACTCAATCGACACCCACCCACACCCACACCCACACACCCAATTGTGACATCATTGGGGATGTTCTCATTTTATATAGGAAACACACTAAGTGTATCACACTCAGCAACACACACGCACACACACACACACACACTATTACAGATACACAATCAAATGGCTGCTTCATCCCCCGTCTCTTCTGCTGCCATATGCCCCATCAATACCTGGTGAGTGGCAATTGTGAATTGCCTGGCTCTGTTGTATATGTATTCATCTTCTTCAGCCAGCTCTCTCAACTCTGGGTCAGTTTGGTTCATGTAGTACTCGTGCAGCCGGTATGCCCAGTACTGGTGCACTCGGTACCAGAAGATGCCCATTGCCAGAAGGAATGGGTTCTCATTGCCTCGGGGGTTCCCAATCCCTAACAAAGAAAGGCGTTTATCATATACGCTTGCTTTGTACATGGCCACTGTGACGCGTTAAACACAGTGTAATGGAGGCAGGCTGGATGCCGCTGTTTCCAAAAACTCACTCCAGAAACGATTCACGCTCATCAGACGATCCAATCCGTCTTCCTCTGCTGTGGATGCACTGAGGATGGGAGGAGGTGGGTTGGCAAAGGGCAGCCCGATGACATTGGGAGGTGGAAGGCTTCTACTGATTTCACTTATGCTGGTGAGAGGCGCAGTTCCAACTACGTCGTTGAGCTGGTAGGCAAGCTGTCCTCCAGCAAACAGCCTCAGGGTGTCGGCCCAGGCCTTGTTGGGACCGTACATAAGCCCTCCGTCGAACCAAGGGCTGATTTCGTTCAGCTGCAAAACAAGAGAAAACCAGTAGTCTCGTTATTTTATTTACGTCAAAATAAAATTGGTCAAGAGTTTAAAACACGTTCAGAAATTTCGGACTAGCTAGCTAGACTATCGCGTTCGTAGCTGCTCACGCAATACACAGGCATCGACACCAAATTGTTGCTCGTTTTGGGGTGCGGCAAACCTGTTGTCTCGGAGTTCCAGGCGCGTATCCGGTCCTGAAGTCGTACCTCGAGCGCAGGAAGGGAATGTACTGGTCTCCCCTGCACTGCGGGTCGTACAGCGGATGGCAGCGGGGGATGAGCATGTTGAAGTACTCCGGTGGACACCCTGGTCTCTGCGCGTCCAGGATCTCCTCCACCACTTGCTGTCCGAAGAAGATGTACAAGGTAGAACGCACGAACGAGGAGCGGCCGGTGAGACCCTGCTGCGTCAGGTTGCTGATGAGCATGACGTTCGGACGGTCCGCTCCGGAAGGATCGTAAACGCCATCAGTGTACGCCGACAGCATCTTCCGCTCCATTGGCATATCTGCGGATCCGTATGCCACGTTAGCAGGATTGTTGTACCAACCATCATATGACTGGGCTTCATAGGTATCTGCGAGGAAGGAAGGAAAAAAATCAGGCGTATCGATCGATGCTGCGCTGCTGCATTTCGCCGCTCTGCAATTCGCTCACTCACGGGTGCACGGGTTGAAACTGTTGGCAGGCGGGACGCAGGGGGTGGTGTCGTTGACAACGACGGCGTCTGCTGTGCGAGCACACAGTACTGCGCAGAGCAGCACCACCTTGGCCCACATCACGACCTTTGCAGGTGCAGACACGAATGCCCGTCTCCTTCGTGATCAGTTGGTTTTGTTGGAATGAGCTCAGGGGGTGGGGTTTACCATATTTAGCACACTTTATCCCATATTTGGAACACATGCGTGGGCGAAGGGTGGTCCTGCGCAAGCCCGCCCACATCCGGTCTACAAAAGACTGAAGCGTGTTTGCCTGCAATCTGCTTGAACGTCTCCTCGCCTGTGCGCTTGTCCCTTGGCTGAAGAAGAAAGGCGAGAATCAAGATGGGTAACGCGTTTCGCCAGCAGCCCGCTCCGGCCCTGTACGGGGAGAATAAGACGCCCGTGACGGAAGACGTGCTGGTCGTTGGTCTGCTGTGGGCCTTTGGTACAGTCGCCTTCTCCTTCATCTTGATCATTCCTGGGATTCGAGGATGGGAGAGACTGTGGGCCTGTGTGCGAGTTGGCGCAGCGCTTTGGCTGGGTGCTGTGCTTCTGGGTGAGTGCTTGCGCTGGTAGAGCAGGAGCAGCAACGGATTGCAGCTCGCACGCATGTTGCACGACGGTCATGTGCTGTACATTTCTCTCCTCTGCAGTGAGCAACTTCGGGTACGGATGGTACACGCATACGATTCCAGCGCGGACGCAATACAAACCGTACATTGCGGGCGAGATTAATGCAGAAGTTGGGATACACGTCGGATTGAGAGGGCTCAACATTACCCTGCTGGGATTCCCGGAGTACCAGTTCTGCGTCAACGTACCAGGAGTAGAGGCAAATACGTATTGTGAGAGAATAAACTACAACGAGCAATTTTGGTGGGCTGACCCCTGGGCCCAGGGCCGCTTTGGATTTGGCTTGTTTGCTGGTCGTTTCAACCGGGAGTTCCGTGCTGCTCAATACCGAGGTGTTCCATACCCCATTCAGTGGATCGCTGAATACTTCACCCTTGACGGGGAACAGATCCGCTGGGGACGCAAGTTTCGCTTGGGTGGTTGGTATGCCCACCAGCTTCTTTGGCTGGCTTTTGCCATCTACCTCCTGACTGGACTGTTCTTCTTGTTCAGTGTACGCTATGGAGCACTGGGGCTAGGATGGATTGGGGCTATCATGATTCTGGCCAACTTTTGGTATGGTGTGATTATCATCAATGACCCTCCGCTTGAATTTCCGTTTGCTGACGATCACGGTTCGAGGATTCTTCTACAACCCAGATTTGGATGGTCCTGGTGGCTTGTTCTTGTGACTGGCATTGTCACCTTCTTCCTCGGGGTTGTCGTCTTCATCCTCAATTACTTTGTGCCTCGCAAGGTAGCTGTGGTCTTTAACCTTGAGGTCACTGAAGAAGACGACATATTCTACCAAGAAGCGGCCGAGGAGTCAGGGGCTGCTGGGTTGGACGAGTATGGTGTCTCCGCATCAGGCACCCATCGCCGCCGTGGCACTGTTAGCCGCTTCAGGCAGACCCAGCGCAAGTCCAGAAAGACCCAGCGCTCCACCCGTGGTCAAGCTGGGAGTCCTGGAGACATTCCCCTGGAGGAGGTGCGCTAGTGGAGTCGACCCGGAGTGTGTGACATTCATTAGAGTAGGCCAATAGTGTAGGGACTTCTGAATAGGACTAGCAACTAGCTCATGCAATAGGCTGTAGCAAAGAGCTAGTGTTGTTGAATCTGTCAATCAATTGATCAAGAATCATTCAGCTCGGTGTGTGAGCACAGTATTGCATATTGCATGGACGTGGTAACATACAATGATTCAATGCTATGGGGTGGCTTCTTGCAGCGTTGGATGCAGGGGATCAAGAACTGATGCCGAGCGTGTATGATATATCTTAGCATTATTATTAAGCAGCAGTGATCCTGGACATTCTGAAGTCCCATAGCAAAGCTGTAGGTCTTGGGTCTGATGCATGCAGTACACTTATGCATGCAAAAGTGTACTAACAGGTATAAATTATACAGAAGGTTATCGATTTTGCTGATGTGGGACATGTTACGATCAGATGAGCTTCTATTGAGGTACACTGTGTGCGTTGTGCTGAAAACGACATGATGTGGGATGAAGAGTAATGGAACACGTTAGTGTGCGTGTGGGTGCACGATCCAATGAGTGAATGCAAGCAGGCTGCAGTGGGAGAGCGAGGTGAGTCAGATCTGGAGACATACTGCCCAAGAAGGTTCCACATGGGTAGTGCTTTTTGTGCTTCAAGGAAATGGTTCATCAACAACCATGCAATGATTTTATATAAGTGAAGAGGTGCAAAATATTCTTGAAATTGTTGCTGATTGGTTTAATAGGGTCTCTTTCTATAAATAGTGCACACCAAATAAGGATGGATGGCCTATAATTATATGCACATACAAATTATAATCCCCCCTGGGTTGTGTAACCTATCATCACAAGTCATCATTCATTATCCTCTGACCCAGCGCTCTGACCTATAATTACACCACTTCCCGTGTGTGTGGGTGAGGAAGGCAGCCATTGGAGGTCAAGTCATGCCCCCTAACACATGTGAGCAACCTTAGATGAGCCTAGGCACTCCTCCACACCTGACTATGAAAACAAGAATTTGTGGAACTTCCCTTTACACATTCTGCAAGTCCAAAGCCTGACCAGTTGTCACAGCAAGGTGACTGCTGACAGACACAAACAGATTGTCTGGCAGCATTCCACAGATCCCACAACAGCAGCAACATTCTGTGCAGGAGTAATGTGTACACGCATGTCTGCGTGTGTGTGTGTGTGTGTGTGTGTGTGTGTGTGTGCGTGTGTGCGTGTGTCCTACAATGTTAGGGCTGTTTGCTATTTGATCGAGACACTGGTTCAAAGCACCATTTACACATGACAGCGTTTCTAGCGACACTGCCGCTGCAGTGGACGCAAGTCTTGTGAGATGGCCCAGCCTTCTCAGAGTGGTGCAACCGGTGGTGGACTGCCCGCAGCTTTCGATGTGACGCAGCTGGCCCCTGGTGCCTCCTCCGCCCACTGCTTGCTTCCCTGTCACACCCACCACCACCAGCCAAGCCTATTGAATACAACAGATGACGAGAGAGCGGTGTGTTGGACCTTACTGTGTGTAGCCTCTTGGGGTCAATCAAGTTAAGCTAAACCAAACAGGGAAGTTATTGAGAAATCATGTAGCAAGGGGGTAAATTGCAGTGTGACATTTTACCCCTTGCTATGTGACTGCTCAACAACTGTTCCTGTTCGCTTTAGCACTGTAGCATGAGCCTCTACCACATTAACACTTACTGAAGCAGTCATTGTTCTTAGCAGCTGTTTTCCTTGAAACCCTGTAAACATGCAAAACAAGAAAATGACAGAAAGCTGTTGAGCAGAAACTGATAATAACAAGTCCCATTTCGGCTTCACAGTAGGACAACGTTCCCCAATGATGTGAACACAGCTGCAAGTGATTGCAGTTGCTCTAACTTGACATGTGGGCCAGAGTAGCCAACGATAGCTGGGTTGTCTGGATGTTTTAATCATGTTAATGCTTGTCTGTCTGTCTGTCTGTCTGTCTGTCTGTCTGTCTGTCTGTCTGTATGTATGTATGTATGTA
>MKWU01007169.1_pt1 | contig 10841 bp, 11 predicted proteins | sample 809101 | NCBI WGS metagenome assembly MKWU01 (sample SAMN05860141, study PRJNA318959) | sponge metagenome | host: Aplysina aerophoba | place: Slovenia: Piran, Adriatic Sea, Gulf of Piran | collected 2013-05-07
CTGCTCGACGATCGCGACCGCCTCATCGAGGCTGTTCACGACATCGCAAAGATGCGGCGCCAGCGGCTCCATCAGGATCTGGACACCCCTCGCCTCGGCGTGGGGCGCGACCCCGGCCAAGCCCGCCGTGAGACGATCCATCGCTTCTTCGCGGGTTGCGCCATCGACCGTGTTGCGTTGCTTGCTCGACCCGAAGATCATCAGCCCGCCGCCGCCAAGATCGGCGCACAGGTCGATCAGCCCTCGGAAGTAGTCCCAGCTCTTGGCGCGTCTGCCTTCGTCCGGTGTGGTGACGTGCAGCCACGCGGGCGCTTTCAGGATGTTGTGGATCCCGACGCAGGCCACTCCTTCGGAGGCCATGATGCCGCGCATCTCCCTGCGCCGCTCGGGGCTGAGCGAACAGGGATCATCGGAGAGCACATGGGGGCCGATCTCGATGGCCTCGTATCCCGTGCGGACCGTCCCTTTGCAGGCATCGGCGAACGACCAGCCATCGAAAGTCTCATTGCAAATGGCCAGCCGGAAGCGGTACGGTTCGGCCGGCGCAGTGTTTGTGGGGGCTTCGTCCTGGGAACAGGCCCACCCGACGGTCATCGCCGCGGCGCCGTAGAGGATTTCTCTGCGCGTCGGCTTCATAAGCAAGAGATCCCTACTTCTAGGCTGAGTGCACCCACCGCCTAGCTTGTTAGTTTTCAGAACCCGTGTGCTTTGCCTCTCGGTCCTGAAAGCGGATCGGGCAGCCCGCTATGCGGTAATGGGGAATCCGCTTTCGCTCGACATAAGAATACAGCAGCGAGGGGCAGACACTCAGGAATCGGGCGGCGGCCCTCACCGTCAACGGCACAGAGTCCTGAAGAACTCCCTCCGCGGATCAGGGCAGGAACCGTGCCTCGATCGACGGCTACTCTGCGTGGCGGTTACAGCGATCGAGAGAGAGATCGAGAGGGGCTGATCCATTTCGGGAGCGATTCAATCCGTTTCCGGTTATACGCAGAGATAAAGGACGTGTACCATTTTTCAGCAGGTGCTAGAACCACAATGATTTCGCCGATCTCTCATCACATATTGTTACTCCCGGAGCCAATGGTCCGTTTCGGACACAGGGGACAGGACGGGAGCGCCCCCTTTTTTGATGCGCAAAACGGCAGGGGCAGGTGTCCGATGTTACAGAACCCGTTCCACCCGTCGGGGGTCGCTCCCCCGCCCTGAAATGAAAAGTCGCTTCGGACAGGTGACCCAAATCTTGGACACGCTGGCGCATCACCAGATCAGTTCCATCGCGATCAAAGAGGGGATCGAGTTCGACACGATTTGCGCATCAATGTCCCAATATGGGACTATGTTTCTGTCACTGAATGCGGGTTATCGCCCTGGCCACGCTGAAAGCCTTCCTTGACGCCAAGCCCGTTCACGCCGATGCCCGTGAACCAGTGATGGCCTGGTATAGACAGATGAAAACCGCGGATTGGGCGAGCCCGTCCGATGTCAAGCGGGATGTTCGCAGCGTCAGCATCCTCAAGGACGGGAGGGCGGTGTTCAACATCGCCGGCAACAAATATCGCATCGTGGTGTGGATCAACTACCCCTATCGGGTCGTCTACATACGATTCATCGGGACGCACCGCATGTACGACGCCATCAATGCGCAATCGATTTGAGGGCCGAGCCATGGAAATCGTACCGATCAAGACCGAACAAGACTACTTCAGCACGCTCAAGGAAATCGAGGGCCTGATGACGGCCAAGCCCAACACGACCGAAGGCGACCGCCTGGATGTTCTGGTGACGCTGGTCGAGGCCTGGGAGGCGCGGAATTACCCCTTCGATCTACCCGACCCGATCGACGCCATCCAGTACCACATGGAACAGAACGGGCTTGCGGCGAAAGACCTGGTTCCCCATATCGGCAGCCGCAACCGGGTTTACGAGGTGTTGAACCGCAAACGGCCACTGAGCCTCAAGATGATCCGGCGTTTGCACAAGGGGCTCGGCATACCCGCGGAGTCATTGATCAAGGCCACTGACGAGAGGCCACAGCTCGCGGGTTGACGAATTGACACGCGTGGCTTGTGCGGCAAGAGCAGGCAGGTATAAAGCGGTATAAAGCAAAAAGCAGCAGGCCGCTTCGCCGGTTATCGACGCCTAACCGAGGCTGTTCACGACATCGCAAAGATGCGGCGCCAGAGGCTCCATCAGGATCTGGACACCCCTCGCCTCGGCGTGGGGCGCGACCCCGGCCAAGCCCGCCGCGAGACGATCCATCGCTTCTTCGCGGGTTGCGCCATCGACCGTGTTGCGTTGCTTGCTCGACCCGAAGATCATCAGCCCGCCGCCGCCAAGATCGGCGCACAGGTCGATCAGCCCTCGGAAATAGTCCCAGCTCTTGGCGCGTGTGCCTTCGTCCGGTGTGGTGACGTGCAGCCACGCGGGCGCTTTCAGGATGTTGTGGATCCCGACGCAGGCCACTCCCTCGGAGGCCATGATGCCGCGCATCTCCCTGCGCCGCTCGGGGCTGAGCGAACAGGGGTCATCGGAGAGCACATGGGGGCCGATCTCGATCGCCTCGTATCCCGTGCGGACCGTCCCTTTGCAGGCGTCGGCGAACGACCAGCCGTCGAAAGTCTCATTGCAAATGGCCAGCCGGAAGCGGTACGGTTCGGCCGGCACAGTGTTTGTGGGGGCTTCGTTCTGCGAACAGGCCCATCCGGCGGTCATCGCCGCAGCGCCGTAGAGGATTTCTCTGCACGTCGGCTTCATAAGCAGGAGGTTCTCCGTTCGACTCCGGGCGCGCCTGCCGCCTAACTTGTTTGTTTTCAGAACCCGTGTGCTTTGCCTCTCGGTCCTGAAAGCGGATCGGGCAGCCCGCCATGCGGAAATGGGGAATCTGCTTTCGCTCGACATAAGAATACAGCAGCGAGGGGCAGACACTCAGGAAGCGGGCGGCGGCCCTCACCGTCAACGGCGCCTCTAAGGAAGCCGGCAAGCTACGCGGTAGCGATGTGAATCAACCTGTACATGAGGCCCCTTGCCCCGAGCTTCGAGATGACTTTGCCAGACACGGTGCGCGTAGCACCACCCGGTCACGCCGCGTCAATATCGGTTTGGGCGAAATCCTCGCCCTTGAACAGCAGCGGCTCGCCGGTCGCCTTGGCGAGCGCGTAGGCGAAGCAGTCGCCAAAGTTCAGTGCCGCCGGGTGATTGCCCTTGCCGAAGCGGCGCCATGCACGGCGGGCTGCTTCCAGATGTTCGACCGTGACCGGCTCCAACTCGATCTGCGCGCTTTCCAGAAGCGTGTCGAGCTCATGCGCCGCCGTGGCGCCGCCTCGACATTCCACGACGATGGATGCTTCCAGCACGTTGGCGACCGACATGCGGCAGGGCGAGGCTGCCATGATCGCACTGGCATGGCGTCTAGCCTGCATGTCTCACCGCCCGACGGTCGAAGCACACGATACGACCGCCATGACTTCGTTGCGCTTGCTTGCCGTGCTCAACGTACTGTTCAAGTACGCCTGCGCGCGCCAAGCGGCTCGCGCCTCGTCCTGACGGCCCTCTCACGCACTTCGCCTCGCCGAGTGGTGAGAAATGCAGGCTCACCCGGCTCGCTGAACAGGATCGCCAGCAAAGCCGAGCTATCGACAATCACTTGGGCAGGCCCCGGTCGTCATAGAGCAGATCGCCATGCTCCACCGCGGATGGCCCCGGCCCCAGTGACTCGGCGCAGCGCCGCCCGATGGCAAGCAACTCCTCGATGCGAGCATCCGCGTCACGCAGGCGCTTCTCACGCGCAAGGCGTTCGCGTAGGGCGACGGTGATCGCGCCGGTCATGGTCTCGCCGGTCAGCCGCGCCAGTTCGGCGGCCAGCCGGCAGGTCTCGTCGTTCTTGATGTTGAGACCCATGGTTACCTCTAAGGTAGATGGAAAACTCTCTTTCTACCCTACGCCATGTGGCGATCACGCGCAACGCCAACGATGAGCATGGTCAAGACAATCTGGAAGAATTCAACCTCTCGCAGCCTTTGCGGGGGCTTCGTCCTGCGAACAGGCCCACCCGGCCGCCATCGCTGCGCAGCACAGCATCTCTCTACACGTCGGATTCATAAGCCGAAGAGCTTCCTGGCGTTGTCCGTGTAGATCTTTTTCTTGTGGTCGGCCGGAAGCTGCAGCTTCTCGATGATCTTCTCTTCGCTCAACCAACTCTTCTTCATGTCCTCGCTCTCCTTCCTGCCGGAGAACTTCCAATCTTACTTGGTCAGGTTTTTAAGGCACGTCACCTCCGGATGAAATCCTTGGTTTGCAGCGGTCGAAAGGCCTGTGCCGTGACAGTTCAGACGCCGAGAGTCCATCGGGCTGTTCGAATTAGACGATCATATGTATTACAGAGTGCATCGCAAGCACTGTGGATCTCGTCAACTCGTTGTTTGAACAGCTCCGGCTTCTCAGTTTCCAACTCTGCGGGAACAGCCTGGCGATCCCGCTTCAATCCAACCGGGAATGTGTTCGTCGCCAGTGTCGTTATTGTGTGTTGACAAGCGTTGAGAAACGAGCGCCTAAGTCTTTCCAAATCTTTATTGAGAAATTCGTGCTCTGGCCCCTGACGTGCCAGCACAATCTCGATACCCTCAAGCCTGCTCCATTCGAATGACCATCCCGCAAAACTACATTCTCTCAGGAATTCGATAGAACCACTTACGGACATTAGTTGGATCAATGCAGTGAGCCGTTGGCGATCGGAGTCGAAACTTCGATCGGCGTGTGAGGAGGCGGCAACATGATGTTGGCGGTTAGCAATCGCTGCGTATAGGCTGGCTCGTGCCGCCCTCACCTCCTGGGGCGTGAAATTCTTGTGTTGGCTCGTTTTCGAGTCGTAGAAAGTGTGATGGTCCATGCACAGGAACACAAGATTGCCTTCGGCATCATTTGATCGATTCTTGTCCACATGGGCAATCTGCCCCATTTTCTCTGCTAGTGTCCCATTGAGATGAAAACAGAGCGCACATCTCCGTGCGCTCTTTGTGAGCACGGCGGACTGAACAGCGCTTGCTAGTTTCTTTCGCATGGGGTTCGTCATCAACATCATCCATCAGAAGCTTACTGTGACTCCTGTCAAACGTCCATTACTACAGCGCTACTCGCTACCAATTCATCCAAAGATCGTTCCCTGCGGGGATGCACGAACTCGATAGCAAGTCTCATTCTGAGAATTCTGCTCTGGAAACACAGTGACGACGGAACAAGAATGCTGAAAAGTCGAATGTGTTTGAGATGGATGAAACTTAGTTGGCCGGATAGATTGTCCGCACGAATGTCGGTTGTGGAGCGTATCCGGGGAAAGGCGTTCATGCAGTAAGCAGCGGGTTGCGAGCAACGGTTGCCACACAGATGACAATGAGGCCTGGTGCGCAACGACCCAAAAGTAACCGCTTCAATGCCCACCGTCGTCATTTTGTATTGCCTTATTGTCCATCAAGCAGAGCACCCTTCTTGGCCTTACGACAATAAATGTTCGACGACATCTTTAGCATTCGGGTTATACTTCATAATTTGCCGTACTGTGCTCGAGGGATCTCGGTATAGATACAAAGGTCTAATTTCTTCAGTGATGAGCCTGAAGCAGTGATATGTGATCGCATAGAAAACATCGGCGCCAAAGATCTCGGGGAAAGTAGGACTTCCAGGAGGAGGTTTATGAAGAAATTCAAAAGGATCAGACAGTAGTTCCAATGGCGGAGGGCTTAGCCGTGCTTTCTCATTATACGCGATTAGGAGGCTGTCGCTATTTGCCAGCTTCCTAAATTGATCGTTGGGCATATTGACATGACGTTCGATCGTGAATTGTTTGGCAAGATCAGGACGGTTCGCGTAGACAAGGTCAAGATTTTGAATGTCAGGATAGATGTATTTTACGGTCATACTAACATCGACGAGTGTGCAGTCTTCGACATGACACCAAGCGTGGTCGCTTTCATCACCTACCGAGTGGAAGGTATCGTTATTTGGCCTACTAAGGATATAGTCGCCCAAACAAATCTTGGCAGGCCGTCGCATGATGGAGGCTAGAGTATATAGATGCAAGGCATGTTCCCGGCAATACCATCCACAGTCTAGACCAGTGATGGTCCATTGAGGTTGCTCAGTATAGATGTGATTGAGCTCAGGCCGTACTTTCTTTGCAAGGATATCTGGGAAGTTCATGGGACCTTTGACACCCTGGTTTGTGGAGATCCGTGGGTCATCACTTGCTATATACGATTGAGATGACATTGTTCACTGCTTGACAGTATATCATTTTGCGATGACGAAACGGCGCCTATTCCCTTGTATTACAAGATGAACAACTGCATGCACGAGAGCACAATGCCTACAGGCGACTATCGACTTGGTGGTGGCGAACGGTCGTACTAACGCAACTCGAAAACCATTACTGCAACAAGGTGCTGTTCAGCCGGCAGAGCATGGCCGCTACGGCAACCGCTGTCAATGAACTCGTCCATCAAGCGTGCCAAGCTGTAGGCGTTGCTAGCTAAAGCAGACACCCTGAAACCGCGTAAATTCAGTGAAAGGAAGGAGTTGGGAGAAAACCGTGCACGACACCAGTCTGCTTCATAAGCGGAAGAGCTTCCTGGCGTTGTCGGTGTAGATCTTTTTCTTGTGGTCGGCCGGGAGCTGCAGTTCCTCGATGTTGGACACGATGAGGTTCGGATCGACCCAAGGGTGGTCGCTTGCGTAGAGCAGGCGGTCCGGGCCGACAAAATCGTAGCCGTACTTGATGCCCAACGCAATGGGGGAAACGGCGTCGAGATAGATTTGCCGCAAGTATTCGCTGGGCGGTTTGCTGATGTTCTCGGCGCCGCGTTCGAGAACCTGCGTCTGGTGGTCGATGCGTCCGATCAAGTACGGCAGCGTTCCTCCGACATGCGGACACAGGAGCTTGAGCCGCGGGGTCTCGTCGAGAATACCGGCGAGGATGATCCGCGCCAGGGCGATGGTCGTGTCGAACATCAACCCGAGGCCCGCGACCATCGAGCGCCCCTTGACCGCTTCGTAGGTCGTCGGGTAGGCGGGATGCAGGAGAATCGGAACACCGATCTCTTCAGCCCTTCCGAACAATGGCCGGAACTCATCTTCATCGGGAAACCGCCCGGCCAGGTTGGAGTAGAGCAGGATGCCGCGGAAGCCGAGCTTATCGACACAGCGGTCCAACTCCCGGAGCGCCTCATCCATGTGATAGAGCGGCAGCGTTGCAAGGCCGAAGAACCGGCTTGGGTGCGCCTTGACGACTTCGCCGATAAAGTCGTGGGCCAGCCGGGCCACCTTGGGAGCATCCGCTCCGAAGCGCTCCGGGCCGGGATCGTTGATGCTGAGCGCGGTCGTCTGGATGCCGGCCTTATCCATGTCGGCGAGCTTGGCGTCGACATCCATGTGCTGCGGACGAACGCGCCGATGCCACTCACCGGTGATCGTGTAGTAGGTCTCGCCTTTCTTGTAGGCGCGCGGGGCGTCGCCGCGCGTCATCATGAAGTCAAGGACCGGCGGCGGATACATGTGGCTCTGCACGTCGATCCGAAACGGCTTCCCGTCGTGATGATCGGGCACCGCCGTCGTCCCACAAGCGGAGGCGGCCGCGCCGGCCGCCGCGAGGAATCGCCGCCGGCTCGATACGCTGGATTTTTCGTTCATTTCCAACCTCCGCGCCATGGCACGATCAACCCCCAACAACGGAGCACTCGCGCGCCTCGGAACGACCGAGTGAGCGCCCTTATGCGGTCAACGGCCGCAGATATTCGTAACTTCGCCGAATCGCGTCTTCGACGGACATGACGCCTTCAAAGGCCTGATGCACCGTGACGTACCCGCGGTAGTCGATGCCGTGGAGAGTTTCGAATACCTCTTCGAAATCGCAGCCGCCTTCATCCCACAAGCCGATATGATCGACACCCACCTTGCCTTTGCCCCAAGTGCCGATCGCCGTATCAGCGTCGGGGTTGAGCCGGTGGTTCTGGACGTAGACGTTGAAGATATAGTCCTTCACGGCGAGGATGCCGTTCCTGCCGTAATCTTCACCGGCGACAAACCAGTTGGCCGGTTCATAGATGATGCCGAAGTTGTCACGGCCGACTTTCCCGAGCACGTCCACCGAGCCCCGGACCGTTTCGAACAGGCTCGAGTTGTGCGCCTGGTGGGCCAGGCGGATGTTGCGCTCGCGCGCTTCGTCCGAGGCCTTCTGCGCCCATGCGATGTCCTCTTCCTTCTTCATGCAGATACGGATCAAGTCCGCGTCGAAGGCCTCGGCGAGATCGAGATAGGGCGTGATGTTGCGCAAGCCGTCAGGGCCGTTCTCGTCGTTCTGCGGCACGAAGAAATCACCCGTCACCATCGACACGACCATGCCGGCGTCGTGGATGGCCTTGCCGATGCGCTCGACCTCCTCGGGCGCGGTATGCGTGCCGGCCTGCGAGGCTCGCATGCAAAGGGCCTGATAACCGTTATCGCGCGCGAGTCGGATGAGTTGATCGATCGTGAGCGAGGCTTCGCGCTTGTTGTCGAACTTCTCGGCGACACGGACGGACATCGAGAGTTTCATGCGGGGCTCCGCCGAGGCCGTGGCGTCTCCGGATGACGTTTCGGGATCCTCGGTATGCGATGAGCAGGCAGCCAGCGCAGCCCAACCGAGAGTTGCGCCCATGAGTTCCCGTCGAGTCGACTTGCTATTCATTCCTACCTCCCGAAGCCCGAGCCCGTCACGGAGCGAACTCAGGCCAACATCTTTTGAACGACGTTCCCACCGACATCGGTCAAGCGGAAATCCCGACCGAGGTGACGATACGTCAGCCGGGTATGATCGAACCCGAGACAGCGCAGGATCGTCGCTTGCAGGTCGTGGATCCCGATCTTGTCTTCGACAATGCCGAGTCCCACTTCGTCGGTCTTGCCGATCACCTGCCCGCCCTTGATACCGCCGCCGGCCAGCCACATGCTATAGCCCTTGGAGTGGTGGTCGCGGCCGGCCGTCTCGGCTTCCTCGGGACGCCGTATCTCGGCCATCGGCGTTCGGCCGAACTCGCCGCCCCAAACGACGAGCGTGCTGTCAAGCAGCCCACGCTGCTTCAAGTCGCGTATGAGCGCGGCCGCCGGTTTGTCGGTCATGCCGCAGTTCTTCTCGAGTCTCTTGTTGAGGTTGCTATGGTCGTCCCAACTGGCGTGGGCGAGCATCACGAAACGCACGCCGCGCTCCACCATGCGGCGGGCGAGCAGGCAATTCGTACCGTAGGGCTTCGTGAGTTCCTCGTCGATGCCGTACATTTCCCGGATGTGCGCCGGCTCATCGCTGAAATCAAGCAGGCTGGGGGCCGCGGCCTGCATGCGGAACGCCAGCTCGTAAGACGCGATGCGGGAGGAGATTTCCCGGTCTCCCGTCGTCCGGTAGCGTTCTTCGTTGAGCGCCCGCAGGGCGTCGAGGTCGGCGCGCTGCATCTTGCGGTCGACACCTTCGGGATTCGACAGATAGAGAATGGGATCGCCGGAACCGCGAAAAACGACGCCCTGATAGGTCGAGGGCATGAAGCCGCTCGACCAGTTGCTGGCTCCGCCGCTTGTGCCGCGCCCCGAGCTGAGAACGACGAAACCGGGCAGGTCGCGCGATTCGCTTCCCAGCCCATAGGTGACCCAGGCACCCAGCGTCGGTCGGCCCATCAGCGTGTGTCCGCTCATCAGAAGCGACTGGCCGGGGTGGTGGTTGAAGGCATCGCTGTACATCGAGCGAATCAGGCAAATGTCGTCGACCACCTCCGCCGTATGCGGCAACCAATCGCAGATTTCGATGCCGCTTTGCCCATGCCGCTTGAACGCGCGCGGGCTGGCCATGACCTTGGCGCTCGGTTTGACGAAAGCCAGCTCGAGGTCTCTGGTGAGCGATTCCGGAAGCGGCTTGCCGTGCCACTTCCGCAGTTCGGGCTTGGGATCGAAGAGATCCATCTGGCTCGGGGCGCCCGCCTGGAACAGGAAAATGACGTTCTTCGCGGGGCCTTCAACGTGGGGCTTTCGGGGCGCGAGCGAGTTCGAAGTCTCGAGATCGGTTGCCGCCGTGCGGCCTTCGATCGAAAGCAGATGGGCGAGACTCGCCACGCCCAGGCCGCCCAAGCAGCGGTCCAGAAAATCGCGGCGCGTCCGGATGCGATGAAAGTCGGCAAGGGTCATGCGGATCATTCCCTGGTGATGAACTCGTCCGTATTGAGCAGAACGCGGCTCAGGCCCACCCACGCAGCGGCTTCCCGTTTCTCGATCCCGTCGATGCCGGCCGGGAAGAGCGAGGCGAGCATGTCCCGATTGCCGTCCAGTTCGGCCTTGCACTGATCATAATAGGCCCTCAGGCCTTGCCTCTCCGTAGAGTTGGGGAGACGCGCCACGCAAAGCCGATAGGCGTATTCGAGCCGATCGTCGAAGGATGAACCGGAACTCTCGATCAGGACTCGGGCCGCCAACGCGCGCGCGGCTTCGAAGAACACGGGGTCGTTGAGCAGATTCAACGCCTGCAGAGGGGTATTGGAACGCTCGCGCCGACACTGCGTGACCCTTGTCTCGGGAGCGTCGAAATTCATCAAGAACGGATAGGGTATCGTCCTCTGGAAATGGACATAGAGACCGCGGCGGTACTTGTCGCGCCCCTCGCTCTCATTCCACTTGACACTGTTGGCGTACGCGAGATCAGCCACACCCTGCGGCATCGACGGGCGCACGCTGCGCCCCCCGATTTTCGGATAGAGCAATCCGCTCACCGCGAGCGCGCTGTCGCGAATCAACTCCGCCGGCAGGCGGACGCGCGTCTGCCGGGCCAGCAACTC
>MKWU01007171.1_pt1 | contig 10838 bp, 6 predicted proteins | sample 809101 | NCBI WGS metagenome assembly MKWU01 (sample SAMN05860141, study PRJNA318959) | sponge metagenome | host: Aplysina aerophoba | place: Slovenia: Piran, Adriatic Sea, Gulf of Piran | collected 2013-05-07
TCGTCGCCTTAGTGTGCGGCTGCACTACGAGCGATCCGCCGCCCGCGCCCGTCGTGCACTTTGTCGATGCGACTGTGGATGCGGGGATCGATTTTGTGCATACCAGCGGTCGATCCGGGCGCAAATACGGAGTGGAGACGATTGGCTCTGGAGCGGCGTTTTTCGATTACAACCGCGACGGATGGATGGATTTGTACGTGGTCAATGGGGCGGATTTGCCCGGCTACGTCTCGGCGGTGCCGCCGCAAAACGCGCTGTATCGCAACGACGGCGGCTACTTTGCCGAGGTCGGCGAAAGTCTCGGGGTAGCGGACGCGGGCTACGGTATGGGCGCGTCGGCTGGGGACTACGACAACGACGGGGATGCCGACCTTTTCGTCGCCAACTTTGGCCGCAATCGGCTCTATCGCAACGAAGGGTCGGCGATGGATTGGGTCTTTGCGGATGTGACGGCTGCGGTCGGGATCGGGGCGGACGAACAATGGTCAACCGGATCGTCGTTTGCCGATTACGACCTCGACGGTGACTTAGACCTGTACGTGGCGAATTACCTACACTACGAATTTGAGCGCGGCGAACTGAGTGAGGGGGGAACACTGCGCTGGCCACGGCGGCACTTGGCCCCCACCGAATACCTTGGAGAGCGAAATTTTCTCTGGCGCAACGACGGCGGTCGCTTTGTGGACGTGACGGACGCGGTTGGGCTGCTCACGCGCGAAGGCCGCGAACTGGGCGCGGTGTTTTTCGACTACGATCTCGACGGCGATCCCGATTTATTTCAGGGCAACGACGCCACGCCGAATTTTCTCTGGCGCAATGACGGCGGCCGCTTCGCTGAAGTGGGGCTCGTAGCCGGCGTGGCGTACAACATCGGAGGCAAGCCCGAGGGGACAATGGGCGTGGATGTGGCCGACGGCGACGGTGATGGTCTCCTCGACTTGGTGATGACTAATTTCCAGTGGGAGAGCAACACCCTGTACCGCAACGCGGGCGGTGGGATGTTTGCCGATGAATCGCTGGCCGCGGGTATAGCGGCCAACAGCTTGGACAAGCTGGCCTTCGGCATCAACTTCCTCGACGCCGACAACGACGGCGACCCCGATCTCTACGTGGCCAACGGTCACATCGACGAAGACATCAATCTATTTGACCCACAGGCCGCGTACGGCCAGAGCGATCAGTTGTACCTCAACGATGGCCGTGGCCGCTTTGCGGACGCGAGTGTAGCCGCTGGCGTGGCTGAACCGACGCGAGACTTGGTCGGGCGCGGCTCGGCTGTGGCTGATTACGACAACGATGGCGATCTGGATATTTTTTTGGTCAACACCGGGCAACGTGCCCTGCTTTGGCGCAATGACAGTCAAACGGGGCACTACTTAGCGCTCATGTTAGAGGGGCGGACGAGTAACCGCGATGGCTACGGTGCTCGCGTGGTGGTGCGCGTGGATGACCGGACGCTGGTGGCGGAAAAGCGCAGCGCGGCGAGCTATTTGTCGCAAAATGATGCGCGGATGTTCTTTGGGTTGGGGGCGAGTGAAGAGGCCGAGCAGGTGGAGATCTCGTGGCCGTCGGGCATTCGCCAAGTTTTAACGGGCGTGCGCGCTGGGCAGGTGCTGCGGGTCGTCGAGCCGGATGCGAGTGCGCCACAAGAAGCGGCTGATGCAGCTATCGCGCAGGCTGCGCCGCAAGGCCGCAATGCCGAGGACTTGGAGCAATTCTGGCGGCAAGCGCCCTTAGTCCTGCCGGAAAAGACGCGTGCACCTCTGTCGCCCGTCGCTCCGCTGTCCGAGTTGCGCGCCGCGTCCCGCGTCCAGCCGGAAGTAGCCCGCGTCCACATCGAACTAGCCGCCGCGCTTGCGCGCGAGCGTGCGTACGACGAGGCGGAGGCGGCTTATCGCCGCGCCTTACAGCTCGACGCGAGTGCGGCCCAAGCCTACGTGGGTTTGGGAAAGCTCTACGCCGACCGAGGGGCGCTGGGACAAGCGGTCGCCGCGCTGAGACAAGCGATTGCGCTCGACAGCACCTTGGCTGAGCCGCACTACGTGCTGGGCAACATCCACCTTAGCCAACAGCGTTTGGCCGCGGCCGTGCCGCTCTACGAGCGCGCCATCGCGCTGTCGCCGCACTATCTCCAAGCCTATTTCAACTTGGCCGGCTTGCACGCGCGGCAGACCGATTACGGCCCGGCCATAGACGTTTTGCGCCGGGGTCTCGCGGTTCTGCCCGAGGAAGTGGAGCTCATGTTGCAATTGGCGCGGATCTACTTTGCCCAGGCGCAATACGAAGACGCGCTAGTGCAGCTTGCCAGCGTGGTGCAAGCGCAGCCCGCGCGTGCGGAAGCACACGAGCTGACGGCCCAGATCTGGATGGCGCGCGAGGATGTGGATGCCGCTCGCGCCGCCTTGCAGCAGGGGCTGGAGCACGCTCCGAACAGCGCCGCGCTCTTGGGACGGCTGGGCATCCTGCTCTTGCAGGGGGGCACGGACGCCGAAGCCATACCCCTTTTGCAGCGGGCCTTAAAGGCAGACCCGGATCGCGAGGAAGTGTACTATCACTTGGGCCAGGCGTTGTTGCGGCGCGGCGAGGCTGTGCGCGGCCGCAAGCTCCTCGACTATTTCCACTCGTTGCAGCAGGAGCATCAAAAGTTGCTGGCCCACAAGACGGCCGTGGTGCTCAATCCCAACGACGCGGACGCGTATTACAAGTTGGGTGTGGTCTATGCGCGGATTGGCCGCTACGAGGCCGCGAGTCAAGCGTACCAAGCGGCTTTGGCCGTGGCACCGGGTCATCTCGACGCCCGCAACAACTTGGGCAATATCTATCTCCGCCGCCGCGCATTGGGGCTGGCTATTGCTGCGTACCAAGAGGTGTTGCGCCGAGAGCCCCAGTACGCCCGCGCCCACTACAACTTGGGCAACGCGTACCTGTTGGCTGGCGAGGAGGAGCATGCGGTGGAGGCGTTTGCTAAAGCTATCGAAGCCGACCCCGAACACCGCAAGGCGCAGCAGATGCTCGCCAAGCTACGTCAGCGCGAGGCCCAAGGTGAGCGCTGAGCGGCGGTTGCAGCTCGGCGTGGGGTTGATAGCCGCGGCCGTCATCGGCTATGAAATCGGCCTCGTCCGACTGTTCTCTTTTTTGCAGCACTATCACTATACGTTTCTCGTGGTCTCAGGGGCGGTGTGCGGCTTGGGGCTTGGGGCCGCGTTGAGTGCAGTGCTGCACGTGCGGGAAGAGCGGCTGTACCGGCATTTAGGCTACTGGGCGGTCGGCTGCGGCGTCAGCATGATCTGTGGTACGTTTGTCGCAGCGCAATTCCCCCGCATGCCGCTACTGCTGCTGGTCGGCATCGCCGGTCTTCCCTTCATCGCCGCTGGCGCATTCCTCGCTCTCGCCTTCCGGGCGCGTTACCAACAAAGCCAAGTTCTCTACTTTTGGGACTTGGTCGGCGCGGCGCTGGGCATTCTCTACGTGGTGCCGGCTCTCGAATGGCTGGGCGGTGTCGGTGCTCTATTGGGCGCGAGCGTCTTCGCTATGGCCGCCGCGGCTTTCTTTTTGCATCGCTGGGTATGGACCTGCCCAATTATTTTAGCGACCGGGCTTGTCGTTTACAGTTTCCAACAACGCGAACTCATTGATCTCGGTGCCCTAGCCGCGACCGGCGACAAGCCTATGTTCCGAGCCTTGGGTGCGGAGCGCCACCGTGGGGAAGTGAAGGACACGCGGTGGAGCGCGTACGCGCGCACCGATTTGGTCGATCGCACGGGCGATACGGGCCTGAACTTGTACGTAGATGGCGGGGCTGGCTCGTACATGTTCCGCTTTCCCGGGGATTACCGGCGGCTATTTTTTGTGCGCCGCGAGGCCGCGTTTTTCCCCTATTACTTTTCGCAGCGCGAGCGCGCCCTGATCATCGGGCCGGGTGGTGGTGCCGATGTGCTCTACGCGCTGATGACTGGCTGGCGGCGTATCGAAGCTGTAGAGATCAACCCGGAGATCGCCGCGCTGGTTCGCTCATACGGAGAGTACAACGGCCATTTGTACGACTTGGAGGGGGTGGAGCTGAACATCGGCGATGGCCGCAACTATTTGGAGCGTTCTCAGGCGCGTTACGACCTAATCGCCTTGCCCTTGGTGTATGCCGAGGCGGCCGATTTGGTGGGGTACGCGCTCTCCGAGAATTACCTGTTCACTCGCGAGGCATTTGCCGCCTATCTCGATCACCTTGCCGAGGGTGGTCGGCTGGCTCTCATAGTTCATAATCACGCGCTGATGTTGCGCGTGGTCGCCACCTTAGGTGCCTTGTGGGAAGAGCGCGGCCGCGAGCCGAGTGCGGTGCTCGATCACCTCGTCGTCGTCAATGGTGCTCGCGGCGATCCGGCGCGGCAAGAGGCGCACCGTCCCTTGTTGCTGGTGCAACAGCAGCCCTATACGGCCGAGCAATTGACGCGCCTACACGCGGTCATGGAGGAGTTGGGTCTAGACGCGTACTTCTCGCCCGGTAGGCGCGAACGGCCTGCGCTGGCGGCGTTGCGCGGGGCCACCTTGGCGGACTTTGTCGCTGCATCTGCGCTCGATATTTCGCCGACGACTGACGATAGGCCCTTTTTTTATGACGCGACTCGCGGGCTGGATTCCAAGCTGACTTGGCTATTGGGTGGTGCGTCGTTGGCGTGTGTCTTGGTGATGTTGGTGCCGCTTGGTGCGCCGAGTATGCGCCAGCGGAGTGCGTCTGGATCTCCGCCGCTGTTGTGGGCGTTGTTCGCCGCTGGATTGGGCACGGGCTTTATGATGGTCGAGATCCATCTCTTGCAGCGCTTTGGCCTGTTCTTAGGCTATCCGACCTTGACGCTGGCTGTGGCGCTCTTCGGGCTGTTGTTGGGCACGGGGGCCGGGAGTCTCGCGGGTGGATGGTGTCGTCCGCTCGCGCATTCTCGGGGGTTGGGGTTGGTTGGCGTGGCTGTCGGCCTCATCTGCTATCTCTATGGGTTCTTGCTCGATAGTGCGCTCGTTGGGGCGTTGGCGTGGCCGCTAGCCGCGCGCGTCGGGTTGACGCTGGCTCTCGTCGCGCCGCTCGGAATGTTGTTGGGGACCTGTTTCCCGGCCTGTCTGCGTTTGGGTGGTTCACAACGCGCTGGGATCGTCCCTTGGCTGTGGGCTGTCAATGGTTTCTTCTCGGTGCTTGGATCGGTCGGGGCTGTGGCTTTGGGCATGGAGTGGGGGGCGAGTGCATCGCTAGCGGTCGGCGCGGCTGCGTATGTGGCGGTGGGTATGGTGCTCTTTTTGGGTAGCCGCCGGACTCCTGCGGACGTGGAGATTACTCGCCCGTCCGGTACGGGCCGCTGGGCGGTGGGTGTTCTGCTTTTGGTCGCGCTGTTGTGGTATGCGGCCTTTAGCTTTATCGGCGCGCGCTATTGGGGCGCGGCCCTTTCGGCTGCTCATCCGCGTCCGCCGGTTGCAGCCGAGGTTTGGCCGGATGCGCTTAGGGGCTTTTGATACCCAAGTGGACGGAATGGATAAATTACTGTTTACCATCCTGCTCTGGCTTTATGGGAAGATTATACAAGGAGAAAAAAATGAGGTGCCTAATCTGTCACGGAGAAGATGTTCAGACCAAGCAAGTTCGAGAAGAGATTAAAGTCGATAAGAATATCATATGTATTCCTATCCAGACGCCAGTTTGCCATACATGTGGGGAAAGATACTATAATCGCCGCACCGTGCGTTACTTGGAGGAAATGGAACGTAAACTCCAATCAAGTACGGTACATCTCCAAGAAGTAGGAAAAGTGTTGGAATTGATGGAGTGAAAAAAGCGACACGTTGAATAGTTTGTTCTATTTCTTGATGTCTAGTCATTTCAATTCTTTGCAGCTCCGGTCGAATGTCCGTAATTCTTAAACGTTATAGTCTGCGCCTCGCCGACCCACCCCCCTCTCGGGATGCTTGGGAGGCCCAACGTCCTGCTCTCTTGGCGGTCATGCAGCAGGTCATGGGGCCTTTGCCCGGACCGGAGAAGTGCGAGCCGCTCAATGTCCAAGTCGATGAGGAAATCGATTGCGGCTCTTATACCCGCCGTCTCATTTCCTACGTCTCCGAGCCGGACTGTCGGGTCCCAGCCTATTTGCTGATTCCCCACGCTGCTCTACAATCTCCGGCTCCAGCCGTGCTTTGTCCCCATCCGACGGACGACCGCATCGGCCACAAAGTAGTCGTCGGTTTAGGTGGTCGCGCCAACCGCGCGTATGCCAGCGAACTGGCTCAAGCCGGCTTTGTCACCCTTGCTCCGGCTTACCCCCTGCTGGGAGACTATCGCCCCGACTGGCGTGCTCTCGGCTATCAGTCGGGGACCATGAAGGCGATATGGGACAATATGCGCGGCCTCGATTTGCTGGCTGAATTGCCTTTTGTCGCGGGGGAGTCTTTCGCCTCCATCGGCCACTCACTGGGCGGTCACAACTCGATCTACACCGCAGTTTTCGACCCGCGCATCGCTGTTGTCGTCTCCAGTTGCGGGCTCGATTCCTACCAAGATTATATGGACGGCGATATCACGGGCTGGACCAGCGATCGCTACATGCCGCGCTTGAAGGACTACGCCCTAGCAGAACTTCCCTTTGACTTCCACGATATGATTGCCGCGTTAGCACCGCGTCCTTGCTTCATCTCCGCGCCTTTGGACGACTCCAATTTCCGCTGGCGCAGCGTCGATTCAGTGGTCGAAACCGCCCGGGCGGTGTACGATCTGTACGGTGCCGGCGAGGCGCTGCAAGTGGTCCATCCCGATTGTGACCACGACTTTCCCGACGCCGTTCGAGAGCGGGCCTATCGCGTTATCGCCGAGGCATTGGGCCGTTTGGGATCTTTTGACGCGCGAGAGGCGCGTAATTAAGTTCAAAGGCAGTTACCAAGAGGATGAGGCATGAGCGATAATTACCACAACTGTCAGTTGCTATTGGCAAAAGCGGCTCAGCTTTACGAGAAGCATGGGATTGGACGACCGGAGCCTTTACATACAAACTTCAGGAGGAAATATATGGATGCCTTAAAGAAACTTTGTTTGGAGGACAACAACCTCGTTCTCGTCCATGACTTGAAGGATGTTATGCTTGAAGCAATATGGAACGAGATTGGAGCTGAGCTAAGATCGGAGGATCTAGGTCTTCCCGATGAAAAAGTAAGCACCGACGGCTTAAAATATAAACTGAATGAAGCCACTCAGATACATGTTGGAGCTCATGGTAGCAACGGCCGTATCTGGTTTGGCGTGTATTATTCCGCAGAGAGTCACAAGCACAAGTACGACAAAATAAAAAGATCACTGGAGAGTTTCTTGAGTGGTGGAGAACCAGACACCGAAAAGATGTATCCTTGGTGGAGATATGCTGATACAAATCTAAACCTGAAAAACCCCACCCGAGCAGACCTTGAAATGCTGGCGAACAAAGAACAAAGAAAAAAGGTCGTGAGAAAGATCGCCCAGGGCTTGCAAGAGCTTTTGGAGGTTATTGAAGATATTGCCATGGTGAATGCAATCGAAGAAGGAGCAAGAACAGGGCTCGCTTCCAGAGAGGAGGTATTTAAAATTTTAAGGGGTCAAGAGTAAAGTATGAAGGTCGAATTTAGCAACGGTTTTGCAAGAGATATCGGTCGTATCAGCAATCAATCTATTAGAGCGCGCATTGAAAAGGCGCTAGAACAAATCGAGAGAATAGATAATTTTACAGAAGCAAGTAATGTTAAAAAGCTACGTGCTGGTGGAAACCATTTCCGCATACGAGTCGGCAACTACAGAATCGGCTTTCGATTGGAAAATTATACCGTAGTGTTCACGCGATGTCTGCCGCGCCGAGATTTTTACCAACACTTTCCCTAGCTCCTTATTTCATGCTCAAGCTCCTTTTGCTCCTACTCCTATCCGTCCCCCTCTATGCCAATCCTCGTTTCCACGACGCCACCCAAGAAGCGGGCATCGGTTTCGTCCACGTCAATGGGGCCAACGGCCAGAAATTTGTCATTGAAACGGTCGGCCCTGGAGTCGGCTTTTTCGATTACGACGGCGACGGTCGCCTCGACATTTATCTAATCAACGGGGCTGCTGTGCCTGGGACCGAATACGATCCTGCGCCGCAAAACGCGCTCTATCACAATCGCGGCGACGGCACCTTCGCCTCTGTAACGGAGCACGCTGGTGTCGGCGACACCGGCTACGGCATGGGCTGCGCGGTCGGCGATATTGACAACGACGGTGATCTCGATCTGTACGTGACTAACTTCGGCGCGAATGTGCTGTATCGGAACGAGGGGGATGGAACGTTTGCGGATGTGACGGGCGCGGCCCAAGTCGGCGACGAGGGCTGGGGGGCGAGTGCTGCGTTTGCCGACATCGATCGCGATGGTTTCGTCGATTTGTACGTGGGCAATTACCACAACTTCTCCTATACCAATCACCGCGTCTGCGCCGAGGGGGGCAGCGGCTTACAACTCTATTGCGGCCCGGAGGCCTTTGACGGAGTGACTGACGTGCTGTATCGGAATGAGGGCGATGGAACATTTGCGGATATTACGGTCGCGGCCGGGCTGGGCAGCGCTGAAGGCAAGGAGCTAGGCGTGGTCTTTGGCGATGTGGATCTCGACGGCGATCCAGACCTGTATTTGGCCAACGACAAGACCTTGAACTTCTTGTATCTCAACGACGGCACTGGCCACTTTGCGGATGAAGCGCTGCTGGCCGGCGTTGCGTACAACGAGGACGGCGATGTTGAAGCGGGCATGGGCGTTGACATGGGCGATTACGACAACGACGGTGCCCCCGACCTTTTCGTCACCAACTTTCAGTGGGAGACGAATACGCTGTACAAAAATCTCGGCGACGGCACCTTTGTCGATGAGACCTTCCTCGCCGGATTGGGCAAGGGCAGTATTGCCTACTTATCGTGGGGCACGCGCTTTTTCGATGTGGACAACGACGGCGACCGCGATCTTTTTATCGCCAATGGCCACTTGGAAAGCGACGTCGAGCAATACGAGAACGCGACCTTCCCCCAGCGCAATCAGCTCTTTCTCAACACTGGCGATGGCCGCTTTGAGGAATACGCAGAGGACGGCGGTGCCTTGTCGTTGAAACGAGTCAGCCGCGGCGCGGCTTTTGGCGACTACGACGACGATGGCGATATCGACGTGCTGGTGGCCAATGTCGCTGCCCAGCCAACCTTGATGCGCAACGACGGCGCGAGCGGGCATTGGGTGCGCCTGCGGCTAGAGGGCCGCGACAGCAACCGCGCTGGCATCGGCACCCGCGTCGAAGTCACAAGTGGCGGGCGAGTGCAGACCGACGAAGTGCGCTCGGGGGCCAGCTACCTCTCGCAGAGCGATGTGCAACTGCACTTTGGGATAGGAACGGCCACTAGCATTGAGCGCGTGGTCGTCTATTGGCCGAGCGGTCGGGTCGAGGAATACGCGGATTTAGGCGTCAACCAAGAGCATTTGCTCGTCGAAGGAGCGGCGCGATGAGGGTGTTGCTGATCTGCTTTGCATTGTACGCCTGTGCGGAGGAAAGTCCGCAGGAAAAAGTGCGCCCTGGCGCGGCTATGGACGCCGAGGTGCTCTTTACGCGCGGCACTGCGCTCGCCTCCGAGGGCCGCCACACCGAGGCCATCGACGCGTACCAACAGGCCGCCGCGCTCGCACCTAAATCCGCTAAGATCCACTACAATCTCGGCAATGCCTATGTGCGCCAGCTCGATTACCCTAGCGCGATGGCGGCCTATCAGCGCGTATTGGCGCTGGATTCGACGCACGTATCAGCGCGACACAACCTCGCGGCCATGTATGTCAAACAGCTCAACTACGCCCAAGCTATTGAAGAACACCGCCGGGTGCTTGCATTAGATCCCAGCCATCTGACGACTTACTACGACCTCGGCTACATCTACTTTTTGCGCGGCGAATACGGGGAGGTGGAGACGCTACTGCAAGCGGGGCTGGACCGCGACTCGACCAATGCCTCCTTCTACCGGCTCTTGGGCCGGACGCGCCTGAAGGAACTCGACTTTGAGCGGGCTGCGGCGACCCTGAAGCGCGCGGTCGAGTTGGACAGCACGGATGCGGCTGCGTACGTCGATCTGGCGCAGGTGGAACTCAAGCGGCGCGAGTACGCGGCGGCCGAACGCGCCGCTCGCCGCGCTATTGCGCTCGACTCCTTGTCCAAGGAGGCGTACTTCGCGCTGGCCAATGCCCTCAAGCGGCTCGGCCGCCGCGAGGAGAGCACCGAAGTGCTGGCGCAGTTCCGCGCCCTCGATCAGCAACTCGACAAAATCGACGACCAATTGCGGATGCTGGGCAATGCGCCCGACGACCACGAGGCCCGGGCGCAATTGGGCCTGCTGTACACCGAGCAGGGCCGTTTGACCGAAGCGGCCGAAGCGTATCGATTGGCCGTACGGCTCGCGCCGGACAGCCTGCGCTATCGCAACAATCTAGGGAACCTGTACCTACGCTTAGGCCAATTCGCCGAAGCTGTCGCCGAGTATCAAGCCGCGCTGTCCTTGGACCCAGAATACGCCAAGGCGCACTACAATTTGGGTCAGGCGTACATGCGGTTGCAGCGCTTTGACGAGGCCGTAGCGAGCCTCGAGGAAGCGTGCCGCCTAGCGCCGGAAGACGTGGAGACTCATTACTTTTTGGGGCTGCTACACGCGCGCGCTGGCGATTACGCCAAAGCCGCCGAGATGCTGACCGTTGCGGTAGCGGCCCGGCCGGATTGGCTCGACGCGCGGCAGAAGTTAGCCGTGGCGTACTTGAAGTCGGGAAAGGTAGAAGAGAGCAAGCGGGAGCTAGCG
>MKWU01007172.1_pt1 | contig 10837 bp, 9 predicted proteins | sample 809101 | NCBI WGS metagenome assembly MKWU01 (sample SAMN05860141, study PRJNA318959) | sponge metagenome | host: Aplysina aerophoba | place: Slovenia: Piran, Adriatic Sea, Gulf of Piran | collected 2013-05-07
CTCCTGCCGGTCGACGGGTCGGGCCGGGCGCGCGCCGGCACGGGGACCCGCGTTGCGCGCCGGGCGGCGATCGGCGCCGGTCCGCGACCGCCGCGCCGCCAGGGCAGGCTATGCTCGCGGCCGGAAATGATGGCCGGGAGCGCGAAGTCCCGCCGGGACGGACCGCGGCGAAGGCCGGGTCCGCCGTCGTCGGCGGCCGCGGCCACCGATTCGGGGGCGGCGCCCGGGGACCCGGGGTCGCTCACCGGCCGGGATCCGGAGGCGGCGGGACGGGGACGCACGGCGACGCGCGGGGGAGGGGCCATGCCGCGGCGGATCGCGATCGTCGGCGGAGGGATCTCGGGGCTCGGCGCCGCGTGGGCGCTCAGCCATCACCCGGACCGCTTCGACTTCCGGCTCTTCGAGGCGCAGTCCCAGATCGGCGGCAACGCGATCACGGCCGACATGCCGCAGGACGACGGCAGCTCCATCCCGTTCGACATCTCGGTCACCGCCTGCATCCCGTCCGTGTACCAGCACATCCTGCTGCTGATGGAGCGCTTCGGCATCGAGCTGGTCGAGACGAGATTCAACTACAGCGTGCGGTACCGGGGCCGCGTCTACGCCCACGACTTCGACTCCGAGATCCGGGAGGAGCTGGGTCCCGAGATCGAGAAGTTCCAGCGCCTGCTGGGGCGCCTGCACCGCTTCGGCGCGCTGAGCCGGTCGCGGTCGAAGCTGCTGAACGCCCTCAACCCGTTCAACTACGTCAGCATGGGGACGGTCCTCAACCTCGGAGGCTTCTCCGCGGACTTCCGGTACAAGATCCTGAAGCCGATGTTCGTCAACTTCCTGATGGCGACGAACGTCTTCGACATGCCGGCCTCGCTCTTCTCCCGCTACCTCGAGTTCTTCGACATCGAGGCCGCCACCCCGATGCGGACCTGGGACCAGGGAACGCGGCGCATCTACCAGCACCTCTCGGCGGGGTTCCGGGACAGGATCGACCTGGAGCGGCCCGTCCAGAAGGTATACCGGCGCGCCGACGGCGTCGTCGTCGAGGACGAGGACGGCGTCCGCGAGGCCTTCGACGAGGTGATATTCGCGTGCAACGCGAACCAGACCCTGATGATGCTCGACCGGCCGACCCTGCTCGAGCGCTACATCCTCTCGTCGGTGCGGTACGAGAGCGAGCTCCACAACCACGCGGTCGTCCACTCCGACGCCTCGGTGCTGCCCGACAACGAGGTGCAGCCGCTTCAGACGCGCAGCAACCACATCGAGCAGTACGGGGCCCGGCCGGACAACTACGAGATCACCTACATCATGCACAACCAGCAGCCCTGGGCGAACCGCTCCGACCGGCCGTGCCTGGTGACCTACAACCCGGTCAGCCCGATCGACGAGAGCACAGTCGTCAAGCGCTGGTGGTTCCAGCACATCGTCCACGACGTGCGTCACGTGGTCTGGCTGGTCAACCTCTTCCGCTTCATCCAGGGCCGGCGCCGGACGTGGCACTGCGGCGCGCACACGCTGGTCAACAGCCAGGAGACCTGCCTCGTGACCGGACTGGCCGCCGCCCGGCAGCTCGGCGCCGGCTACCCCTTCGACGATTCCGAGGCGAGGCGCTGGTTCAACCACTACGGGAGCATCATGTACGGCTCGCGCTTCCGGAAGGCGTAGGCGCCGCGGCGCGGGGACGGGGCTCATGGGTGCTGGTCGAGGGCAAGAGCGAGCGACAGGTGGCGCGGGAGATGGGGCTCGCGCGAGACACCGTGCGGCGCTACCTCGCCACGCCGGTGCCGGAGCCGCGGAAGCGCACGCGCTCGCGCCCGGTGCTGGAGGAGGTGCGGCCACGGCTTGAGCAGCTGCGTGAGGAGTGGTCGGAGCGGACCACGGCGAAGCAGCGAGTCACGGGGCGGAGGCTGACGGAAGTCCCCGAAAATACAGGCGCCCCTACGGGACGTGCGGGCGAACAAATTCGGTGTCAGGGCGCGTTCATGGAATAAACCGCCAGAGTTCCGTCGGAGGGAAGTCTGAAACGGGCCGTCAGATGGGACAGAGGTGCAGTCGTGAACACCCGTCAGAAACAGAGCTAGGCCCCGAGTGCCCGAGCACGGGCATGGGCGGCTCCCGGCGGTGCTGCATGACCTCGCTGGCGAGGTGGGACATGGCAGAACGGAACGGACGTGGGTCGCGCGCTATACTCCGGTGCGTTGAGAACGAGGGGGTGGTCGTCCGTGGCGCGAAGTGTCTTCCTCAGCTTCGCGATGGAGGATCAGCGGTCGGCGAACGCGTTCCGAGCACAGGCTCGGAACGGCTGGTCCGACCTCGAGTTCCGTGACTACTCGGTCAAGGAGCCGTTCGAACGGGCGTGGAAGACGAACGTCGAGCGGCTCATCCGGAGATGCTCGGCCACCATCTGTTTTGTCGGGGAATCGACCTGGAGCAGCGACGCGGTGGACTGGGAGATCCGCAAGAGCGACGAGCTCGGCAAGAGGCTCGTCGCGGTGCGGGTGGGTCCGGATGTTCAGCGGCATCCCAGGGCGTTGCGGGAGCTGGGGATTGCGGTCGTTCCTTGGGACATCGAGGCCATCATGCGTGAGCTTGGTGGTGTGAAGGCGTGACCGACGACGGTGATCGGATCGAGCGGCTACTGTTTCCGGCAGGGTTCCCGGGCGCGGGCGAGCGGACTCAGCAGTCGCTCCTGGACCAGTACCGCTTGCTGGTGGAGTCGTCAGAGCGAGTGGTCGCCCGCCGCCAGACGGCCAACACGTTCTTCCTTTCGATCAACTCGGCGCTGCTGATCTTCGCCGGGGTGCTGTTTCGCGAGGGTGAGCTGACATCGGTTGTGGGCGGAGCTGCGGGCGCCGGGCTGAGCGTGATTGGCTTCTTCATCAACTTCGCGTGGCGGCGCATGGTGACGTCGTCCCGCCAGTTGAATGACGCGAAGTTCAAGATCATTCACCTGCTGGAGAAGCACCTGCCGGCCGCGGTCTTCGCCGCAGAGTGGGATGCGCTCGGCCGAGGTCAAGATCCTTCGCTCTACCACCCGTTCACAGGCATCGAGACCCGAATCCCCGCAGCGCTGATGATGCTGTATACGGCTGCTGCTATAGCGTCACTTGCCACGGTGGTACTCAACTGCCTGGGTTGAGGCCGTCTACCCGCCCAGCACCGCATCCGGCGAGACCGGTACCGCGGCGCCGGGCCGGGCTTGCGCGGCGCGCCGTGCTCAAGCGTGCCCGCAGGGGCCGTTGACGTTGTGGACTGGCACTCGATCACGGTGGGCGTGCTCGTGTTCGCGCTGCTCCTCGAGACGTTCGCAGCCTACTGCCGTCAGAACGAAACTCTCAGGCAGCCGACGGGGGTCCCCCGTCTCGGGAGAACATGGTGGCAGTGGCCTTGGGTCACCGCTGTTGGCCCTCCGCCAGCGCCGGGCTTGGGCGAGACGTACGGGCTTCGATACCCCACGCTGGGCACCGAGATCGCGTCGCTCACGCGGGGAGTCTCACGCCTGACAGTCGGCGCGTGGTTCCTCGCGCGCATCGTGGCGAAGCAACCGCCGCTGCCGATCGTCGACTTCTGTTTCTAACTATCGTGTTGACCTCTGGTACGGCATGGCGAGCGAATCGTGCGCCGCTGACGGGGGTGCAGGCGACCCCGTCGAGCATGTCACGCGAGCAGTCCCCCGCCGGGGCGGTGCCCCATGCCTGGGGCGGGTTTGCATGTCAGCGGGCTGTACAGAGAATAGACGTCGGTGACGATAGGGCAGCTGTCCCCAAAAAACCCCGTGGTTCCAACGGAAAGAGCCGCCGGCGGCGGCCGTCGCCAACGCCCGCCGCCACCGCGAGGAGCAGCGCGACCGGGCGCGCCTGGAGACGCTGATCGAGACCTCGCCGGTGGGCGTGGTCGTGGGGGCGATGGCGGAGACACGGGAAGTCCGGCTACCCGGCACCAATGCTCGCCCTGACGGAAGAAGATCGTCGCCGACGAAGAGGATGCGGGCTCCGTTGAGTCGGTGTTCCAGCAGGCTGGCTGGTCACGGCGGAGGCCCTGCTCATCGATGCGGGCTGGCACGCGCCCCGGGCCGCAGGGCCGCCCCTCGACGCGATGGACCGAGACGGCCGCGGCCGATCATCGGCGGGGGCGAGGAGCATCTGCGGCCGGGAGCGTTGCGCGTGCGGGTCCGTCGGGGGCTGGCGCCCGAACCCAGGCCGTACCACCGACGGCGGTGTCCATCGAGCCGGGGGAGGCGTCAGACCCCCGCCAGGTGAGTCCTGGTCGCCTCGTCCGCCATCCGCTCCAGGATGTCCTGCGACTCGGGGCGGTCGAGCAACTCATCCCAGCGCTGCTCCGCATCCAACTCGGCCAGCAGGAACCGGGCGAACGCATCCTGCTCGCCTCGCGGCAGCTCCGATGCCCGGTCGAAGGCCTGCTGGAGAAGGTCGGTCATGGGTACGATGCCGGGACTGCAGATTCTCTCTCGAGCCAGGTCCGGCGCTCCGGGGGCCGCGTGTCGCCTCCTGGCGGCTCTTCTCATGCAGCTTACTTACCACTCCATACGCCTTGAGCCGCGCTCGCTCGCGGTCGAGGGCGAACTCCCCGCCCGGTTGGCGCCGCCCCGTCCCGGGTGTCAACGGCCGTACGGGAGCGAATCGAGGATCGCCCGCGGCGCCGCCTCCTCGTGGGCCCACGGGACGGGGCCGGCGACTGGTGGTTGAGTGCGCGGCCTAGCGGAGAGGGTTGCACCGCGGGAGGCGCCCGTAGGTGCGCTCGAACTCCCGCAGGAGCTCGCGCTCGCGCGCGACGGCCTGATCGGCCGGGACCTCCTCTTCCTTGTAGTGGGTGGCCCCGCCGGTGCATCCGCCGCCGTTGTAGTGATCCTGGATACGGGGAGCGGACCGAGACTTCCGAGCTGCCGATGTAGATGACGCCGGCGGAGTTCCACAGCTCGTAGACGCCCGGCTGGTCGATGGCGCGGTCGACCCAGCGCCTGTTGAAGTCCCACCTCTTCCCGGTGATCGGCATCGGCCTCTCTCCCTCCGGCGGGCACGGCACCAGTGCCACCCGGCCCCAGCCCACCCTCCTCAGCTCGTACTTCACGCCAGCGGTTCTTGAGGAGCAGGACGGCGCCGAGCGCGAGCGCCGGGGGTACCCCGGGGAATCCCGGGACCAGCAGCTCCCGCCGGCCGAGCGCGCCGATCGCTCGCGGCGCGGCCGCTCGAGCTCGTCGGCGTCGAGGGCCAGCTCGCAGAGAGCCTCGCGCGCGCGGTCGGTCTCGAGCCATGCATCAGCACTCACCGCCTTCCTGAAGCTGGGCGCAGCGCTGGCACAGCGGCAGATCCCCCGTCCCGATGCGAAGCGAAGAGGGATCTGCCCCGGAGCCCGGCTCGCACCGTGGGCAGACATGGTAGACGCTGCCAGCCTCTGAATGCCACGGGTACCGCCCGCTTCCGCCCGCGAAGCGGCCGCGGCGGCGCTGCATATCGACCAGGGCCGACAGGGAGAGGCCGAGGATCACGGCGATCGCGACGGCGAGGACGACAGTCTCGGTTGTCACCATGCCGTCACTCCGAGCAGTGCGTGCAGTCCTCGATCAGCGGGCCCTTCACCTCGAGCATGCGACGAGCCGCCGCATGCGCCTCCTCGCGGGAGCCGAAGGCGGAGGCCCACCAGCTGTCCGGCGAGAGCGTCGTCGGGCGGTCTCGGACGTCGCGGCACGATGACTCGTGCACCCGCGCTATCGGCTCGCTGAGGCTGACGTAGATCCAGTAGTGCGGGCCCATCACGTGATCCGGAGGCGCGGCGCGCCGGGGATCACGCCGCCCCCGGCTACCCGAGCGGGCGGCAGGCGGCGGAAGCAGGGGCCGCCCCCGAGCGCCTGGCGACCGCGGGCGGGAGCCGGTCCGGGATGGCGGCGCGCGGCACGCGCCGACGACCCGAATCGACGGACGCTCCGTGGAGGCACCCCCGCCCGGGCACGGACGGGGTGCATGATGCGCATGTGTGCAGCCACCTCCCCGACGCACGCGCAGATGCTAGAGTGTACACGCGGACGTATGCAAACTCCGTGCCTGGGCCGTTCGAGGACGTGCGTGTTCTATGCTCTCGGGGGCCACGTTCTGAGTGGTCGCCTCTCAGCCGATCACTGGTCGGGTCTGGAGCGATCGGAAGGTCGCCGGGCAGCACGATGAATGGCGCCGCCGCGAGCCGAGGGCTGATGGGGGCCGGGGACATGCCGTCCGCCGGCGGGAGCGATGGAAGCGCTGCCTGCGTTCCGGTAGTCGTTGCCCTCGTGAGGCCCACTCCTTGACCGGCTCTCTTGCCCGCATCAGCGCGCGAAGGCCGTTCGCCGTCATCGCCACCTGGCTGGTGGTCGTCGTGGTCGCCGGCGTCATCGCCATCGACGGCGAGGTGGCCCCCGGCCCGAAGCCGTTCACGGACATGCTCAAGGCCGCCACGACCACAGAGTTCCGGCTGAGCGACAGCGCCGAATCGGTACGCGCCGATGTGCTGCTGGCGGAGAGGCTCCCCGGAACCGAGCAGATCAACGAGGTGGTCATCGTCCAGTCGCAGACGACGACCGTGGACTCGCCGGAGTTCCGCGGCAAGGTGGAAGCGATACACGGCGAGGTCCTCTCCCTGGCGAGCGAGCCGGTGGCCGGGGCCTTCCACTACTACCAGACCGGCGATCCGTCCCTGGTCTCCGCCGACCGCAGGACCACGATCATGCCCCTGGTCCTGTCCGGCAGCCTCGATGAGGCCGTGGAGAACCTCCCGGCCCTCCGGCGGGTCGTGGAGAGCGCGGACGCCGAAGACGGATTCCGCGTGCTGATGACGGGGGAGGCCAGCACCGCCCGCGATTACAACGAGCTGGCCGAGGGCGACCTGAGGCGGGGGGAGCGCATCGGCGTCCCGGTGGCCCTGGTCATCCTCCTGGCCCTGTTCGGCGCGGTGGTTGCCGCTCTGGTGCCGATAGTGCTGTCGGTCGCGTGCATCATCGTCGCCCTGGGCCTGACGGCGCTCATCGGCCAGGCCTTCGACCTGATCTTCCTCGTCACCCTGATGGTCGTCATGATCGGCCTGGCCGTGGGGATCGACTATTCGCTGCTCATCGTGTCCCGGTTCCGGGACGAGCTGGCCCGGGGACTGGAGAAGAAGGCTGCCATCGAGCGCGCCTGCACGCGGGCGGGTCGCACCATCCTCTTCAGCGGCATCACGGTGATCGTCGCCCTGTGCGGCCTTCTGATCGTCCCCTTCCCGTTCTTCCAGTCCCTGGGGCTGGGGGCGATCCTCGTCGTGCTGGTCTCGCTTGCGGCGACGCTCACCCTGTTGCCGGCGGTCCTTGCGCTGCTCGGTCCCGGGATCGACTGGTTGCCCGTCCCGTTCTTCGGCAGGGCGAGGACCGGCGCATCCGGGTCATCGGGGCACCGCTACTGGGGGCTTGTGACCCGCTGCGTCACCCGCGCCCCGGTCATCAGCATCATCGCCGTGGCCGCGCCGATGATCGCGGCCACCGTCTTCTACTTCCAGATCCACACCGGCATAAACGGCGTGGACGTCTTCCCGGAAGGAACCCAGAGCAGGGAAGCCTTCTTCGTCATGGAGGAGCACTTCTCCTTTGGGATGGCCAACCCCACCGAGATCGTCATCGACGGGGACGGCGACAGCCCTGCGGTGCAGCGCGCGATAGCCAGGCTGCAAGACTCCCTCAGGGCCGACGGCCGCTTCCTGGTCCCGGACCTGCCTCCTGAGCTCAGCCCCTCCGGGGACCTGACCCTCCTGGCGGTCGTCATCCCCGGCGAACCCCGCGGCCGCGAGGCCATCGACGTCGTGTCGACCATTCGCGACATCTACGCCCCCGCCGCGTTCGACGGAGTTGATGCCGACGTCCTGGTCGGCGGCGCGTCCGCGGAGGCCGCCGACTTCTACTCCGCGGTCCGCTCCTACACCCCGGCGGTCTTCGCCTTCGTGCTGGGCCTGAGCTTCCTGATACTGATGCTGGTGTTCCGGTCGGTGATCGTCCCGCTGAAGGCCGTCCTCATGAACCTGCTCTCGGTGGGCGCGGCCTTCGGGATGATGGTCCTCGTGTTCCAGAAGGGGGTGGCCACGGACCTGCTGGGGTTCCGGCACTCCGAGGTCATCGACGTGTGGATACCGCTGGTGATGTTCTCCGTCCTGTTCGGCCTGTCGATGGACTACCACGTGTTCCTGCTGAGCCGCATCCGGGAGCGCTACGACGAGACCGGCGACAACGCCGAGGCGGTGGTCTACGGCCTGCGGTCCACGGGTGGGATGATCACCGGCGCGGCCCTGATCATGGTGGCGGTGTTCGGCGCCTTCGCCTCGGGCACGACCGTCATCAACCAGCAGCTGGGGTTCGGGCTGGCCTTTGCCATCACCCTGGACGCCACGCTGGTGCGGTCCGCACTGGTGCCGGCCACGATGGCCGTGCTGGGCAGGGCGAACTGGTACCTGCCGTCCTGGCTGGACTGGCTCCCCGATGTGAGAGTGGAAGTGGGAGAGGCGCGTAGGTGAGGGTCTGCCGGGTGGCGCGATCCGCTGACCAGGGCCGGCCCGCTCCCCGGCACCGTCCCTCACTCGTGGCCTTGCCCGCCGCAGCGTGGAACCGTGACGCGGCGCAGCGCGCGGAAGTGTCGAGTCCATGCTGCGCTGGCCATCGAGGCGTGCAGGGGACGTGTTCTTCCCGCGAGACACGTGCCGCCCGGCAGGAGCCGGGTACAGTGTGCGGCAGCCGAGCCCGACTGGGGGTCAGGGAGGGCGCAGGTTCAAATCCTGTCTCCCCGACCACTTTTTTAACCTAGAGCCGGCGACGGCGACCCGGCTCTGCCGCTCGTGGTCCCTTTCGTGGTCCCTTTCGTGCCTGGCGCCGAGGGCGGCGTCCATCCGCTCCGCGGCCCGGCGGCGGTTCTCGTCGAAGACGTGCGTGTACGTGTTCAGCGTGATCCGCACGTCCGAGTGCCCCAGCACCTCCATGATTTCCCGCGACGACAACCCCTGCGCGTGGAGCAGCGACGCCGCCGTGTGCCGCAGCTCCTTGATGCCGCGGACCGGTAGTCCCGCCCCGCGCAGCACCCCCTGGAACCAGCGCAGCACGTTGCGCCGGTGGAGCGGGCGCCCCGTCGCCGTCGTGAAGATGAGGCCGAGGTCGTTGGACCAGCCGGGGCCGCAGCGGAGGCGCTCCTCCATCTGCAGGCGGCGGTGACCGCGCAGGGCCGACGCAGCCAGTTCCGGTAGCGCGAGCACCCGCCGGCCGGCCCGGCTCTTCGGCTCCACCAGCTCGAAGCCGCCAGCCACGAAAGCGAGTTGGTGCCGGACCCTCACCACGCCACCATCGACGTCGAGGGCCTCCCACCCGAGCCCCCCGGCCCGCCCCGCCGCTCCCCCCCCCCGGCCGCCACGCCGCCAGCCACGAAAGCGAGTTGGTGCCGGACCGTCACCACGCCACCATCGAGGTCGAGGTCCTCCCAGCGGAGCCCGAGAGCCTCGCTCTCCCGCAGCCCGAGGCTGAGCACCAGCACCACATACGCCCCCATCCGGTCGTCGCTCACGGCGGAGAGGAGTGTCTGGACCTCCGCCTCGCTGAAGGGACGCACCTCGGTCGCGCGGGGCGCGTGCGGGCGCGCGAGACGCGCGACGTTCCTCGCGACCCAGCCGAGCCGCTCCCCCTCGGCGAGCGCGTTCCTCAGCACCTTGACCGCGGACCGCACCGATGTCGGGGAAAGCCCCTTCCCCTGGAGGATCGCGATCATCCGGTCGACGTGCGCCACCTCGAGCCGCTGGAGCGGCACCTCGCCCAGGGCGGGCGCCAGGTGCAGGCGCACCGTGCCCTCGTAGCTCTCCAGCGTGCGCGGGCGCAGGTCGGTGCGGTGGGCAAGCCAGCGGCCGAGCAGCTCCCCCACCGTCCGCGGACGATCGGCGACGCGGACGCCCCGCTCGCGATCCCGCCTCGCCTCCTCCAGCGCGCGGCGCGCGTCTGCCTGACGCCTTCTCACCGCGTAGAAGTAGCGGCGGCGCCGGCGGCCGTCCGCCCCGACCCGCCACCCGTGGAGCGGGAGACGCGCCTCCCACTCCACGTGGCCGTTCCTGACACGGCGCTTCAAGGAGCCCTCGCCGGGGCCTCGTCTCGTCATCGCGGTCCTCCGCCGCGGCGTGCTCGAGCGGCCGGAGCACGAGGGACACGATCGGCGACCGGATGCTCCGCCCAGAGCATTTCATCACGTAGGCGCTGTGCGACGCGGCGAGGTCGGCCGTCAGAACCCTTCTCGCCCGACCAAACGTGATGCTCGGCAGTTCGCCCGATCCGATGTACTGCTCGATCTTGCGCTGGCTGATTCCCAGCAATTTCGCCGCCTCGGCCTTGGTGAGCGCCAGGGCGCGGGACGGATGGTGCACCGGAGATCCGCCACGCCACGGATCGGCATCCCGCGTACGCGGGATGCCCGTCGTCCCGCCTGGGGCAGGCCCCGGGCCCGGAGGGACCGCCGACGCCCGCCCGCGATCCTTCATCGCGCCCCCCCCCCAGCGGGCGCGAGCTCGCGCCCGCTGACGCGTGCGCCCTGCGATCCGGTCGGATGCCGCCCACGGCCAAGCCGACGCGCCCCGCGCCTGCGCCGGCGCCTTCCGGCGGCGCGACCACCGCGGGAGCACGCCAGACCGACCCCGGCAGTCCCCCCAGATTCCGGGAGCCCCGCCGCCATCGCCACTCTGTTGCGATCGGTCTTGATCTAGGCCACGTGATCGTTCTAGCGGTAGGCCACCTCCAGGGCGAGACGGTTACTGCCAACGGTACTCCTTAGTCACCACCTCCCGCTTCGTGCACAGGGTTTTGACG
>MKWU01007173.1_pt1 | contig 10836 bp, 14 predicted proteins | sample 809101 | NCBI WGS metagenome assembly MKWU01 (sample SAMN05860141, study PRJNA318959) | sponge metagenome | host: Aplysina aerophoba | place: Slovenia: Piran, Adriatic Sea, Gulf of Piran | collected 2013-05-07
GTACGTATGCACTTGCAATTGAACGATTCCTCGGAGTTTTAGCTTTTAGTGGTTGAATTGTGCTAGCATCTGAGTAGCCTTGCGTAGCACGACCGCTTCCTCGCCTCCACTTTCGTGGTAAAGTCGTTATGCAAGGCAAAAACGGAGACAAGAAGGATTTGGCTAGCTACGCTAGCGTCTAAGAGGCCACCCCCGTCAATCGTCAGATTTACCTTTCACGATTGTAGTGGCGAGAGGTTAGCTTACACCCGGCCGCAAGCCCATAGTACGCCTGTAGCACGCCCGTAGTTGTAGCCGCGATACACCCGTAGCCATAAGTGTAGTACGCCCGTAGCCGTAAGCGTAGCATGGCCGTAGCCGTAGGCGTTGTATGCCTGTAGCTGTAAGTGTAGTACGCCTGTAGCTGTGAGCGTAGTACGCCCGTAGCCGTGAGCGTAGTACGCCCGTAGAATGTTAACTTGTTTAATGTGTGTACTGTATACCTCGTCCACAGTCTCTTCACTCTTTGACATTACAACGCACCATTTCGTGTCATAACAACATGGTGCATTTCAGCCTATTGTTACCAAGTTTAGCCGCTTATTTCTTGCAAACTAAACGATGCATGCAAAATCTGATACCACTTCTGAAATCAGCATGCGAAGTTCTATGAACTGAGGTATGTAGATTCATGTTTGGCCTGGAGTGTCCCTTTAAGATGGAGGGCTGCACAGTGAACATCACAATACAGCTGAAGTAGCATGAGAACTGCTTTTCATCCACTCATCTTATCACTTATCATATTTATGCTGTTTTTGCATTTAATGGTTAGTAGCTAGCTAGCTAGCTAATTTGTTCATTATGCCCATTTTAACCTGAACAATTAATGATCTCAAGTTCGCTTTAACCCATCAATAACTGTATGCTGAATAGTGACATGTCTAGTATGATATGATAATGAACCTCCTTTTGGGGTTGTTATGGCGTATAATATTATTTTTAGTCCTATCCTTTACTACAGGATTGCACAATCGTCATACGATATATAGAAATAGTCGTTTGTTATACAGGAGTACAAATGCCATCAGTGAAGTACCCATATTCACCTTTAAACAGTTGTGAATACCATATAGATTAGTCAGAGACTTAAGAGCGACACTGTCTCATGCACAAAAAGGTTATCTAACTTTTCCATGTGAGGGAAGTTGCAAACCGCTTCCCTAAAGTAGGTATTGACCAGAATGCATTCCTAGATACCAATGTGAAAAAGGTCGGAAGCAATATCTCAATCTCTGATCAAGTAACTATAAGTCAACTGCTGGAACTAATTGCCTTACACACAAAACACACCCAGGCGGTACAACTCCTGTAAAAGAGTCTAGACATTGCATGAAAAAGCTACTAACCTTTCATTGATTGGCTCACTGGGTACAGCTGACGCAATTGGCAAGCTCAGGCATTGCCACCATCCCTCTAATCCACTGTTCCACTCCATTGCATCAGTCTTCATCTGAGAAGTGGCCAACTCGTAGTCATACTTTGTATGTGTGGTATCCTCGTCCAGTGAGGATGTGAGGACCTGCACCCTTGGAGTTGGCAGCTGTGTAGTGGTAGGTGAGCCAGGCATACTCACTGATGGCGAAGGAAGGGGGGTGGCATATTTAGGAATACTGCTGTTTCCAAGTCTGGTGCATGAGGTTTGACCCATCACAGAGCTGTAGCCAGGAGTATCGACGAAGTCCTCAACTTTGGCAAGCTTTAGGTGTGGCAAACTGTCAGCAGTTTCCTTGGAAGTGTTCAGAGTACTACTCTCTTCCTTTGATCGCTTAGAAGGCAGGCGCATCTCAGAAAGGTGGACTTTTTCCAATCTCAGTGATTGCCTATTGAAGGAAGAAAGAACCATTGTTAATAGTTGAAAATGCTACATTGTGCCTGATTGAGCAGTCGTACTGAATAGTCTTCTGAACCATTCTACAGTTGCAGATTTTGTTGATGCTGTGGTAAAACCACGGAGGGAAAGAATGAAGCACCATTACACAAGATACAAAGGTGTATACTTAGGCAGAGTAACAATATGCATATGTAAAGATGTTCACAAGTACATCACGTACCTGGGAGCTTCTGCTAAATCTGAGCTGGGCCAGTGACTGAGCATTTGGTCTACAGCAAAATTGCTGTGTGTGTTGTCTAAGGACACACTGGCATCATCTGGTGGCGTGCCCATCACAAGTATAAAATGAGAAGGATACTTCATGCGTACACCTCCTACACAGGAAGGCGATGCAATACAGTTGAACATCTTGAATAGGCCTGTGTTGCCTTGTAAGCCTTGTCTACTCTAGCCTGATAAAGCATGTTTAAATGCCCAAACATTTGCCACAACAGTAATTACAAATATAGGGATGATGCACTGTGCCTCTGAAACTTTGTGCCACTACATAGAGGCTGACCAGAGGGAAAAGAAACTCTGAAACAAGAAGAGAGAATCCACAACATTATAACAGCTGAGGTCAAGCCTCTCCAGCGTCAACACATTTTCACCACCCCTGTATTTGGTACACTCCGTATCTACTACACAGTTGTTTCCTGTATGACTGCACTAGTATACTGATCATACCCACACTGGATAATGAGAGTCTTAGCTACAGTATGAACTCTACTCATTGCATTGGCAATGCAAATACACAATATATCACATGCTCTGGTTAAAGACACCAGCGTAAGCAGGTTACCAGCACTGTAGTACACACATTAGTCTCCCTAACAACCCGGTATTACCAGGCAACACAAAATGTACAAAGGTCACTGTATACAGCAAGCCTGTGAATACAGGAGGATACAATAGTGACCTCGGGGCTTCACCCTCAGTCACTATTTCATCATCCATAGGATCTAATTAGGCCAAGATGCGCCTAATTTGCTGTTTCTAAATGTGCCTGCCACAAGCATAGATATTTATGCCATTATTTTTCTCTTCCATTTATTTCTGGCTACGGGTACAAGACAGGGTACAGAATACGTATGGGTACACATATAGGCTTACTAGTGTTAACGTATGAACTAATTATGAGTGTGATATGAATCAAGTCGTAATTAGCATGGGCGGGGGGCCGTTAGCAGCCAGAAAAGAAATGCTAACTCGCTGGTGCATACCTGCAAAATGATTTTTCAAAAGTACTTAAAGAAATCCCGAGGTGTGAGGCGCTAGTGGGTTAGTGTGACATCGAGATCTCTCGTCCAACTTCCTGGAGACATTATTCCTTGCAGTGTCTTCGGTTGGCGTTGAAAGTGACACAAGAAGAAGCCGGTGAGCAGTGCTTAGCTTATGCAGATAGGAAGTGAGTACCAATAGCTTTATGTAGTACTAGTACTCTAATATGTGACTGTGCGTGTGCGTCTTTTCCCGCAGATGACCATGCACTCATGTATTCACTGGAGGAGAACTGATTGAGTGACACAGCATTCTCAAGCATCGCTAGTTCTTGCTTAAAACTGTTGGCCAAGCCTGCAAAGCGTGTGTTGGCAAGAGAGTTACAAACAGTGTACAAACATATACAGTGAATCCTCGGTTATCCGAACCTCGATTATCCGGATCCTCGATTATCCGGATCACAAAATTACCTTGCACGTGACACGTGGATTACGCAATTATCGCACCAACGCACAGTCACACGCGTGTTTTCTTTGCCTTATAAGATGGCGGAGTCTACTTGCGCTGCGAAGCTAAGCGTAAGAGAACAGTTTTAAGTACGGAAGACAAAGTAACCATCACAAAGCAGCTATAGATCAGCTCTGCTAACGTTATTGCCGAACGCTATGGAGTTAGATAGAACATAGTCTCGGGTATCAAGAATAATCGCAATAAGATCGTTCGCTTCGCGCAGGAGATGCCGACGACGAAATCTGTGACCATGTTCTTTCAGAGCTAATGCCTGGCCAGGAAAATGAGCCTAAATCAGAGAAAGGAGAATCGAAAGTCTGTCCTGTCTCCACCTTTATGGCAGCTTATATGTTTGAGAAGTGCCTCAAATGGCTTGAATACCAGCCTGAAGTAAATCAATACAATACATGCACATTGAGAGAACTCCATGCCCTCGCAGTCCATAAATGAGGAGAGTCCCTAAAGCAGAGGACCTTACTAGAGTTGCTACAAAAGTAAATGTATGTATGAGCACATGCTAGTGTATTTGTACAATGTTGTATTTGATTGTATTTCACTTATCCGAACTTTTCACTTATCCGAACAAAATGTTTGTGGCATTTGACCAATGGGGTTCGGATAACCGAGGATTCACTGTATTACATTATAACAAGTATACACTACCTCTTAGTTAGAAACAGTTCATTTGTGTAGTGACAATTACCGTATGTATGTTCGACTTGCGTACATATGGGACTGGTATGTGTATATACTATTGTACATCTTGATTACTCCTATAGTAAGCCATTTTCTCCATTAATATTCAGCAATGATGTCGGCAATGCATATCTGTAGCAGTTGGGATCCGGGACTACATACGTATACAACAGTATGCACATACTTGTGGCATATCAGAACAGTGTATGAATGTGTGTGTCAATCTCACGTAACCAGACCACTTCCTTTTTTTTTTTTACATACTGACGTCACCGTGAGGAAGAGGGCTGTCTATGCAAAACTATGTGTGTTGCTTGTGTATCCATACACATGTTGTATAAGAGTCATTGCAAAGTTTGTAGAGGCCTCACATTCACGTACTGTTGTACATTTGCAGAGTACCAAATGTAGCAAATACTGAAACTATATTGGCATGACCTTCAAACAGGTCAAAGAAAGCTATTCTACGCGAAATACATGTGTCGATCATTGCATGCAGTCTTGAATTTACGTAGATATACCTTTTGATTGCCGCGATCGTCTACCAGATTCACAAGTGACCTTTCACTATGCACTAGCACACAATGTTTGTATAATGTTTGGCCTAATCAAACAGTGTGTGGATGCATAGGTAAAGAAAGGGGTAACTACAGGCATGCAGCACAGTCAGCAAACACACAGGACAATATATTGATACATTAGTATGCACGTATACGAAGATGGTGCATTGGAATGCTGTGAGCTGCATAGCATCATAGATTCCACTTTGCTCATGTTGTGTGCTTGCTAGCCTAACCCTACCTTTCATTAATGAACAGGAAAGTGAGACTGAAAATGAATGACAATAACAACGCTAGGAATAAAAACGTCACAGAATAACAAAAGTAACGTTTTGTTCAATAGCCTGTTGCACTACCATCACATACTATGACCGCCGTCCTCACTTTGTTTAAGTGGGCATCTTTGGCACTTCTCCACTGTGACTGTTGCCAAAGTGCTTTGATCCCTTGAATGAGTTTCTGCTTTATCCTGGGTTTAACTTCTTGATGGATGCACTTCTTGAGCTTGTGCTAAAGGTTCTCAATTTGGATCAAGGTCTGGCAATTCTGGAGGAGTGGGCCACCAGTTGATCCTTTCAGGAATGGCACAAGAGATATTCCCAAAATCAATAAGGAGGAGGCCCATCGTCCCTTCAAAGATGCAGAGATTTGTGCAACCTCGATAGCTGATTTCTGACTAAGTGTGCACTTTGATGGGGCACTTTGCACTCTATCCTCTTTTATAGCAACAAGTCCTTAGGTGGGTAATGATCTGGATAGTCAATCCATCTGAGAATATGATGTCCTCTAAGAACATGCCTTTGTTGCCAATTGCCCAATCCAGTTTTCTTTCTTTCTTGATGTCTATAATCATCTAGTAGTAGCTTGTTCCCTGTGCTATCTAGCCCAGCTGTTGTCTTTATCTCAAGGCTATTCAAGCACTGGCGTTTAAACCCGCTTTAGAGAGCAGCTTCTGTAGTTTGCTTCCAGTAGTCTGATCATCCCTGCATGATTGGTTTGGCACTTGTCATCATTTGAGGCGCTACCGCTACCTGGACTGCGGGTAATAGTCCCCGATTCTTTGCTTTGCCTGAGAAACCAGTACATGCCATATTTGGTGGCTTTCTGTCCTGCTTCAGACAAGCAGCGTAATTCGTTTGTAGTTCTTCCTCAGCCGTCGGTAGTAAAGTATCCTCCATTTCACATATTCAGAAAACACCATGGTAGCCAACTCCACAGATGAGAAAAATGCAACACTCGCAATAACGCCAAGAACCTCAGAAAGTAAGCCAAACGTTGTTACAATTTGAACAATGTAGACACATTTGGAGCCGGCATCAGAAGGCTACACATTCTTAGATCAACACTTTCACGTTTGTAACTTACCTATGGGAGTCAAGCTATGTATATATGTGCTACCTATGGGATCAGATACGGGCATAAATAAAGAATGTATGGTTGTCATACCAGTCGATGTATGGGTATGCATATGCCCACAAGACGTTAACATCTTTCTGTAACATACCGTGCATGGATTTTGTTACTGGCTAACCAACAAATGAACACTATGTGCACACCACAAACCCAGTAAAGTGGCATTTCGCCACTCTACAAAGACCAGTGTTCATGTGTGCGTAGCCAGTCACGTGCAAGGACTGCAACAGTTCCTATTTTGGGCAGTCAAAGAGGTCTCTAGAGGTAACTTAACTCCTACAGACTTGCTTAGAATAACCACATGAATCCCGCTTTTAGTCTCAATGCTAAATATTTCTGTGCACCTCAATATATCATTCAGCTACATGTTTGCCACTTAATTGACTTTTCCGTATCAATTCTTTGAACAAAATGTTTGTACGTATATGTGTTGAAACAATGAAGTAACTGTTTTATCAGGCTAGAGTAAACAGTCAATAGAACAGCAAAACCTCTACACTAACAAGGACATTGCAAAAATGTTCATACATACCCACAAGTAAACATTGTGTAGCTACACAACTACATATCCATGCACAATATAAAGAAAAATGCATGCGACAGTATTGATAGCATATTACGACCATCAAAGTTCACTCACACACCAATAACTACTTCCACTGCTGCTGGCATGTCGTAATTATGATCAGATGGGTGTTTCTTAGGATAGAATATTTTCCATTCGTCCATCATTTCCCTTACAGTGTCATCTGACAGACTGTAGCTGTGACCCGTCAGTGTGGCAGACAATCCACTGGGGCTCAATAGTACTGGGATGAGTGAATACCAGAGATACAGTACATTCTATAAAAAGTGAACATTCTACGGGAGTATGACAGCTACAAGTATGAACAGGCTACAAATACGCGTACAGGTGTAGTGGATATTACATACGTGTATAATGCAGGTAAAGCTATGGGTGTGTTACGAAAGACATACAGGCGATCTAATCAATAGCTTCGAAAGAAGTGCTAACGGCTGTCGCATTCTTCCTTAACGAAAGGAAACAACTGTTCCATAAATGGGGTGCTTTGCAAGGTGTGACGCTATGTGCGATATCTTGTCGGCGAGTGTTTTCGTCTTCGCACTAAAGGATGAGTGTTCGGAGTACCTTGAAAGCCATGCAGAACCAAGCGCATGACCATGTACGTTGCTGATTAAGCTGTCTTCATCCCTTGCTCTAGTATCACCATCTCCATTTGTCTGCTATTGCATAATGTAAAGTTCTCACAGATACAATGTTTGCTCAATGTTTGCTGTATAAACAAACAGTGATCAATAACGTGGCAGAATGGTAACCACAGAATAGCCATGTTAGCAAAAAAGCAATTACCAGCAGTGGCATACGTATGCAGTAACAGAAACGTATCTATGGTAGTACAGCATAATTCAAATACAAGTGTATACAAGAATATCACATTCAATTGTACAGTTGCAAGTCTCTCTTTAGGAACCAATGGCACCTCCATTGCACCAAGACTACGTAAGAGATAGAGAGCATGCAACCGCGTATCATCGCATTTATAACTACGTTTTTCTAAAATGACTCACGCTTGGCATTGGTAACCACATTAATATTCTTACGTAACGGATGAATACTATTATTCTGGTCAGTCCCTCTAATAGACATAAGGGGCCTTTGTGTCTTTGCAAGTGCAGTCATTGTAGTCCCGGTGATTAGACAAAAGGGGCCTTTGTGTCTTTCCAAGAGCAGTGAATGTAGTCGCCGTAGTCAGTACTTGCCACAGAGCTTGAGTGCTTCAGTTTTGCCTTGCAACGATGGCTTGGACACCTGCGCGGCACCCTGTCCACAAGGGGAAGGACCAGGATGGCAAGTGTAGATTCGTAAGCTTTTTTGAACCGGTAGCCATAGCCTCCATGCAAGAGTCTTCAGTAGGTGCCACAGTCCGTTACCGTACGTTGGCAGTGGCCATTGCGAGTAATTGTATTTATGCATTACATAATAATAATAATATTATTACCATGCCCACGTGTGACGTTTTACTACGTCATTTCTGCAAAATGTCGTTAACGGTACGTATATGTGGTTGCATACTCTTATCTCTTACGTACTCTTGCTTGCACTTAATGACTTTCTTCAAGTGTCCAAGGTATCTCTGGCACTTTGCTGTGGTGGTCTTCCAAAAGGCTTTGATGCCATCTATCAGCTCTTGTTTGCTCCAAGGCTTCACTTTCCTACGAATGTATTCTTTTAGTTCATGTCAAACTAGTTCAACAGGGTTAAACCCTCTGACCCACGCACTTAAAAACTTGAAAACAACGCCTCCCATATACAAGTTGCACTTCTCTACTGCGATGGGGATAGACACATCTTGTGTCTGAGATGGCATAGTGGAGGTGTTCTTCACTCGGAATTTCACAGTGCTAATGCTGTGCCCTCGATATACTGTGGTCATTACTGTAATACACTTGCTACACTTCCATACAATGTATGCCGTCCTTGAGACCTGTGGTCGAAGGTAGTGGCTTGTACCACACTGTACATGCTTTGTACCAAGATGCTCCTTTAGGTGTTGCACCTCTTTTGGAATACTCACACAGTTTGCTTCATTGTTCCGGTTACTGCTATATCTTTCTCGAGAAGATCGCAAAGACAGGGCTGAACTTGAATTGGAGTTCTCGTAAAATACTTGAAATCCCTGAAGTATAATGGAAGGTCAGTTTTGTGACGTCATATCCAAGCCCTTTGCCCGATGTTTGCTGATTAGTGCTACAGTAGATGTCAAAATCAACTGCATACCCACTGTATGAATCAGCCTCAACCCAGTACTTGTAGCCCACTTTGTTGGCCTGTTGCAGATGTACTAGCGAAATTGAGTTCGGGCTTTGCTCATCCACCGACAGTTGTTACAGTGGTTGGTACAGCTCCAGGTACTTCTTTAACCCTTTAGTTCCCCAGAGTTCAAATTCCTGCGAAACCCATTAATGCTGGAGAGGCGAGAACGAATGTCAGTGTGCATTACGCTTTGTAGTCCATTCTTACAGTGAAAACGGTTATTGTAAGGATTTCCTCATGTATGACTATGATCCAGGAGGATCGTTGGCAGTTCTTGATATTCGCTGTTGTGTAAACACAACGGAAGCAAAGATGGAGTCAAGGAAGACGGGCGTGAAGTTGACGCAAGTATGGGGTGCAAAGCTGAAGGTAAGTCTATAGCTGTCACCCCGTAGGATTGTTTGTTGCTGTTGACTCTTGCCACTATGTACACACAAACGCATGCAAATGTGGACGGTTACACCGGGTAGGTACGCCAATTGAAAGCTCTCACATTACTACAGGACCCCTGAAGCGGAAGTTGCTGTTCCAACTTCGTAGTGCCAGGAAACAACTCTAATTTCGAGGGCTCCATTCTGACACCTAAATGTGTTATTCAGTGTTTAAGAGTAAACATGTTGACACATAAATGTGGAGAAAAGCTCTTATAGCTTCAAAGTGATCTTGTGTGAGCAGCCAATGTGAAAGATATTACGTGCTTGTCTTGCTCTATGCTAAGCGATAGTTGCGAACATAGTTGATGCATAGCACAAGCACTATTTCAACCATGTCCGCCTCTACTGCCACAACCACCACTTCTACCACTACCACGACTGCCCTTACCACCATCCAATGTATTGTGCTCAACATCATCACTGACCAAGGAGCTGTGCTCAACATCATCATCGTCCATGGAGCTGGTGCTCAACAACATTACCAACCACGGAGCTCTGCTCAACATCATCACTAACCACAGAGCTGTGCTTGCTGAGCTCAAGATCACCATCACTACCAACAAAACTGTGCTGAACATCATCAAGCTGCTCAGGCTCACCTTCGCCACTACTACCAGACATGATTGTACTGTATACCCACTCACGATCACCATTTTACTCATCCTCACTACGACTTCTAGTAGTGCTACTTTCCTCACGCTTTTTGTTTCTCCCGAACATGACATAGTTTCACTTCTAGTTTCATCATCTGTGTTGCTGGCCCCTCATACTTCAGAGACCTCTGCGCTGCTGCTCGATTGCTGTTGCTGTAGTTGACTATTGTTCGCGAGATTAGAATGCTGAGTTTAGCACATTTCACGACATGCCTGTCATCTGAATCATTATCATCCAGTTGCCAGTCATCACTTGATCCTTCGCTGGAAGTTAGAAAGCTTTTTGTGTCGACACACACACAATCAAGCACTTTGTTGGTTGAGTAAACTCGCCTGCATCCATCTTGCAATCAGTATCCGGACAACTACAAGATTATACTGCATTCTTCGTTGGCTGGAAGGTGAACATGGCCTGCTTTTCAAAGGACTTTGTCTCAGCTTCGATGCAACAAACCTTTCCAGTTATCTATCAAAACTAAGCCTATCAAATTCTACTTGTGTATTGTAGTACTTGTTTGGTGACTGCTATTCTTGTCCTTCCAGAAAACATTCTTGAAGGTGTGTGATTGTACTACACTATTTGCATACAGCACGGGTCAGAGGG
>MKWU01007174.1_pt1 | contig 10835 bp, 3 predicted proteins | sample 809101 | NCBI WGS metagenome assembly MKWU01 (sample SAMN05860141, study PRJNA318959) | sponge metagenome | host: Aplysina aerophoba | place: Slovenia: Piran, Adriatic Sea, Gulf of Piran | collected 2013-05-07
CACGGCTCGGCAGGCGTTGATGGAGACCCTGTTCCTGCTGCTCGGTTTTTCTGGAGACGATCCGAACTTCCTTCGCTGGTCGGAGTGGGTCCGGGAGGAACTGGGAACGTCAGCCCCGAAAATCTACTTGGCGGGCTGGCTGGACCTCACGCCGGGCGGTCGGAATGAGATGGAGGAACGGGGTGTCGTTCCCATTGATCTGGCTGGCCACCCCAACCACGAGGAGTGGCGGCGGCAGCGGATGGAGCACCGGTTTGCGATGGAATGGCTCCTAAGGACGTTGGAATCGGGTGAACCGTATCCGCCCGAAGAATGGCCCAAGGCGTTGGCGCAGCCCGGCTTCAGTGTTCCGGCCCACCTTGAGCCGGTGGACAGAACGATCTGGCGAGCACCGCGGGTTCCCGCGGGACTGCCAGGCGACGAGGATGGTGAACTCGCCGACGATACAGTTGACGCCCTAGTTGCTATGTGGGCGTACAACAGGAAACTCTATCCAGGTTGGCTCGCACTGCCGGAGCAACTGAGGCGAGATCTGATGGATCCGTGGCTTCACGAAATAACCGGCGACCTTCTCGACGCGTCGAAGGAAGACCGGATAGTACAGGGACTGGCCGGTCGCGCTTTGGCCGAGCGACTTCGGATCGTGCACGAGATCGTCTGGCGCAGAGAAATTCGCCTCGAACCGTTGGGGGCGGAATTGGCGCTTGTGGCCAAGACGTCCGTGGAAGAGGTGGCACGTAGTCGTGAGGGCTCGAACGAGCCTGTGCTCGATCGCAGCGCGGCACGCGATGTCGCCATGGTGTTGTTGACTCATGCGCGTTTCGGGTTCGACCGGAATGAGTTCGACGAAGCGGTTCGCGTCGCCACCGGGTTCGCGCAGCACGACAGGAATGCCTTCCACCACTTGGAATACGAAAAGTGTCTGTGGGCGCTCTACCAGACCGACGCCGGTTCCTTGGTCGAGGCGCTGGACGCCTGGCGGGTCGACGACGGAGATCCCTACTGGGCGGTGAGGAAGGCGTCCTTGATGTTCGAGGTCGGCCACGGGAGCGAGCAAGTGTTGCCGATGTTGCGCTCGGCCATTGCAGCACTTCGGCGATCGAGAGGGTACTCGCTGGATATATCCGTTTTGTCTCGCGAGTCGTGGGCGGCGTGTCTGGCGCGCAAGCTGGAGAAGCAGTCGTGGAGTGGTGCCGATGGTTCGGACCCACATCGCGCCCGGGCGCGCGATCTGACGAGGTTCAACTGCGACCCACCGAATGAAATTCGGGCGTTGATCAACGCCGTTGAGTGGCGGCCGGAGCCGGAAAAGGGCCCCGGTTTCGAGTTGGGCGAGGGACCCCGGCCGCGCGGGTTGGTGGAGTTCAAGCAGGAAGGTCCAAGCCCGGACTGGTACAGGGCACGGGCGGCATATCGAATTGTCAGGCTTGCGGAGGTGGCGGGACTGCCCACGCTATCCGATCGTTGGCCGCCGACCAAGACCATGCTGGGACAGGCGAGCGAGGCGCTGCACCGGGATGGTCAGTACGAGTTTGCCCTGCGGTTGATGTTGCGGATCATGTCGTACGATGGGGACGAACTACTTCGAAGGCTGTTGTCGCGCCCCAACCTGGCGGCACTCCCCGAAGGTGTGGTGGAGTCGATCGCCGGTCAATGCGAGCAGACGATCGACTACTACACGCGTCGCGGCCTGCACCATGACGGCGCGCGCGGAACGATACCTCCGAGGGACCGAGTCAGGGTTGCCATGGAGACGCTTGCCCGGCTTTCCCTCAGATTCAAGGCGAATCGAGCGGCCGAGCTCCTCCGGAAGGGGCTGGCGATCTACGGAAATCCCTTGTTCTACACCGACATCCTGTTTCGAGACGTTATTCGTCATTTGCTGAGTTGGTCGTGGGAGGCAGTGCCGGAGCAGGACAGGGCCGATCTGGCTCTCGAACTCTTGTCCGCGCCCATCGCGGGAGTGGATGGCTACGCACCCAACGCCTACAATTTTCTCGATCCTGGCGAGTTGATCGACCGTAGCGCCGAGGCCATTCCAAGTCGTGACGAACGGAACAGCGACGAGTGGCATGCGACGGTGAAGTTTCTGGTACGGGCGTTGACGTGCGGTGAGGAGGCCCGTTCCCGGGCGATGCTGAGGCTCGTCCAAGTTGCTTTGGCGGGACGCCTTACGGCTGAAGAAGAGAGGACCGTGGGTGCCGCCATCTGGGCTACCGATGACAGTGACGGCGGAGGTCTTCCAGGCGAGAACCGGATCAGGCATTGGGTATATCTCTGCTTGCCGGAGCCCGAGCCTGGGTTCGCGCAGGCGTGGTTTCGAGAAAAATGGATGTCGGCTGTTGAACTATCCGATGTCAACGACGAATCGCTGGACAACATGCTCTTCCACGTAGCCGACGCCCTGGAACATTCTCAACGTTACGGCTTCTCATTTGAACTCGACAAAGGGGATAAGGAGTATTTGACCAGTGTCCTGCGTCGATGGGCAGTTGCGCCTACGCCCCTTCCTTGGATTCTGTCCGACCCGTTCGGACAAGCGCGGAGGGATCTGCTGCGGAACGGCATTCGCGGCGCGGCTACGCTATTGATGCACCTGCAGGTGCCCGAAGATGTCGGCGAGGCCTTGTACAGAAAGTATCAACAGTTCGGCGAGGCGGACGTAACTGCTATGCCGCTGCTGGTGGGTCTGGTCAGGTCGCTGAAGGGGCGAGAGGCTGAGATTCACACGGCGCTGAGAAAAGGCTTGGCTTCTGACGACCCGCGGCTTGTTTCGAATGCGGCGATTGCCATGCAGTTCTGGCTCTATTTCGCACGACGGTCCATGGCCCCTCGACCACCTTCGGACCTGATTCGCGAGATCGGTGTGCTCGTGGCCACTCGCCGAATCGAGGCTCTTGGCGATGCGCTGTGGGTGGCGGAATGGGTGTTCGCGAAAGGAGAAGACGGCGACCGGCAGGAACTCCGACAGCTTGCGGTGGAAGGGTTGATGTACCTTATCGACGATCTTGACTACCGCCGCAAGTTCTCGAAAGAGGCGGATGTCCCTTTGCTGCGGTGGCGATGCGTCTGTTTGGCTCGCGCCATGCAAAAGGCGGGCTGCGAGGATAAGGCCGTGATGGACTGGCTAGCGGTGGCGCAAGAGGATCCCCTGCCGGAGGTTCGACAGAAGGTGTCCGACATCGTGGTAGACCCGCACGCGAATGTCGCCGGTCCATGACTGCGGCAACGCCGTTGGTCGCGGGCATGCCGCTGGTGCCGGCCACTGGCGTGGATACTCAAGCAGAGCCATATGCGCGGTATCCGGGTGGCCAGGGAAGGGTGACATTGGACGCCGAGGAGGCAATGGAGACGCTACGTGGTGGCCTGTGGCACACGACGAGCGAAGAACGATTTGAAGGAATCAGATCGCGGAAGGCCATTCTGTCGAAACCGCCGCTCGGGGAGGACGAGCGGTGGGGAACCCTGATTGGTCCGGAGGGCTGGCCGTATGTCCGAACTTTGGGCGGGGTGAGCCTGTTCGACTTCGCCGGGTTCGACCCGGAAGCCTACGAGGAGAGATGTCCGTCGAGTTCGTGGCGGGAGTTCGTGCCGTTTCAACGATACTGGGGAGCTTCGGTGTGGATCGAGATTGACCGGGAGAAGGCGGCTGACGCCTTGGTGAAAGCCGATGAGTTGGTAGCGCGCTGGAACCTTGAGAAGGCGTACCGACATAGAATCATGCCCTATATCGAAGCGTGTTACCTGGGCGATGTGCCAAGCTGGTTGTTTGTGCGTGCGTTGGTGGTTGGCACCGGCGACACGGAGTTTCGGTCGATAGACGTGTGACGACCCGCCTAGTCGGGTTGTCGAATGAGCGTCGATGCCGGATCGGTGCTACATTTCCATCTCGAACCCGCGCTCACGGACCTTCTCCGGTTCCGGTTCCCGTTCCGGCGCTGCCGGCGCGTCCCTGTCATGGTCCCGGCCCGGATCGGCATCGGGCGGCGCATGTCCTCCTTCCGCTCCGATCGCCGCGCCCCTGTCCCTGGCGACTTCCTTCACCGTCGACTTGTCCAAGGCCGGTTCCACCGCTTCCAGCGCCGCGATCCGCTCTCCGGTGACGGACTCCAGCCGCTCGCGCAGCGCCCTGGCGTCATCGGTGACGATCTCCGCTCCGTGGCGCGCCCGGCTGATCTCCACGTAGAAGGTCTTGCGCGTGGTCAGGTGAGGATGTCCGGCCTCCATCACCGCGATCACGTTGTCCACGGTGCGTCCCTGGAACCCGTGCACGGTCGCGCCCCATGCGTGGTCAAGGTGACGGAGTTGGGGATCGTGCTTGCCGATCTCCAGCCTGCGCCCGTCCTCGAGCCGGAAGGAGACACGGCCGCCCCGGACGGAAGCGATCTCGGCCACGCCGCTGTTCACGAGCCCCAGGGCGTTGTCGTTCCGGGTCCAGCGGATGCGGTCGCCGGCACGGAGTTCGATGCCCTCGCCGCGGTAGACCTCGACGGCGCCGCGCCTGGCTCCGACCATGCGCGGCCGCCACGGCACTTCCTCTCCCTTCGGACCCTCCAGGAACACGGTGCCGATGCCCTGGTCCACGCGCGCGATCCGGCGCTCGTCGCCCTTCGCCACCCCGAGACTCGGGTAGTCGCGGTGGAACGCCACGACGTCGCCCGGAGCGTAGTTGGCGGCGACCGTCTTTTCCGCGTTGGTGTAGCCGTGGGAGACCAGCCGCTGGCCCTCGAAGGCCGGGCCCCGGAGGACGCCGTCGCGCGCGAGGCGCTCGCGGATGTGCCCGTTGATGGCCCGGCGCAGCTCGTGGCTCGGCGCCATCAGTCCGGTATTCTCGCGCTCTCGCTCGGAGAGCCTCAGCCACCGCGCGGCGGCCGCCCCCGCGAGGTTGCGGGGATTGACTTCCGCCACGCGGCCGCCAAGCTTCGCGAAGGCGCGCCTGATGTCGCCCCCGAGGCTCGCCTCGACGGCTTCCCGGAGCTCAGGGTCCTTCTGGCGCAGGATCTCGTCCATCACGGCCGTCCTCATGCCCGCCCGCTGCAACTGCGCGAAGGGCTTGCCCGCATCGACTGCGTCTAGCTGCTTCTCGTCGCCCACCAGGACCACGCGGGGAATGCGGAGCGCGTTGGCGATCCTGAGCAGGTCCCTGGCCTGTACGGTGGAGGCGAGAGAGCCCTCGTCGACCACCAGCACGGTCTTGCTGAAGGCGGCGCGGAGTCCGCGCTCACCCTTCCTGGAAAGCCGGCCTCGGGCAACGCCGTCGTAGCGGGCCAGGAAGCGTTGCAGGGTTTCCGATTCGATGCCCGCCTCGGTCCCGAGCGTGCGCGCGGCCGAGGCCGACGGCGCCAGACCGATCGTGCGGTACCCGGACTTCCCGGCCAGCTCCCTTGCGCGGCCGAGCATGGTGGTCTTGCCGGTCCCGGCATAGCCCTGGACGCCCACGACCCGGTCGCGTGACGACAGGATCGTTTTCACCGCCTCGCGCTGGCCCGTGTTGAGGCGTCCCCGGTGGAGCAGCGGCCCGGCCATCCAGCTCCGCATGACGGGCCTCGATGCGCCCCGGCCCCGCTCCATCAGCGCGATAGTCTCCTTTTCGTCCGCCAGGGCCTTGTCGGTGGTGAGCGACTCGCCCGGCACGGGGAGGTTGGCGGCGTGGAGCGCCCCCTCCCGTTCCATCAGCGCGACCGTGCGTTCCGCCTCCCCGATCGCCACCGCGCCCGGTTGCCGGGCGATCGCCGCCGCGAGCAGCTCCGTCCTCGCGAACACCGCCTCGCGCTCGGCAAGGTGCGCCACGGCCCAGGCCACGGCCTCCCGGGCGGGGTCCACCACCGCCTCACGCCCGTCCCTTCCGTTGCCGGACGAGGCGAGTTCCTGCCGACCGAATTCCAGATCGACGTCCCTGCCCGCCGTCCTGGACACGCCCTCGGAGGCCAGCGCACGCGCGTCGAACCCGAGATCCGCCGCCTGCTTCTGCCAGACCGTCCCGAGCGCGCTCTTGTCCACGTCGCGCTTCGCGGCCCGCGTCATCAGCGCCGCCCGCTCGGCAAGGCGCTGGTCGGCCGCGGTATGGCCCAGGCCGCGTTCCGCCATCGCCGCCTCGATCGCTGCGCGCCGGGTCGAGAATGCCTCGATCACCCGCCTCGGGACGCCCGCGATCTCGAAACGCCCGTCGGCATGGGTCTTCTCGATCCCGTACCCGAGTCCTGACAGCTCCCGCGCAAGCTCGCCCCGGTAGATCGCCCCGATCAGCATCTTGGAGGTGTAGAGCTTCTCGTTCGACATGGTGCGCCATTTGCCGTCGGCGCCCTGCACCATGTTGGCGACGACCGCGTGGGTGTGGAGCTGGGGGTCGAGGTTGCGGGAGGTATCGTGCCTGAACCCCGCAATCACGGTCTTCTGGCCGCCGACGCGGATCAGGCGCCCAGTCTCCCGATCCTTCATCCGGGTTTCCGCGGCGTTCCGTTCGAACCAGTCGAGCGCGCGGCGCACCGCCAGGTCGTGGGCGACGGTGACGCGCCCGTCACCGCCCACGAGCGCCGCCAGCGACACCGACTTCGGAGCGGAGAAGGCCAGGTCGCGCCCGGGCCGGTGGATGCGGTTGCCGTCCCTGTCCAGCCGCCCCAGCCTGCGGCCGCTGCCGTCCGGCACCTCGCCTTCCAGCACTGCCCTGAACGTGTCCGGATCGACCGGGCCGTCGAGGCCGAGCGCTTCCGCGCCCCGGCCGATCCAGGCGCTTGCTTCCCGGTGCGCCGGATCGTCCCGCCCGTAGTATCCATCGCGCTCGTAGTAGGAGACGCCCTGCGCGGGCGAGCCGACGGCGCCGATCGAGACGACCATCAGTACAAGCCCTTGCCCGGCCCCGGGTTCCACCCGCCGGCCTTGCCGTTGCGTTCCGGGTGCGGCGCGGTCGCCGCCTGTGCCGGCCTGGCCGCGGGCTCGCTGTTGTCCGGCTCGGGCGTCTCCGGTTTGGAGCCGCGCGGACCGACTGCATCCCCGGCCGTCATCGTCTGCTTCCCGTCAACGCCGTCTTTAGGGGCTACGCGTGCGTCCGGCGTCGACCGAACCTCGCCGTGGGCATGCCCGGCGTCCGCTTCCGGCAGCAGGGAGGCGGCAATATCGCTGTCCCGCTCCGGCGGGGCGGCCTGATTGCCCTCCGGCTGCGGCGCATCCTCCCTCGGGACGAACCGTTCGGCGGAAGCCGGACGGTTGACGTACTTGAGCCTGATGGAGGTGACCGGGAAGGGGCCGGGGAATTTCAGATACCCGTGCAGGTTGTCGAGCCGCATGATCTCCGAGGGCAGCGCCAGGGGCCGCATCTGACGGTGCTGGGTCAGCGAGACCCCGTCCCGCATGGTGCTGGCGCCGTAGCTCATCCCCTGCGTGTACTCCTCCACCTCGCCCCGTCCGAGGCTCTCGGCCGACCACTGCGCGGTCTCCTGGTCCGGCGCGGACAGCACCACCCGGGTGCCGCAGAGCCCGGATATGGTCTCTGCGCCGTTCTTCCCGTAGATGTCCCGCAAGGCCGAGAACACCTGGATACCCAGCACGAAGCAGCCGCCGAACTGGCGGGACTCCGCAAGGCCCGGCTGGAGGCTCGGCACCTGGTGGAGCGTCGGCAGCTCGTCCAGCACGATCCATATCCGGCGCGTGCCGTCCTGCTGGAGCGAGAGGAGGGCGTTGACCGCGATCTCGAGCCACGTGGAGATGAGACCCCTCAGGCTCGCGTGCTGGTCTCCCCTGGAGGTCAGGAACAGGAACCCGGTCTCGTCCTCGCGGCCGACCCAGTCGCGGATCGAGAAGGGCGCGCCCGTGTCCGGCAGGAACTCCAGCGCTCCCAGGTGGGCGGTCAGCATGGCGCGCACCGAGAGAGCGGTCTTGGGGTTGTCGGGGCTCACGATGGACTGGGCCACGGTCCCCTCCATGGCTTCCGCCAACTCCGACAGCTCGGTCTTGAGCAGGTCCTCCACGAGTCTCCGGTTCTCGGTCACCTTCTGTGTCCAGAGGACTCCCGCGCCGTTGGAGAAGAGCTGCCTTGCGGCGGTGACCCAGAACGGGTCCACGGTGTCCTTCTGCTGGGGGATCAGGGCGGCGGCCATCATGTCGAAGTCCCGGGGCGTCCTGGCCTCGAAGAAGGGCGACCAGCGCGGCGCTCGGGCGTCAAGGGGGTTCATCAGGACGTCTGTGGCGGGGTCGAAGAAGGAGCGGGTGTAGGTCCCCATCTTGTCGTAGAGGATGCAACGCTCCCCCCGCGCCCGGATCTGGGCCACGAGGTCGGAGATCAGCACGGTCTTGCCCGAGCCCGTGGTGCCCGAGACGATGGTGTGCTGGGTCTCGGCGCGCCTGGGCCAGGGGATGCCGGCGATGCGGCAGGACGCCCGCCGCGCCCCCGGAAAGAGGGCCACCGCCACACGCACCGACAGAGGCTGCACACGCCTCCGGAGCTCGCGCGCGGTCGCCATCTCCGCGCCGCGCACGCGCCGGGTCCGGGCCAGGCGCCGGCCCAGCATCCAGAACACCAGGGTGCACACAACCATGCCGCCCACTCCCCATCCCGCCCCCGTCCATGCCCAGGAGTGGACCGTCTCGAGCATGCGTCTGCGTATCCGTTCGATTCTCCGATCCGCGACGATGTCCACGATCGGGCTAGGGCTCTTCCGTCCCTCCGCCCACTCGTGCATCTGCCCCGAATTGGGAGAGTATCCAATGGACAGCTTGATCTCCGCCAGGGTCCCCATGCCGACGATGCGCCAGTCGTAGGCCGTCGTGGTGCTGAAGAGCGCTATGGAGAGGAAGAGGACGACCACGAGGACAAAGCCGATGATCTCCCAGCGCACCAGTTGGCCCCACATGTGGACGTCGTGGAGCAGGCTTTGGCCTCCCCTGAGCGTTGCCTTGCCGAACATCATCCGATCCTCCCGTTCACGGTCCGAGCACTTCGTCCCCGCCCATCGGACCACCACGCGCGCGTTCCCTCTTCGCGCCGGCGTCCGGCGCGGCGTTCCGCGCCGTGCCGTAGAGCTTGCCGCCGAGCCACTCGCCCACCAACGGAACCGCCTCGGCGGCATGCTCGCCGAAGGGTCGATCGGTTTCGGCCGCGACCCTGGCGCGGCCCTTCTCGCTCAGTTCACCCGCCACGCCGCCTAGCGCCTCGCGTTCCGCCTCCCGGATATCGAGCTCGGTGTCGGTCTCGGCGCGCAGGCGCTCCGCCCGTCTCCCGACGCTTCCCCGTTCATGCTCTCCGCGTCCGTGGTCGCGGGCCCAGCCCGACCATTCCGCCCAAGCCGCCGTGGTCCCGCCACGGTGAGACTCCCGCATTCCTCCACGGTCTCGCTCGTAGTCCGCCAGGTCCGGCGCCGACGTCGGGTCCGGGCCTTTGGGCTGCGGGAACCTCTCCGCGATGAAGGCGGCGGCATGGGCGCGGAGCTCCTCGGCGTCCTCCGGGGTCTGGGGCTGTGCCAGGCGCATGGCGCCCGCCACGCCGATCTCGCGCCCGTCCGCGCCGCTACGCGCGGTGAGCCAGGTGAAGAAGGGCTGGCCCAGCTCCCGGTCTATTGACTGGGCCTGGCTCCGCACCTCGGCCGCCTGCCGGCCCCAGCTCTCGGCCTGGCGGTGGCTCAGCGCCTCCTGCTCTCCGTAACGGCGCATCCTCGTCAGGTTCGCCCCGAAACTCTCCTCCAGGCTCTTGAGCTCGCTTTCGCCCGAAGCGGTGGAGTAGCGCCTCGAGGCTTCGGCCACCCGCGACCAGACGTCGAGCACGCTCTGCTGCTCGGCGTAGTCGGTCATCCGGTTCCAGGCCTCCCGGCTGAGCGTCTGGCCGCGCCAGCTCGCCGAGCCGTCGGCGCCGAACTTGACGATGAAGTCGAAGCCCCCTCCCGCCTTGGCCGCGCTCGTGAGAGCGGCCGCCTGCTCCTTCGTGATGCCGCCCGCCTCGGAGAGCTTCTCGAAGTGGGATTCCAGGCTCTGCACCGTCCGGGTCTCGCTCTCCGTCACTCCCCTCGAATGGGCGACACCCGTGTTCACGTCGCGCGAGAACCGCGCCACCAGGGCGGCCGAGTCGGTGGCCGCGGCGGTCCGCGCCGTGGCCGCCTCCGCCGACCAGTGCCGGGCCTGCTCCCGCGCAGCGCTTGCCCGGTTCTCATGGCTCGCCGCAAGGGACTCCGAGAGCCTGATCCCCGCCGCCGGGATCCGGCTCGTGGCGGAACCGGCGTCCACCACCGCCGTGCCGTCGCCGGTTACGGTGAAGCCGGCGCCTTCGGGGGCGAACCCGGTATAGCGGCCTGTGTCGGCGTGCAGCGAGGTACGGACCTGGTGTCCCTCGACGGTCGCGAAGCGGTGGGTGTCGGCCTGGGTGTTGGCGAGCGAGACATTGCCCGTCGTGCCCTCCTGCGCCGCGGAGGACGCGGCTTCCTGGCCCACCGCGAGCACCGAGGTCGCAAGCCCCGTGGCTCTCCCCACCCCGTAGGCCAGGGCGGCGGCCAGGAACGGCACCGACATGGACAGGTAGCCCGACATCACCGCCACGTCCGAGGCCACCGCCTGAATCCCGGCCTGCGCGACAAGCGACACGCCGATGTCGCCGCCCGGCATGAGCGCCCCAGCGCTCATGCGCTCGGCGGCCTCCCCCATGGAGATGCGGTGCAGAATCGCGTAGAGCGGCCCCCAGCTCTGGAGCCAGACGAGTCCGGAGAAGTAGGAGCGGAAGATCGCCCCGCCCGCCGGCGTGAGCATGAGCAGCACGGCCATGGGAAAGGCGCCCACGTAGAGGCACTCGAACACGATGCGGAGCATGGGCACCCAGGTCTCGGCCTGGCGGCCGATGGCCCGGTAGGCGGAGACGG
>MKWU01007175.1_pt1 | contig 10835 bp, 5 predicted proteins | sample 809101 | NCBI WGS metagenome assembly MKWU01 (sample SAMN05860141, study PRJNA318959) | sponge metagenome | host: Aplysina aerophoba | place: Slovenia: Piran, Adriatic Sea, Gulf of Piran | collected 2013-05-07
CGGCGGGACCGCTCTTCTGTGGGAGCCGTCGGGGCTCATTCGGCGTGTCAGTACGCCGTTTTCAAACGAAAACTCCGGATAGGAAACCGTCTTGTCGGCCCACTTGTAGTTGAAAAAGGTCGTCATATAGTCGATAAACCCCGGAGAAAGAGCGTATTTTTCTCTCCCCTCGGCGAGCATGGCAAATTCATCCTGACGCCGCTCTTTGACTTGGCGGGCAAACGCCTCGGGCTCCAGCGCATAATCTGGTTCGAAGGAATGATGTTGGGGCCAGAACTCGGCTAAGAAGCGATTGTTCTCCGCGCCCCGGCCGCTAAAAGTCAGGGAGTAAGAGGAAACTGCACTGTGCGAATGGTCGGATTCCATCGCCGCCGAAGAGTCGGCTTCCGCCACCTCGGCGAAGGTTACGACCGCGTGCAGGCTATCGCCGGGTTCGACAAAGAAGGGGATGCGGTGTTCATCCTCGTAATGCCCGGTGACCAAAATTCCCTTGGGAACGTTCAAGAGAAGGGCAAAGCGGTTTTGCTCGTCCAAGGCGATGTAGTGTTGGGACGGCCCGGGAGCGAGTAGCGGTTCGTGGAGGAACTCGATTTCTCGTACCGGGGCGTTGCGGACCTCGCCGGTGACGATTGCGGCGTGGGGCTGACTTTGGGCGCTTGCTGGGGCTAGACAAAGGCTCAAGGGAGCGATTAGGGCCACCAAGGCTGCGGAGTACGCGTTCATATCTCTCTTCTCCAATTTTGATTTGAGGGTGTGACCCATCGAGTTCACCTGCGGTACGCGGCTTCTTCGATTCCATATTATCATCATTATCATTCGCCTTGGTCGCGGCGTTCCCGCAGGCGTTTTTGTAGACGCTCAAGCTGGGCGCTATCCACGGCACCTTCGTCGATCAGACGCACTAGCAGTTCTTCGGTTGAGCCGGAAAAGAGGCGGTCAATGACGCGCCGCAGGGCCGAATCTTGGGCTTGGCTCTGGTCGAGTTTGGGGCGGTACTTTTTGGCGTACACGGTATTGTCGTCGGCCACTAGGCCGCGCTCGGCCATAATGGCTAGCAATGAGCGCACGGTGCTGGCGGCGGGGCGGCCTTCGAGTCGCTGGCGGATGTCCTCGACGCTGGCTTGGCCCATTTGCCAGAGGACGGCCATGATTTCGGCCTCGCGATCAGTGAGACCCTCGGTGCGTTTGCGGGGCATAGTACCTTCTCTTTGCAAGCCGTCTCAGGGGCCGGGGACCTCGGACGGCGGGATGACAAAACGCGAATAAATTAGCCTTTTGGATCGCTAAATAATGCGCGATTGGGCAATTTGTCAAGTGATTTTTTGTCGTAGCAAAAAAAGGATCGCCGGATCGGTGGAAGGGATAGAGTGAATCTTGAGACGGCTTCTAAGGTTCCTCGACGCGAAGGATTTGATCGGCGGCGACGTTTTCGAGGGTTTGCACTTGACCGGAAGGCCACGTGATTTCCACGCGGGCGTGGGTGGCCGTTCCTAGGCCGAAGTGCAGCCGTGGATCGTGGCTAGAAAGATAGCTGCTGCCCGATTGGCGCTCCTGCGTTTGCCGGACGCCGCCAGCGGTGACGACCACTCGGGCACCGAGGGCATCGGGATGGGTGCGACCAGTGAGGAAGATTTGCAGATAGTGGTGGCGGTTGCCGCCGTCGTTGCGCAACAGGCGCGGTGGGGCGGCTACAGTAGTGATCAGCAAGTCGAGGTCGCCGTCGTCGTCGTAGTCGGCCACGGCCGTACCGCGCCCGACATTGGCTTGGGCGAAGGCAGAGCCCATACTGGCAGAGACGTCGGTGAAGCGTTGGCCGTCCTCGTTGCTAAATAGCTGATTGGTTTGGCGGTAGGTCTGGGTCGAATCCCATTCGGCGACCACGTCCATGACGTGGCCATTGGCGACAAACAGGTCGAGATCGCGGTCGTTGTCGTAGTCGAGGAAGCGGGTGCCAAAGCCGAGGGGTCCGAGCGAGACCTCGCCCAGCCCAAGCCGCCCAGAGGCGATGGTAAACTGGCCTTGGCCGTCGTTTTGATAGAGCGTGTTGGTCTCAAAGGCAAAATTAGTGACGAAAAGGTCCATATCGCCGTCGCGGTCGTAGTCGCCAAAGTCGGTGCCCATGCCAGCCTCGGCATGGCCGTGCTCGTCGTAGCGCGTGCCGGCCGCCAGCCCGACCTCGGCAAAAGTGCCGCGTTGGTTCTCGTAGAGAAAATTCATCGTCCCGTCGTTGGCCACGTAGAGGTCGGTGTCGCCGTCCAAGTCGTAGTCGGCAAAGGCCACGCCGAGACCGCGGCCCTCTAAGGTGATGCCGGCTGGGTCGGTGACGTCGGTGAAGCGGTCGCCGTCGTTGCGGTAGAGGATGTCGCCGATTGGGGCATAGGCGGCTGGCTCGCAGTAGGAGCGGGTCTTGCCGACCTTGCAGACGATATTGGCGTCGAGGCTGAAGTGAACGTAGTTGGCGACGAAGAGGTCGAGGTCGCCGTCCAAGTCGTGGTCGAAGAAACCGGCGCTGGTGCCCCACCGTGGGTCTTCGACGCCGACCTTATTGCGGGTAAAGGTGCCGCTGTCGTTGCGGTAGAGGGCATTGGGGCCGTAGTTGGCGACGAAGAGGTCCTGATCGCCATCGCCGTCGTAATCAGCGGCCGAGACCCCGAAGCCGTAGCCAGGGTCGGCAGCGGTGGTGGGGCCGCTCGCGTTGTGGAAGGTTCCTTGCCCTTGATTTTGGTAGAGGTGATTGCGCGGTAGAGGGTCGGGGGGAAGCCCTTCTAAGTAAGTGCCGTTGACTAGATAGAGATCGAGGTCCCAATCGCCGTCGTAGTCGAGGAAGGCGGCCCCAGCGCCGAATGTTTCGACGTAGTAGTACTCCCCAGAAAAGCCGTTGAAGTGGGTAAAGTCCAAGCCGGCGTCCCGGCCGACATCGACAAAGTGGATCGAGGTGGTGGACGCAGGAGGTTCAGCGGTGCAACTGCCCAACAGCGCGAGGGCGGCCAGCCACGGCCACGAAGTGCTCACAGCAGATGCACCAAGATCACGGCGAGCAATAAGCCGATTGAGGCCCAGCCCAGCAGAGTTTGGAAGGTGGCGAGGAGTTTGAGCTTGCCGGTCGCGTACCAGGGATAGGGATCGGTGCGGGTAAAGGTGTGGATGCTGAAGCCGATGCAATCGGCGAAGGTGGGATGTTCGTCGCCGTTGGCGGACCGCAGAGTGCTAGGGATCAGCCGGTAGATCAGCGCCCAAAGGAGGATGCTGCCGAGGATGCAGAGGACTAGTTGTAGCGGGGAGGTGCCGTAGCGGGAACAGAGGTTCCACAACTCTAACGCCCAACGTTGGGGCGCGGCCCAGCTAAGGGCGCGGCGCTGACGGTCTAGGCGTTCGATCTCGCAGGCTACAGCGTCGTCTTTTAGTCCTTGGGCGAGGAAATGGTGCCGCAGGCTGTTATAGGCAGGGGCGAGTGTGGCGAACGACACCGAGTCGGCAGTGGCTAGCCGGTGGCGCACGTGCGCCCAACGGACGCGCAGGCGATCGAAATAGGCTTGCTGCAAGTAGAGTTGGGCGCTTGCGGCAAAGGTCGAATCGGCTTGGGTGCTTGGGTGCAGATCGAGGGTGCCGATAGCGGCGCGGCGCAAGTCGAGGGAGCGATTGAAAAAGGCGTTGAAACGCAGGGTCTGTGCTTGGACGCCGCTAAAGTCGGCTTCTTTGCGGAAGTAGCTGCCGCCAAAGTCCGCGCGGGCAAAGGTCGCATTGGCGAAGTGGGCGGCTTGGGCGAAGGTGAAGTCAGCGAAATGAGCTTGGCCGGCAAAGGTGGCTCGGTTGAAGGAAACCTCCCCGTCGGCGCGGGCCGCGGCAAAATCGACTGCGCCGAGGAATTGGGTCCGCCAGAAGAGGGCGCGTTCGGCAAAGCGGGCACCGGCAAAAGAAGCCGGGCCATTCCAACGGGCGTCCTTGAAGGAAGCGACGCCGGTGAAGCGGGCGTCGGTAAAGTCGGCCTGACCGGCAAAGTGGGTGCCTTCAAAGTAGGCAGCGGTCGCAAAATGGGTACGAGCGAAGCGGGCGGCACTGGCGAAGCGGGCATTGATAAACGAATTGGGGCCAGCGAAATCGCCGTCGGCAAAGTCGGCGTCGGCACCAAAGACCGCCTGTTTGAAGTTGAGGTGCTTGCCAGACCGGCTTGCGCGCAGGCCGAATGCGCTGTGGAAATGGGCATTTATCAGTGAGAGGCCGTTGGCGAATGTGGTACGCTCACCCTGCACCGGACCGAGAAAGACCACATTGTTGAGGGTGACCTCGTCGAAGAAGAATACGTCGTCGAGCTGAAAAGAGGCGCGCACGGTGTCGATACCGGCAGTTGGGGCGTAAAGAGGGCCGACGACCGCGGTGGCGCGAAGGTGGATCGGCTCTTTGGCCCGTTGTAGGCGTGAGAGCAGGTCCGCTGCCGGAAGCAGGGCGTAGGTCTGGTCGGCGATAGTGGTGTCGGCGCGTTCGGCGCGTGCGCCGAATGGTATTAGAAGGAGAAGGCAGCAAAGCGCCCACAGAGGGGAGATCATCAGCTTTGGGCGGCGGTGTACTGCTTCAAGTGGTCTTCGTGAATGGTTATCGGATAGACTTTGTGCAGACTGCGCACGTATTCGACGTAGCGGTTCTGAGATTTGTCGATGAGCACGTAGGCCCGGGCGCGTCGTTCTGAATCTTCAGTATAGGGGATGTGTTCGCGTTGGCGATCCAAGACTTTGAAAACCGAATAGCCTCGCTGGGTGCGGACTGGGCCGCCTACTTGGCCGACCTCGAGGTCTTGGGCCAAATCGGAGATGCCGGGGAAGAATTGCTCGGTATATATATTGAAATTGATGCGTCCGTTGTGGTGGAGGGCTTCGGCGCGTTCGCTGTGACGCACGGCGAGGGTTTCGGCCTCGGCTTCGGTGGCTTGTGCCAGTTCAGTAAACAGATGCTGGGCTAGCGAGTCGCTGGAGACCAGAATTTCGATGGCGACGGTGGTTGTGGGTTTGGTGAATTTCTCCGGGTGCTCGTCGTAGAAGGTGCGCGCCTCTTCTGGGGTGACCGATAGCTGTTGGTCAACCATGAGCTTGCGCAGGCCGGTTACCATAAGTTCTTGGCGCTTGGCCGCGATGCTGGCGCGGAACTCGGGGTCTTGATCTAGCCCGGCGTTGATGATTTCAGACATGAACAGGTGTTCGGGGACGACGCGGCGGTCGAGTAGTTCCGCGGCGCGCTCAGTGTCGATCAGCATTTGCGCGGCTATTTTCATCTGGCGGATGGTCTCGACGAATTTTCCTAGGCCGATGGGATCTCCTTTGTCAAAGGTGCAGACGGGCAAATCAGCGTCGGCTTCGGCGGGAGTGAACTCCTCACCGGTGAACTGGCTTATGCGCTCGGCCAATAGGGCGAGGTTCTGCGGTTGCGGTTGGGGATGGTAAACGCCTCGCAGCGAATCGAGCATGGTTTGCAGGCGCTGGTTGCGCTGGGCTATGAGCAATTCTTCGCGGATGCGAGCCTCGGAGGCTTCGAGCGGTGCTGGGATTTCGTCGAGTACGGTGAAGATGGCAAACTTTTGCTCGCGGGCTACAAACATCGACACCGGCGGAGCAATTTCACCAATTTCTAGGTCGGCGACTTCGGCTGCGACTTCGGGCATGAGTTGGTCGCGCAACTGGTACAGCCCGGTATCGCCGCCGCGCTCGGCGCTTTCGCGATGGATCGAGTGGGTGAGGGCTAGTTGGTGAAAATCGGCACCATCTTGAAGCTGCTGGTAGAGGGCGTTGGCTTCTTCTGCGGTATCGACCATGATGCCGCCGAGACGAATTGAGCGATCGCGGCGGGTTGCGCGGTAGTGGGCATCGACCATTTCCTCGGTGATGTTCAGCTTACTGATAATTTCTCGTTGCTCGTAGAGACGCAAGATGCGCGAGCGTTCGTAGTTGGTCAGCTCGTCGATAAACCAAGTCATATTTTCGATATTAGACGCCTGGGCTTCTTGTAGGAGTAACTCCTTGTCGATCAGGCTGTTGAGCAGATTGCGGGCGACGGCCAGCGGCGTGTCTCCTTCGCGCATACCTTCGGGAATCAGGGAAGAGAACTCGGCGAATTCAGCCGCGGTGATCGGCTTGTCGCCGACCTCGGCAATGACGAGTTCGCCCGGCGAGGCCGGCGGTTGCTGCTGACTTTCGCAGGCGACGAAGAGCCAACTGAGCAAGAGCAAGGCGTTGAGATGCTTCATTTTCATGGTACTGGGATACTCCTAGTTTTGAGAAAAAGAAAAGACGAATATAAAGAAAAAGGGGGGGAATGAAAGTAAAGCGCCAGGGCGATAGGATGAGGCAAGGTTTGAAAGATGCTTGCGGCGTTAAGGGCTATTGATTATAAATAATTGGCCAACTAGGAGATTGCGCAGTGATAGGCTGCGCATAATGTCTTTAATAATCAAGAACTTATTGCATTTTCGGATCTGAATTCACTTATCGACTAACTATTGCCTATGAAACGCGCCAGCGTATATGCTCTCTTATTGTGCCTACTCGGAGGCTGGTCGGCTGCTGCTGAAGTTGTGATCGTCGGTGGCGAAGGCGGTTTGGATTGGGTCAGCGGCGGTGGGGAGATTCAAGCTACGGTTATCCGCAGTGCGACTTCGGTGGAAAATACCAATGCGCCCGGCGGGGTCATCGATTTCAATGCCGAGGGATTCAGAAACTGGATTTTTCCCCAGCGCGCTGATACTACGCTCAATATCGCCGTTGGCGCTAATTCCGAGGCCCGCGGCGGTTCGATTACCTCGCCCAATACCATCAACATCCGGCCGGAATTGCCCAGTATCATAGACAATGATGGCGAGACGGCGCTGGATTTGCGCGCCAGTGCCGGTGGCCAAAGCGCGCGCGTGTTGGGCATTATCATCGATTTGGACTTAGGGGCTCGCTTTGGGATCAATCGCTTCAAGTTTTTTCCCCGCAACGCCGACCCGGCGTTCCCCGCTCCGGCATTTCCATACCAGAACGATTTTATGCGCGCCTTTGAGATATTTATCAACGACGGTACACCCGAGACTCAGCGAGAGGGAGTGCCAATCCGCGAGACCGTGGTGCTAGTCAATCAAAACGAAGACCCGGTAGTTGACGTGCGGATCCCGCCCCAGTACGTGCGGTTCGTGCGGCTCAAGTCGCTGACGGCGACGGGCTTTGACTTGGCTGAGTTTCAAGTCTTTGGCACTGGCTTTGTGCCCGAGGCCACTTATATCTCCAATGTCTTTGACTTCGGCGACCTGTCGCTGTTTGGAACGCTGCGCTGGGTCGAGCAGAAGGCGGGCGACAGTGGGCTATCCCGGGTCTTGATCCGCACCCGTACTGGCAACGACCCACAGCCGGTCGAATACAACAAAATTCGTCCGGGCGAGCAGATCTTCCGCTTGGGCGGTGGGTCCAGACAGACGGGGACTACGGCCCGCGGCGACGAAGTGCCGTGGAAATTCGCCGCTGACGTCGAGGATGCCGAGTTGAAAACCTTGGTTGAGACAGTGCTCGACAACGAGGATGTAGATTTGCGCGAGGCACTGCAGATATTCAAGGATCTGTCGCTGGAGCAGCAGGAGCAGATCTCGCTGACGGCCACTGACTTTGGCCGGTTGCGCAATGAAGACAAGGGCAATATCCGCAACGACGTGACCAACTGGAGCGCGTGGTCGCCGCCCTATCCGGTTAGCGCGCTGGTTGAGTCGGACGCCGATTTGGCCGATGCATTGCAGGGAGTGCCGGTAGTCTCGCCGAGTCCGCGGCGCTATTTTCAGTTCGCAATTGAGTTTTCTAGCGACGAGTTCGAGTCAGCCACTGGCGTTGGGGGGATTTCCTTTGAGGTGCTGCCTTCGCCTTTTGCCGAGGAGTTGATCGCCGAGATCGTCCCGCGCCAAGCAGCGCTGGGCGAAAAAACGGACTTTACCCTCGCCGTGCTGAGCAAACTTCGCCCGGGACTCGACCGCGGCTTCAATCGGCTACAGATTGATACTCCGCTCAAGGTCGAAAACGTGGGGCTGATAGAGGTGCGGCGGTCGGACGGCACAACGACTGAGGTTGACTTCAGCGGTGCGTCACTTGACCAGTTGCCGTTCCAGCGCGGCGACTTTGCGGTGGTTGAGGCCACTGACAACAGCTTCATTTTTGAGTTCCCAATAGTCGCCGAGGATGGCACTGAGGTGAGGGTGACCTTCGACAACGCGGTGCTGCGCTTCGGCACGACCTTTACGACGCGGGCGTTCAATTCGGGCGAGGAAGTGCAGATTGCCCAAGATGTGGTATCGGGTAATGCCGCCGATCTGGGTGAGGCCGATCCGGACTTGCAGCCTTTGGGTACGCCTTTCAGCGGGAACCTTTCGGTGGCCGTGCCAATCGTCGGCGACTTATTGGTCAATGTAAGTGCGGCCCCCGGGGCCTTTAGCCCCAACGGGGACGGCATAAATGATCAAGCTACGGTCCAGTACGACATCACTAATATCGCTCGACCGACCGATGTAGAAATCGTGGTGCGCGACTTAGCGGGTCGGCCGGTGCGGAATCTTTACCGCGGACTCGACAGTAGCGGGCGCCATGCTCGTCTTTGGGATGGCAAAAACGATGCTGGGGAGGCATTGCCCCCAGGCAACTATCTGTTCAGCGTGACGCTGGACGCTGGTACTGGTCAGGAGCGCGGCGTTGGCATGGTCAGCTTGGCTTATTGAGGTGCTTTTATGGAACGAGGGAGAGCAGTGTTGAAAGCGATGCGAAGTCTTGCAGTGATCGGCGCTCTACTTGGTCTAACTCCGGCGCATGGGCAGGAGGACTACCAGGGTCGGTTAGGGGTACAGCGCGGCGGTGCGGTCAGTTTTGAGCCTAGCGGCCCAGGTGTGATATTTGGCGCACTCGATCCGACGGTCAAAAAGTGGTACGTGCCGCAGGAACTTTTCGTGGACTACGGCTGGCGTCAGTGGGAGTACTCTAACTACGCCCGCACCCCGTATGAACGCTACGTCAACACCACCCGCGAGGGCGACTACTTCTACGATGTGTACGGCAATTTCACTACCCATGGCTGGCTGATCTACGACTGGCGTCAGGACCAACCATTGCCCTTGGGCAGCGGCATCTTCCAGGGTTCGCGTTTTAATACTTGGTTCAACGCAGTGACCATCAGCGGCGATTCGCAGGGTCAGTACAACTACGCGATCACGGTGGGCGACCGGATTCGCACGACGCTGACGCCGATGACGTTTTCCAAGCCGGATTTCAACGGGGTACAGATCGACTTTGCCTCGGACAAGTATCAGGCGACGATCCTCGCCTCGCGCATCAGCGAGCCAATCCGCGGCTCCTCGCAGGGCCTCGGCGGCAGTACTGAGCCGGTTTCTCAGACTAATACGACCTCGATGTTTGGGGGGCGGGCGACGTTCCAGGTCGGCGACTTCATCACGCTGGGGGCCACACTAGTCGATGCCCGCAACGCCAATACTACCCTTGATCTCTTCGCTGGCGACTTGGTCGCCGGTAGCCTCACCGCTGGACAGAGCACGACTCCGCTGACGGCGATTGCAGTAATCCTGAGCGACGATTCGCCGGAAGACGGTGAGGGAGGTGCGGCGCTGTTTAGCCACGATGTACGGATCACCAGCCGCGACTTCGACACCGGCAAGGAGACCGTTTCTACCTTGCAGGAGGTGGTCCGGCCCGGTTCCGAATGGCCGGTCATCTTCGGCGGGTTTCGGCGTCCGGGCTTTCTGGCGGCGGACGGTCCGGAGCGGATCATCGTCAACTACGATTTCAACGATCCGGCCTACGTCGGTCCAGACCCGACGACCATTGTCGGAGTGGACTTCAACTACGTAGTGGCTAACGACTTCAAAGTTGAATTGTGGTCCGACCGCCAGACGGGCCAGCGGGCGGTACCGGCGGCTCCGCTGACCAGCGAAGTAATCGACAATAGCCAGCCAGCCTTCGTAGTGCTGCGGCGCGCCGAGGGCAACGTGAAGGACATCTCCAATTTGCAGCGGATCAAGTTCGACTATGGTTTGCCGACTGCCAACCTAATCGGCGGCTTTACCATTGAGGGGGCCGATGCCTTCGGCTTTGACTTCTACGGCGAGTGGGACCGCAACAAGCGCTATGCTCAGTACCCCAATGCCGCGCTGTTCAACGAGGGGAAGAAACACGCGATCTCTTCAGAGTCATCCGACGCCTGGTACTTCAGTGCTTCGCGCGATGACTTTCCCTACTTCCTCTATGGCGAGGCCTACGCCATTGATGAAGCTTATTCGACCACTACCTTTCTGGTCAACGCTAACGGCGACGTGCAATACGACAATAGCCAGCGACACTTCTACGAGTTTGTCGACGACAACGACGATCAAGATCGCTACCCCGACTGGGTTCGCTTCGGAACCATTAACGACCGGGCAATCTACCCAGGTTGGGACCAGAACAACGACTTCATCTCCGACTTCAACCAGAACGACAACGCCACCGTAGGCAACATCACCCCCGACTACGAAGAGCCGTTCCTGCGCTACGGCGTCGATCGGCCGGAGTTTCTCTTCGGCATTGACCTCAACAACAACAATTGGATCGATCGCTTTGAGGACGATGACTTACCCGACTTTCCCTATAAACCTGATCGTCGAGGATTCAATGTCTTTGGTGGGGTGCACCTGCTACCGGAGGCTCGGCTGATTGTCGGCCGCACCGACGAAGAGTCGCAGACAACCGACGCGACCAACGCGACTAACTATGCGATGTTCACCTTTGACAAGAACTACGCGGGCTTGGGACGCCTGCGGGTTTTCGATATGATCAAACAGGCCAAGGATA
>MKWU01007177.1_pt1 | contig 10833 bp, 9 predicted proteins | sample 809101 | NCBI WGS metagenome assembly MKWU01 (sample SAMN05860141, study PRJNA318959) | sponge metagenome | host: Aplysina aerophoba | place: Slovenia: Piran, Adriatic Sea, Gulf of Piran | collected 2013-05-07
CCAAGCCGTTCCGGTGGCACAAGTCGGCCGACGAGATCCTCGCCTGCATCAAGCGCTTCTGCGTGAGAGCCCTCGAACTCGCGCCGGCTCGGTCATAACTGTGCGAACTTCGGAATCAGGACACTAGTTAGGCGTATAAGTCCCGGTTACTCCTTGCAGGAGTACTGCGATTAAGACAGCCCATGCACTCCGACCAGCATCGAAATAAGAAAACCTGGTATGCCCGCCCCATCCAAGAAACATTCGAGCCAATGCCGACTCTGACGCCGCGAAGCTATCCACACCGAGAGAATCAAGAACAGCAACATTATTCCCACGAATACCCAACCAGTCACATAAGAAGCAAGGGGAAGTTTGCTCTCACCATCGCCCAAAATAAACATTATCTTATTTGCCAGTGGAAACGATAATACGGCGACCGCTGCGACGGTGCTAATGAAGACGCGTTCCAGCCTAGTGATCATTACAACAGATCCCCCAAGCTTCAGCTAAATCCGCTCATTTGTTTATCTTCCGCACCTTCTCACCTCCATGACGATCACGCTAAGCCGGGATTCCCCATTTGATATCCTTTCGCAAGGTTGATAGTGCTCCACTACCGCCCGACGGGCAACATGCCACCTCACTGGTGGAGTGCATTCCACCGATGCGCCGCATTGGAGCGAAGATGGGCCGCCGCAGCGTTCGATGACGCATCGGTCTGCATGCTCTTGTACTGACCCCTGTCGAGGATGCCTTGCGAATAGCCGCTCTGATCGAGCCGCGTGCGGCGCAGCCCGTACCCCGCCAATTCACAGTGGCGGGAAACGCGCTCGATGAGGGCCGGCACTGGACGGCGAACACCTTCTCGGCGAGCTCGCGGCTGCACTGTGCGGGTTGTACTCGGAGATTCGGTCAATGGCCTCTTCGCCCGTGTCTGTCCCCGGCTCTGGCACCTGCCGCTGTGTCGGCCTCGCGATACAGAGCCGCGGGGAAGCAATTCGGAGGATGTGGCGGTTGTCCACCACTTAGCAGTCTGTCGGACTTTGGGGTCGGTTTTCGATATTGATGATTTGGCTTTCGTCTGCCGGCGGCACGGTCGAGGTTGGATTAGACGGCGAGGATGGGTTTGGGACGATCGCTGGAACGTCGACTTCCGGCACTGGTGGGGCTGTGTCGGCCCATTCGCATCGAGAAGTCGGGCCAGGAACGCCGTCACGACGCCGTCGCCAGCGTGAGCTTGTGCAGGCGCTCGCAGTTGTAGGCCAGCGCCACCAAGTTCCACTCGCCGGCCACCTTGTCGAGGCCGCGCAGCGAGAAGCCGGTGAAGCCGAGCACCGCTTTGATGACGCCGAACACCGGCTCGACGGTTTGTTGACGCAGCCTGTATAGCGCCCGGCCCTCTTCGCTATTGAGCTTTTTCGTCATGTCCCGGAGCCAGTCGGCCTTGGCTTCCTTCACCGCCGTCCCGGCCCCGCTCGGGCGGAAGTCGTGGCGCCGCCGCCGGCGCTGCGCAGCCGTCGCCACCAGGGCCTCGATGCCGCTCGCTTCGAGCGCCGCTACCGCCGCACCGTTGGCATAGCCGTTGTCCGCCAGTACCGTCTCGGGCCGGCCGAGAGCGGCCGCGACCGCCTCGATATCTGCTACCAACTCGTTGCGGTCGCTGGCGCAGGTGCTGACCCGGGCGCCCACGATCAGCTGAGAGCCCCCGGCATCCACAACCGCCTGGGCATTGTAGGCTTGGCGGAACTCGTGCCTCTTGCTCTCTCTCTTGATGCAGAAGGAGCTGTTCCTGCGCATGGCAAAAGCGGGGATCGAGGCGGAATGGGCCGACATCCTGCGCGACCTCGACGCGCTCACCGAGGTCGAGAGCGAGAACGGCGGCAGGCACTTCCTGGTGCGCTCCCGGGCCAAGGGTGCCACGGTTGCCATCCTGCGCTGCGTCGGCGCCCGGCTGCCGATCACCATACGCCGGCTCGATGACAAGCCGGCGGGCGAAAACGGAAACCCTGCGGTGGCGTGACCATCCACATCGGGCCGGGCTCCGCGCATTCCGCGAAACGTGGTGCCACGCGCCCGAAATCCGCCCGTAGTGCATTGATAATCAACGAGACTAGATTCCACAAACTGTTGAAGATGAGTCTTGCCCTGGAACTTCACTCCGACAATCCCGGGCGTCACCCGTCAACAAGGGTTAGCGCGCGGCGCTTACCCGAATGGGCAAGCTGCGTCAGAAAATCTCAGGCGGCTTCCCCTCGATGCAAGGTGCCTGCGACTTCGCCAACCTGCGATCCGTCATCGCAACCGCCAGAAAGCAGGGCTGGAATTTCCTCGAATCCCTGGCGCACCCCGATCCCATCCAGCTGATCCCGCAACTACGCTTCTGAAAGCTCGCGTCAGCGCCACCGGAATCAGAAATCTATCACGTGTGAGCGCTCGGCAGAATCAGACCTGGGCAGTTACAGATCAAGAAGTATGGCGGCTTCCGCCCCCAACTCGTATCGTTAGCGTTCTGTAGGCGGGCGGCCGACTACGGCAAAGTCCGCACCCTTCGAATAGCCCAGCGGTTTTTGGCTGATGGGCTGCTGCGAGAGCCTGTCTGCGAGATTCGGCATTTCGGTGGCGGCGTAATCGATGACCTCGCGCACCGTCACGCTTCTGTCGCCATTCGCGTCGGCATCGCCCTTTACGCCCTCAAGCACCAGGTAGGTGAGAGCCCCGTGCGGCTCCAGTTGAAGCTCCGTGGCAGTTTCGTGCGCGCGCGACGCGGCAAGAACATGGAGACCACCGATGCGAGCGATCTGGCGCAGCACTTTCTGGGTCGCGGCATCGTCGCCCGGAACCGGATCTGGGGCCACCATGCCCTCGACTGCCTCCACCACCGCACCGGAGTAGCAGGAGTCCAGGATCAGGAACACGCGCTGTGCTGGTGTGCGCGTGAGGAGCGACATCAGATGCCGGGCAGAGAGGCCGTTCGCACGGATAAGATCCTCGAATTCTTCCAGCGAGTCCGTCCGACGCCGCCACTCCCTGGTATAGGGAAGCAGATACCAGTCCCAGCCGCGCTCGCCCTCCAAGGCGTAGCCGTGGCCGGCGAAATAGAGCACCAATACATCCTGTGCGTCGGACTCCGAGCGCGAGAGCAGGCTCTCGATCGCATCCTTGCGGGCTGACCTGTCGAGCAGCGTCTCCGCGCGAACGCTGGCGAAGGCGGGACGACCGTTCTCTGCGAGCAATCGAGTTCCCCGGTCTCGCAGGGCCGAGACCAGCGTCTCTGCGTCGTTGCGCGGATAGAAGAGCTCCCACGCCGGATTGGCGTAATCGTTGATCCCGATTGCCAACACGTTCAGGTCGGGGGGGAGTTGCGGACCGGCAAGCGTTGCGATGCGCGTTGCAGGTCTGCCCTCCACTCCGTCAGGCCCTACCGCGACCGCTCTGATCCGGTTTTCCCCCGGCACGAGTCGGACCACGGTTTGGAGAGTTGCATTACCCTCGCCGTCCAGAACGAGCTTACCGTTGTGATAGAGACGGAGACCGGCGACGCTGCCAGTGGGATATCCGCTCTCGGTGCGGACCGTCACCCGAAGCCGGCCTGCGGCATCCTGTTTTCCGATGTCGATCGACACGTCCGGCGGGCGGACATATCCGCTCTGGGGGATGTCCGTAGCGGTATCATTCAGCAGGCCGGAGGCGGGGCCATCGAGCTTCGCCAGCAATCCGGGCTCGTAGTGGCTCTCGGAAAATGAGTCGACGGGGAGCTCGTGCCTGGCGCCGCCCTCCTGCGCTTCTCCTGCCCAGCTCAGTGCGTCGATCCCGTTCTGCGAGCCGTCAAAGCGGCCAGCGCTGTCCAGCACGGACCAGCCGTCTTTCGTGGAGATCAGACTTGCGATCGGACGCGATCGCTGCTCGCTGCTGCGCGCCCTGAAATCGTGGATGGCAACGGTGCCGTTCTCACCGCCTGCGAAGAGCCATCCTCGATCAGTGTCGAGTGCGAGTGCGGCCGCGGAGCGCATTTGCAGCGCCACGGAAGAGGCGCGTTCGATCCTGCCGGCTACGGGCCACATTTCGACGGCATTTCGGCCATTGCCTGCTGCGGCGAGGCGCCCCTCCCGGTCGAGGGCCAGGGTCCGGACGGGGCCTGACAGGCCCGTGCGGACGGAGAAAAGCAGCCTCGGGGCAGACACGCCCGATACGTCCCAAAGGCAGAGATTGCCGCGCGCATCGGCGAGAACGATACGGCCTCCCGCCGGCGTGAAGTGCGCCGCGGTAATTCGCGTGGACTTGGAGCACCCGGACAAGAGGCCCACCGGCTCCAGTCCCTGGCTGCCAAGACGCATGACACGAACGGCCCGGCCGCGATCTGCAAGATATGCGACCTTGTGGCCGTCGACGGAGAATACGGGCAACGCATCGCTTGCCGCGTCGCGTAGCGCGAACCGTTCCCCGTCACTGGTTCTCAGCGACCAGGCCCCGTCCCGTTTGCTGCGGTATGCCATTGCGCCGCTGTCGGCAACCGCAGTGGAGCGTGCTCCGCGGTCGAAGTCGGCAACTCTCTCCGAGAGGGGATAAAGGCTCCCGTCAAGCCGAAAGAGCGCGGACGAACCGTCAGCGCGAACCGCGAGGATGTCGGCCGCCAGACCTCCTCCGCGGATCAGACCGGCGACAATTCGTTGGCCACGTACAGCGCCCCGCTCAATTCCCCGATCGATATCCCACCAGCGCGCGCTGCCATCCGCGAGAATGACGAGCAGAAGATTCCTGTCCCGGTCCAGCGAGAGATGGGTCACGGAGCCTGCCCGCCGCGCTTCGGCAATGGCGAGACGCGGCTGCACGATAACGAACCGCCGGTCCGAGCCGATTGCCGTGGCCGAGCGGAGAACCGACCCTCCGACCGCGCCGCCAAGTATGCGACCCAAGCCCTGAGCCTCGGAGGAAATCGGCACGAGCAGCGTGCCGCAAAGAAAGAGCAGGGCAGAAAAGATGAGAGTCGAGGCCCCGCTCCTCCGCCGAAGCCATATCATTGCGCCGCGACCACCTCGTATTCGCGCGTTGCTCGTCCCCAATCGGTTCCGCCAGCGGCACGCAGTGCTTCGTGGAGTTCCACGAGATAGGCACCTGGACGCTCGATTACCGCAAGATCCTTGTGGCGCGACACCAGTCCAGAAAGCTGCAAGCCCTCTTGGGTCACGACGGCCAGCAACATTCCGTCTCCGATGGGGGGCTCCACCGAAAACCGAAATCCGCCGTCAGCGCCGGGTATCCGCAAGGCTTCGCCCGCCCGTATGCGATCCGAGACCCCGCTACGCTCGCTGAACTGGTTGGGAAATATCTGCACCATGCGCCCGGCAGGATCGATATCCAGAATGACCAGGTGGCCGTCCTGGTCGCTCTCGACGACGATATCGACCGAGCTTCCCACCTGAAGGCTGGTGCCGGGCTCGATATCGAGCTGCACTCCGTGTTCGCTCGCCGCCACGAGGCGTTCTGCCTGGCGAACGAGGATGTCCTTGGCGACCGACACATTGGAGGCCGCGGTAGCAGCCGCTCGTCCAGGCGAGAAGGCTGCCCTGTCCGTCCCACCGACTTCCGCGTGAAGCTGGGGCGTCAAACCGCTTCCACATCGGTGTGGATGCCGCCCGCAGTAGGCCTCGGATTCACGGATGAGATAGGCGTGAAGTTCCGAGCGGCTGACGATGCCGTCGGCGTTGGTGTCAGCCCTGCCGTCGCGCGCTCCCCACAGGAGCCTCCGCGTGAATACGCTTCCGGGTTCGCTCGGCTGCTCTTCGTCCACCAGCGCCTTCTGGTCGGCTCTCACGGCTGCCCAGACGGTGATGTCGAGGCGGTTTACTCCGGGGTCCTTGGTGGAGACGAAACCCTCCTGTGCGATGGGCCGCCCCGTGGCGGTATTGGCATCCGTTCCAACCGTACCGATGCGGAGCGGGGCGCCATCCTGCCCACGGGGCGTCTTCACGTAGCGCCAGCTCTCGGCTCCGGTATCCATGATCGCGAGCCTGTCGCTGGTGCCGGAGTGGCAGGCGTCGATCACCACGTGAACCCGCCGCCCAGGAAGCTGGGCCAGAAGAGCGGCGACCTCGTCATCTGCGATCATGCCGCGCGGTACGCCGTCCGCGCCCACGCTGACGTCGACCGGGACCAGGGTCTCGTCCAGCCGGTCCGCTTCGTCCGCATTCTCGTCCGGTTGCTGAAATCCGTGACCGCTGTAATAGAGAAAGACATCGTCGCCTTCCCGAGTTCCCGCGATCAGCCAGTCCTCGATCGCATCCAGTATGTTGTCGCGGGTCGCCTCCTCGTCCAGAAGCATCCTGACCGCACGGTCGTCGAAGCCGAGATGCGAGGAAACGTAGGCCTTCATCGCGTGCGCATCGTTCACCGTGCCGATCAGCGGAGACACATGTCGATAACGGTCGATGCCGATCAACAGCGCCCGACCCTCTCGTCTCTCGTTTTCGCGCGGCTCGGCCGCTGTGGCGCCGATGGCGGCTGTGCCGGTGCCCAGGTTGATGATCTCGACGCGCCGGTTGCGCGCGTCGTCTCCCGCCGTTCCGGGGACGGGGTAACCCTCGCCGAGCCCCACCTCGACCAGCCGCCCCGTGCTTACCTCGCCGGCAACAAGGTGGCGCTTCACCGAACGGGCGCGGCGAAGCGACAACTCTCTATTGTATTCGCCGGCACCGACGCTATCGGTATGGCCCACCACGGCGAAGGAGAATCCCTTCAGAGACGGAAGCGTCAGTGCGGCCGCCAACTCGGCGACCTGGTTTCGCGCCTTGGCCGTCAGCCTGTCCGAATTGAACTCGAACTGAATGGCGGACAGGCTCATGCGAGGCGCGGCGTCGGCGGGAGCATCGGCCGTGGGGCGTATCGCCCTGTCTCGAGCGAAGCCGAGTTGCTTCGCAATGTCATCGCGGCTCACCACCCCCTTGCTGCTATCCGCAAGCGTCATCGACGTGAGAGCATTGGAGAGCGCTGCGCCGCACAGAAGTGCAGCGAAAACAGCGATGGCTCCTCCCGGCAAGATGCGTTGCATGACCTTCCCCTCCCGTTTCTCCCCTTGGACCGTTGGAAGCGGTATGGCGGACAGTCCTGAATCGAGGACTGCCCGCCTCGCCGCCTTCACTCGACGATGCGGAACACCTGGTGATGTGCGACCGCGCCAGGATGGTCTTGCTGGATGGTGATGTGCAGATCCTTCGACAGCGAAGCCGCAGTTCCCAGCAACGCCAGGAACGGTCCTGCGCTTGTCTTCTTGTCGATGAAGTTCTGGGTCAGGGGCTTGTTGTTCGGGGAAGCGATTACGGTGAGCAGCTCCACGCCGGCAGGCTGTGAGACGACGAATTCATAGTCGTCCTGCGCGTCCGGCAACGTGAGCGAGTGGCCTGCACGAATGAAATTGTCCGCTGCATACTCATTGGGGAAGAGCTGGTGCACTTTGCCGCTGGTTCCGGTGTCGAACACCCAGATGTAGGCGTCCTCAGTGGATTTCACGGTCAGCGCTACCGTCTCCCCCGGCCTGTAGGTGCCTTCGTCCCGATCCAGCAAGGTTGTCAGGCTGAGAGAGTTCCCCGACGTAGTTGTGGACGCAGGGGCAGGCGCCACCTGTTCGACCATCGCCCTCTGCTCGATGCTCAGATCCTTGTACGGATCTGCGGCATTCGCAGGACCGGCTACCGCGACCGCCGCCAGAACGGCGGCCAACGCTGAAATGCGAAGCATGGTCTTCATGATGCTGTCTCCTTCGAGTGGTTTGACCGGATTCGTCAGTGACCGATCACCCGGGTGCGCAAGGTTCTGGCGCTCCAGTTGTCGGGATTGATCCGCCCCCGCGCATCTTCGAGGCGCCGGTAGAACTGCTCCGGGCTGAGGTCGAGGCTGCTTACGCCGGCTCCCTGGCCGAGAATATCGCCGCCCGTGCCGCCGGACAGGAAATCGATCGGCTCACGCGTTGCGACGAAATAGAACGCCTCATCGCCGGCCGGCGGTTTGACGGTCATGACAAGACCGCTTTCGGGGGTGGGGAAATCGACGATTTGCGTGGCCTCGACCGCATGATTGCTCAACAGGCGCGTGACCTTGCACGAGCTGCTGATGTAATACACGCTCATGTAGGCGGCCGTGCTGACCCTCATCTGGAGCCGCAGCGGCTCGCCGACATCGAAATTGGCGTCGGGAAGGCCCCAAGCCTCGACGACGAAGCTGCGGCCGCCATCGAAATTGCGCAGCTCGCATCTGGGCGCCTCTACTACCACCTCTACCGGCACCTCCACGGGAACTTCGACCGGCACCTCGACGACAGTTGGCTCCGTCGATCCGCAGGCGGCAATCGTCGCCAAGATTCCGATGGTGCAGACGGTAATGGAGATGCTCTTGCCGAACCGTCTCTTGATGTAGTTCGGCAGCGTCTCCCATATCGTTGGATTGCGATTCATTGTTCGTTTCTCCCATGTTGATCCAAGTCGCGAAGCTTCCGAACTTTCGGTAAACCGATACCGGAAGAGTGCGGCACGTCGATCGCCGATCGGGCAGACAATCGGCACCGGGTTGGGGGCGATACCGTCGCCATCTTCGTGGCTCAGGAGCGCTCGCCCTTCACCCGGCACCAAGTCGCTCAGAAACCGATCCGGGCACGGAACTGCACGCTGTGGTCGGGGTCTCCGAGACTGTCGCTGATACGATCTCCCGACAGTTCCAGATCTACCGACGGACCCAGGCTATAACGGGAACCGACACGGGTCCGGTGGCTATCGCTGTCGTGCAGGGAGAACTCCGCAAACGGCGCGAGAACTCCGGACCCCGCCACGAAGCCGTAGGCCACGCGTGAGTTCAACGAGAGCGAGTCGGCGCGGCCTTCAGCCGCACTCTGGGGGAACAGGCTCGCGTCAATGGAATCGAGCGAGTTCGATGGTGCCCCCCAGGTCGGGGTCATGGCCAGCGACAAGCCTGTACCGTTTGTGCCCGGCGCAAGACTGGCCGTCAGGCTGGCCCCATATTCTCGATGGTTGTCCGCAGAATGGAGCACAAGCGCCCGCCCACGAGCTTCGATCGAGAACCCGCTCTCGGGATCGCTGAACGCCATACCCGGAGAGAGTTCGAGTCCCCTGCCTTCAGCCGAAGCGCCGCCGTCCTGCCGGCCCGCGACTTCCAGGAAAGACGTCAGAGAAGAGCCGCCCTCCCAAACGGTCGTATAGGACGCCTCGACGCCGGCCCGGACGCGCCAGACACTCGCGGAAATGCCGTCGACAGCCTGTACGCCCTGACTGGTCTCCACTCTTGCGAGGCTTCCGTCGCCCAGGAGGGCCCAGTCGATGCCGATGAAGCTGTTCAACAGGTGGCGCGCACCGGCCGACATCATGTGCATGGAGAGGTCGCTCGTGCTCGCGGACGCTCCTTGCGAGGTGTCGGTCACTTCGCCCTTGCCGAGCCCGAGAATGGTCCAGGCCTCACTCCGGTCATCAAGGCCGAAGCGGACATAGGGGTGGAGATTCGTCAGTTCGGCTTCGAGCTTGCCGCTACCTTCGGCGTTGGCCAAGGTGTAGTCGGCTTCCGCCTTGATCCTGGAGAGGGCCATGCCGACCAGCCAGCTTCCGCCCGTGTTGAAATCGGCCCCCAGGTAGCCGGCGACCAGATCGCCGTCATAGCCCGACTCCTGGCCACCGCCGCTCTCGAATACCTGGAAGTCGCCGCGGCCCCACACCGTGACCTGCCTCCCTGGATCGGGGGAGTTGCTCCCTTCCGCCGCGCCGAGCGCAATCTCGAAGGAGCTGGAACCAAGCAGCTCGTCGCCGGTCAGGTTTCTGCTTTGCCATCGCCAAGAGTCCACGCCCGAGGCTTCATCCTGGCTGGCAAGCGACGCTCTCTTCGCATTACGGGAGATCCCATGTCCGAGAGCCACCGGCGTGCCAGCAAGGCTGATCGAAGCGCCTCCAGTGCTCGGAGCTGAGAATCGCGCACCGATGTTGGACGTTACATTGGAGACAGTTGCCGCTGCTACCGCCGCCACGGTTCGTTCGGCCGCTTGCTTCCTTTCCGAGTCAGGCTCAAAAGGCGAGTCCACAACGCTAACCGTTACGATTCCGCCTTCGGCTAAGTCGCCGTACCCACTAATGTCGTGTCGAATAGTCACCGAACTGCTCTCGTTATCCGCCTCAATGCGGAAGGAAATCTCTTGAGGCGTATTCCAGTTGTCGGAATCGAAGGCGAGCGATGTTGGAGTGAATTCGATATGCGGGTTGGAACTTCGGGGCGTCACCACCGCCACGTCAGCGGAGGGAGCAGTATCCAAATGCAACATGTACGTCCCCGTAGCGCCTTCGTGGACCATGAGTGCGGTGGTCGGCAACGTAACGCCGCGCTCATCGACGTCGGATACTTCCACTCTAACCGTGCCGCCGTCGGTCACGTCGCCGTAGCCGCGCACCGCGTGAGCGAGCGTTGCCGTGTCCGCGTCGCCGTCGGCATCCTCCTCCGCTGTGACGGCAACCGTTTGCTGCACGTTCCAGGCCGCGGGTGTGAAGGTCAGTCTCTCCGGCGATACCGTGATGTCTGCGTTGTCGCTCGAAACATCGACCGTCACGTCGCCGGACGGTCTGGTGGTCAAAGCCGCCGCGTAGTTCGCGCTCCCTCCTTCCAACAGGGTCAACGCCGTCGGCGTCAACGTAACGCCCGGCTCGTCGTTGTCGGCAATGGTGATCTCGACATGGCTTGGCGTGCCCACGCTCACCCCGCCGGTCACGTCGGCTATCTCGACGATCACCGTCTCATCCGGCTCGTCGACATCGTCGTCCGTCGCCGAGAATCTGATCGTGCCGGTCCGCGCATTGTTCGGAATGCTGATTT
>MKWU01007178.1_pt1 | contig 10828 bp, 10 predicted proteins | sample 809101 | NCBI WGS metagenome assembly MKWU01 (sample SAMN05860141, study PRJNA318959) | sponge metagenome | host: Aplysina aerophoba | place: Slovenia: Piran, Adriatic Sea, Gulf of Piran | collected 2013-05-07
ATTGCGAGAATGTCCGGGTCGGACGTGCGCATGTGCTTATCGACTACGATCCCTCTATCCGTATGCAAACCGGCATTCTCGGCCAGCCAGACGCTGGGACGAATTCCCACGGCCATGATAACGATATCCGCCTGGATACTGCTGCCGTCCTTGAACAGCACACCCTTGACATGCTCATCACCGGTGATTGCTTTCGTATGCCTGCCCGTCAACACGCGGATGCCGAGCGACTCGATGGCGCGTTGTAACAGGTGGCCGGCTGTCTCATCCAGTTGGCGATCCATAAGTGTAGGATTACGATGCACTACAGTCACTTCCATGCCCCGGTTGCGCAGCCCTGCAGCCGCCTCCAGACCGAGCAGTCCGCCGCCTATTACTACTGCCTGTCTCCTTGTTTCAGCCGCGGCCAGCATAGCCTTCACGTCATCCAGATCCCGGTAGGAAAGCACGCCTTCCTTGTCATGTCCCGGTACATCGAGGATGACCGGCGATGACCCGGTTGCAATCAATAGCCTGTCATAAGGTTCCGCGATTCCATTGATGGCTTTAACGATTTTGGCTTCCCGATCAATTTCGGTAACCGGGCAACCGCGGTAGAGAATAAAGTCGTGTTTGAAATACCAGTCGTCCCCGTGAATGATGGTTTTCTCGAACTCTTCCTCGCCGGACAGGACCGGAGACAGCATCACACGGTTATAACTTACGCGGGGTTCGGCATTGAAAATCGTGACGTTATAGGCATCAGGGTCCGTTTCATTCAGCTTTTCCAGGGCACGGCTGGGAGCCATTCCATTCCCTACAACGATTAGTTCTTTCATCGTGGATTCACTTAGTTACACCAAGCAGAAACACCATAAGTGTAACAAAAATGAATAGCTTTTTCCAGAAATACCGTAATTACAATCTGCTCAAGCATTCGGCTGCAGCACGCATGCGCCTGCGGCAGGTTGATCGGTGGCAGGCTGTGATAACATAAAGGTATAAATGAGCACCCTGAAGGACAAACACGTGGTAATTACCGGCGGCGGCAGGGGTATAGGCGCGGCGATTGCAGATGAGATGAATCGGCTGGGCGCCAGGATTACCCTGATGGGACGGGCGGAAGGAGCCTTGCATTCCAAGGCGAAACAACTGGATCGTTCATACTGTGTCCAGGTTGACGTAACTGATGACAAAGCCGTACAAGCAGGATTTGACGAAGCGGTAGCCGGGTTCGGTCCCGTTGATATCCTGGTGAACAATGCCGGAGCGGCTTTCAGCAGTCCGTTTGTTCGTGTCGACAGCAGGAACTGGGAGCAGGCAATAGCCGTCAATCTGAATGGTGTGTTTTACTGCAGCAGGCAGGCACTGGGCGGCATGCTGGAGGCCGATTGGGGCCGGATAGTCAATATCGCCAGCACTGCCGGGCTCACCGGCTATGCTTACGTTTCGGCGTATTGTGCAGCCAAGCACGGCGTCATCGGCCTGACCCGCTCGCTGGCGCTGGAACTGGCGGGGACCGGCATTACCGTCAATGCCATCTGTCCGGGTTATACCAATACCGACTTGATAACCGGGGCGATAACCACGATTATGGATAAAACCGGCATGTCCCGTGAAGATGCGGAGGCCCGACTGAAGTCGTCGAACCCGCAACACCGGTTCATAGAACCGGAAGAAGTAGCCGCAGCGGTAACCTGGCTGTGTTTGCCCGGTACCGAATCGATTACCGGCCAGTCCATCCCGATAGCCGGTGGCGAAGTAATGTGAGACATGCAATTCAGTTGCAGCCGGGAAATCCGGGGAAATATCAATGAACATGCAAGACTACAACCCGCAGCATTTTGACTGGTCCTGTGCAAACGGCATTGCCACGCTGACCCTGAACCGGCCGGAAAGAAAGAATCCCCTGACGTTTGACTCGTACGCGGAGTTGCGTGATACGTTCCGCCGGTTGGCCGGCGCGGATGACGTAAACGTCGTCATCGTTACCGGTGCGGAAGGAAACTTCTGCTCGGGCGGCGACGTGCACGACATTATCGGCCCGCTGACGCAAAAGAACATGAAAGGCCTGCTGGAATTTACCCGCATGACCGGTGATCTCATCAAGGCCGTGATCCATTGCCCGCAACCGGTCATTGCCGCGGTTGACGGTATCTGCGTCGGCGCCGGCGCCGCTATCGCCATGGCAAGCGATATGCGCATAGCGACCCCGGCAGCGAAAACCGCGTTTCTGTTCACCCGTGTCGGGCTTGCCGGCTGTGATATGGGCGCCTGCGCCTTGCTGCCCCGGATTATCGGGCAGGGGCGCGCCGCGGAATTGCTGTATACGGCTCGCTCCATGTCCGCGGAAGAAGGGGTGCGCTGGGGATTTTATAATACCCTCTCGTCATCCGATACGCTGCTTGCGGACGCCGGCATGCTGGCCGAACGGTTGCTCAAGGGACCGGCGTTCGCGCACGGCATCACCAAGACCATGCTGCGCCAGGAATGGAACATGGCGCTGGAGCAGGCAATCGAAGCCGAGGCCCAGGCCCAGGCCATCTGTATGCAGACCGAAGATTTCCGGCGCGCCTACAACGCGTTCGTCAACAAGGAAAGACCGGTGTTCGAAGGTGACTGATGCCTGATCGCGGTTACCTTGACTGGCCGTTTTTTACGCAGGAACACGAACGGCTGGCCAATAAAATCGGGGCATGGGCCGGCCGGCGCCTGTCCGGAAAACATCCGGATGACGTCGATGAGGCCTGCAAGGCGCTGCTGAAACAATTGGCCGAATCCGGCTGGCTGAAGTATGCTGCGCCGGCGCCGAAACATGATCCCGCCGGGCCGCCGGATGTCAGGTCCCTGTGCCTTATCCGCGAGACCCTGGCGTATCATTCCGGCCTGGCGGATTTCGTCTTTGCCATGCAGGGGCTGGGCAGCGGCGCAATAGCGTTATTCGGCAACGCGGAACAAAAACACGATTACCTGCCGGCGGTGCGCAGCGGTAACAGGATAGCCGCGTTTGCCCTGTCGGAACCCGAGTCCGGCTCCGACGTCGCGGCCATGACGACGTGCGCGGTTGCGGACGGCGCCGGTTACGTGCTCAACGGCGAGAAAACCTGGATCTCAAACGGGGGCATTGCCGACTTCTATACCCTGTTCGCCAGGACCGGTGAAGGACCCGGCACACGCGGGTTGAGCGCTTTTGTCGTCGATGCCGATACACCGGGTCTGGAAATAGCCGAACGCATCGAGGTTATCGCCCCTCACCCGTTGGCGCGGCTTAAATTCAACGATTGCCGGGTGCCGAAAACCAGGTTGCTGGGCAAGCCCGGCGAAGGTTTCAAAATCGCCATGGCAACCCTTGATGTGTTCCGTTCTACTGTCGGCGCTGCTGCGCTGGGGTTTGCCAGGCGTGCACTGGATGAGGCGCTGGGACACGCCGCAACACGGAAGCTGTTCGGAGAGGCGCTTGCCGACATGCAGATGACACAGGACAGGATCGCTGATATGGCGGTTGCCATAGACGCGTCCGCCCTGCTGGTTTACCGCGCCGCGTGGACAAAAGACAGCGGCGCCGGGCGGGTAACGCGGGAGGCGGCCATGGCTAAACTGCACGCTACCGAATCCGCCCAGGAAGTCATAGACCGGGCCGTTCAGCTTTTCGGAGGACGCGGCGTGACCCGCGGCGAAAAGGTGGAGGAACTGTACCGGGAAATCCGCGCCCTGCGCATTTACGAAGGCGCATCGGAGATACAGAAGCTGATCATAGCGAAAGAGACAATTAGGAATTACGAATTAGGAATTACGAATTAGGAATTACGAATTAGGAATTAATGTGCCGCCTGTGGCGGCGGTTTTTCAATGCATCTTATCCCTTCCGCAAGTTGGATCAAAGCACACGGTTACGTAACATTCGTAATTCGTAATTCCTAATTCGTAATTCTTAATTGTTATCATCATGCAAGTAGCACTGAAGTCCCTGGGTTGCCGCCTGAATGAAGCCGAACTTGAACACTGGGCGAACGGGTTCCAGGCGGCCGGCCACCGCCTGACCACGATAGTCGAGGACGCCGACCTGGTTGTCGTGAATACCTGCGCCGTCACCCGGGAAGCGGAGAAAAAGTCCAGGCAGCTTATCCGGCGCGCGCAACGCCGTAATGCAACTGCCAAGCTGGTGGTCAGCGGTTGCTATGCGAGCCTGCAACCCGGCGCTGTCAACGAATTGCCGGGGGTCGACCTGGTTGTGCGCAATACCGAGAAAGACCGCCTGGTCGATATCGTAACGCGCGAACTGGTAGCCGAAGCCATGCCTGGCAGCGCGACTGAACCCGGGGAAGCCGCCCTGTTTGCCAGGGGGCGCAACCGGGCATTTATCAAGATACAGGACGGTTGCCGGCACAAGTGCACCTTCTGCATTGTCACGGTAGCACGCGGCGCGGAGCGCAGCCGCGGGACCGGGGATATCGTCGCTGAGATTAACCGCTTGCATTCACGGCAAATACAGGAAGCGGTGCTGACCGGCGTGCATATCGGCGCCTACGGGCATGACCTGGGGACGGATTTGCCTGCCCTGGTCAAAACGATTCTTGCTGAAACAGATATCCCCCGCTTGCGTCTGGGTTCGCTGGAACCCTGGAATATCGACGAAGACTTTTTTGAGCTGTTCGCTAACCCCCGCTTCATGCCGCACCTGCACCTGCCCCTGCAAAGCGGCAGTGACACCGTGCTCCGGCGCATGGGGCGGCGTTGCAGGACCGGCGAGTATATGGACCTGGCGCGTCGCGCAAGAGAGATGGTCCCCGACATGAACCTGACAACGGATATCATCGCCGGTTTTCCCGGTGAAACAGACATTGAATGGCAGCAGACCCTTGATTTCTGCCGGGCAGTCGGGTTTTCCCATATCCATATATTCCCTTATTCGGCGCGCGCCGGCACCAGGGCTGCTACGCTCCCTGGACAGGTAACTGCAGAAGTAAAGAAAAACAGGTGCCGGCAGTTGCATGGCGCGGCGCGGCAGATGAAACATGCCTGTATGCAGCGCCATGTGGGCCGTTCCTTGCCCATACTGGTGGAAAGCGATGTTGGCGCCATGAATGGACAGCCGGTGCGTTACGGCTATTCGCCGAATTACCTGCGTGTCGCTATCCCCGTTTCAGGAGAGTTTCCCCCTGCAAACAGTATAGTGACGGTACAGGCAGAATACTACGACCCGGTGACCGCCACACTGCTGGCAACCATACCCGGTCACGTGAATTAACGCGCCTCCCGGGCGGCAATATGCTCCTGGACAGTTGTTTCCAGGGCGCTGAGTTTATCGGCGATTCGTGTTACTTTCGCGAGTTCCTTGCGGATTTCACCGGCACTGGAGAGTGCGCCCAGCATGGGTGGGTTTTTCAGCATCGCATAGCCCTGCCGCATCTGGTCCCGGATAGTCCGCGCCTGCTCGGGCGATACCTGTAGCTTCCATATCCGGGAGTTGAGCCTGCCTAGCTGCAGTCGTACGGTATCACGGGCCTGTTCCAGTCTGGCATACTCGGCGCGCATCGCCGCAACGCGTTTTTCGTTGCCTGATGCGTCGTATTCCGGTTCCTGCGGGTAAGACGGCGCAGCCTCGCCCGGCGACGCGTTGACCGGTTGTTCCTGATCCGTGTTTGCGGTTCTGTCCAGGCTGAGCAGCAAGATGCCTGCTCCGCCGGCAAGTAAAATGATAGCTGTAAAAACCAGATTTCTGTTCATGTTGCAGCTTATTTGGCCGGTAACGGCCTGTTATTCAGGTTATATCTTATAATGATCGTTTAACTTTATGTTTTTTTGAAAAAAATACTTGATTTTCACTTCTTATAGGGTATAAAATACAAGCGCTATTTTCAATAGGGGTGAGAACCAATGCTACTTCAAATACTGAACGGCATAAAGAAAAGACGCGGCAGGGATATGCGTGCAATACAGCACAAACTCGTCGGCCAGGCGCCGCTCACGGATACGCAAACAGGTTTTATTCACCACCGCAATGGCTTCCCGCTACATTACAAACAGCTCCGGTTTGCTGAAAATAACAGTCATGCCGAAGACGGACAAGGCAATATCGGTTTATTGTTCCACTCCGATAAATACCTGAAACCCGGAACAACTATCGAAGCTACCATTTCCTCACGTGATATACCGGAAACTATCCGCGGCAAGGTGGTCATGGTGCGGGACCGGGACGACTATTATGAGATAGGTCTGTGGTTAAGCGACCAGGAAGATGCCAGCCGGGCGCGCATAGTTGAACAGGCCTGTCATATTGAAGCATATATCAAGGAAAAGAAATTCCGTGACGGACCCTATGTCCTCAACAGGGACGGTGCGGCACAGGAGTGGATCAGCAAACATGCCGCCGGCGTTCCCGGCCAGTAACTATCCTGTTAGCGGCTGTCCCCGGCCGGCGGATAGTTTACCCCTGTTCCCCCCAGGCCGCAGTATCCGCCGGGATTTTTTGCAAGATATTGCTGGTGATAATCCTCTGCGTAGTAGAATGCGGGAGCGTCAAGTATTTCGGTGGTAATACTGCCGTAACCTCGTTGCGCCAGACTTGACTGGTAACTGGTCTTTGAAGCCGACGCCAACCTGTTTTGCTCTTCGGTAAAAGTGTATATCCCTGAGCGGTACTGCGTTCCCACGTCATTGCCCTGGCGCATCCCCTGGGTAGGATCGTGTGTTTCCCAGAACACCTGCAATAATTCCCCGTAGGCAATCGTATGGGGTTCATAAACCACCAGCACCACTTCGTTATGGCCGGTCATTCCGCTGCACACTTCGCGGTAGGTGGGATTCGGAGTATACCCGGCAGCATAGCCAACCGCAGTGGTATACACCCCGTCAAGCTGCCAGTATTTCCGCTCTGCCCCCCAGAAACACCCCAGGCCGAAAACGGCCTGCATCATTCCGTCCGGGAACGGCGGCTTCAGCGGGTTGCCGTTGACGAAGTGCCTGTCGGTTACCGGGAGCGCAATTGCACGGCCCGGTAACGCATCGGAACTGCCTGGTATGTTCAATCTGTCCGTATTGAATAACACTGTCTTGTAGTCAGTTGGAACCTGAGATTTCGGCCTGTAAAACTATTTTAATATTCGTGCTGTTAAATTAAAAGTAACGGGCATTCTAATTGTACATTATATGAATTTATCATGTACATACTAGTAGTTTTCTTGTTTTCATAGTCGGAAAACTCTGCTATGCTTGCCCTACGAATAAATAATTTATAACCCGCTGGGCCACATAAACAATAACAACGGCCCTAAAAAATATAGGGAGAGTGTCATTGAATTATGCTGCTTATGCACGAAGGCCTGAACTCGTCCCGAGTTCAAAGTTCAAGGTTTACACCGAAAAGCACCTGGATAAGATAGTTCACCTGGATACCCTGCCGAACCAGTTACGGAACGACATCCGGGTAGTTGCCAAAATACTGCCGTTCCGGGTCAACCAGTACGTTCTCGACCAGCTTATCGACTGGGAAAATGCCGAGAACGACCCCATGTTCATCCTGACTTTCCCCCAGCGGGATATGCTGAAACCGGAGGCATTCAGCAGGATGGCTGACCTGATGGGTTCAGGCGCGGATGCCAGGACCATCCAGGCCCTCGCTACTGAGCTGCGCAACGATCTCAATCCTCATCCTGCCGGCCAGATGGAGTTGAACGTGCCTGTTATGGATAACGAACAGTTGTCCGGCATGCAGCACAAGTACAATGAGACTGTCCTGTTTTTTCCGTCCCAGGGCCAGGTGTGCCACTCCTACTGTACGTTCTGTTTCCGCTGGGCACAGTTCGTCGGCGATAAATCGCTGCGCTTTTCATCCGGCGAAGTCGAAGGACTATATGCTTACCTGAAACAGCACAAGGAAGTATCCGACCTGCTTCTTACCGGGGGTGACCCCATGGTAATGAAGACAAACCACCTCCAATATTATCTTGAACCCCTGCTCGACCCCAGCCTTGACCATGTCCAGACCGTGCGCATAGGCAGCAAGGCGTTGACTTACTGGCCGCACCGGTTTGTTACTGATAACGACGCTGACGACCTGTTGCGTTTACTGGAAAAACTGACAAAAGCAGGCAAACATGTGGCATTCATGGCCCATTTCAATCATTGGAGAGAACTTGAGGCGAACATGACCCGGCGCGCCATCCGGCGTATCCGCGCAACCGGCGCGGAAATTCGCTGCCAGGGGCCGTTACTGGACAAGATCAACAACGACCCGGCAATATGGTCGAGGATGTGGCGTGAGCAGGTCAGGCTGGGCTTGATCCCGTATTACATGTTTGTTGAGCGTGACACCGGCGCGCGGCGTTATTTCGAGGTGCCGCTGGCGCGTGCCCTGGATGTGTTCCAGCAGGCATACCAGTCCGTATCAGGCCTCGCCCGGACGGTCCGCGGGCCTTCGATGAGCGCATCCCCCGGCAAGGTGCAGGTGCAGGGCGTGACTGAAATTAACAATGAGAAAGTCTTTCTGCTGCGCTTCCTGCAGGGCCGTAATGAGAACTGGACCCGGCAGCCTTTCTTTGCAGGTTTTGATGAAAACGCGACCTGGCTGGATGACCTGAAGCCTGCGTTTGGCCAGGATCAATTCTTTTTTGAAGAAGAGTACCGGCAAATACTCAACGAGCGCCTGACGGACCAGAGTCTCCCCAACTGAGGATAGCGCCGCTAATCCCCGGATCGACGAGCTTTCCGGAGCAAAACGCGGAAAGGCGTGCAATCCAGGGACATATCAGTCAATCGTCATAATGATACCGGCGCTGTACTAGCCGGGTATCGTTGCCAGGGCTTTCTGCCAGGCTGCCGAACCGAGGATCCCCCCCGACCAGCGTTTGACTTCGGTAAAACCATCCAGCGGTAAACCGGCCATCTCCGCGTGTATCAGCCATGACGCGACAGTGTGGTCGGCAAGGGTTACCGAGTTGCCCACCAGCGTATCGCGGCCTGTAAGATGATCGTTCAATACCGTGCCGAAACGGTTGAATTCTTCCTCGCCCTTTGCCAGTTGCGCGGGGTCCGGCTCACCGATATTCATGATTTTCTTTACCACGTTTTCAAAGATAAAGAGGGTGCATGTAACTCCCCAGTGTGATGCGCTCCAGTATGACCACTGAGCCATCCTGGCTCTGTCCTGTAAATTATCCGGAACCAAATCATTGTCGGGTTGTATCCGGCTCAGGTACAGCATGATGGCGCCGGATTCCCAGAGTACATAATCTCCGTCAACCAGTGTGGGGATCTTGTGGTTGGGATTTGCTGCGTATAACTCCTTGAATCCGGCTTCAGTCTGTGCCGGGTTACCGAAATCTATGGGAATTAACTCCAGTTCAATATCCAGTTGGTTGGCAACCGCCTGGCAGCGTAATGAATTGGGTGATGGTGGGAATACATATAATTTCATTTTATTGCGTCTCCTTGGTTGTTTGTTTTTAATACCCTACATGATCGCCGACGAAAGGATTGGTTTTTCTTTCATGGCCGATAGTAGAAACGGGGCCGTGCCCGGGAACGAATTGTACATCATTTCCCAGCGGCCAGAGGCGGTTTTTTATGGATTGAACCAGGGTTGCATAATCACCGCGGGGGAAATCAGTGCGGCCGATGGAGCCTTTGAACAAAACGTCTCCTACGATGGCGATATTTGATACGGGCTCATGGAAAATGATATGTCCGGGAGTATGCCCCGGACAATGGCGCACCTCCATGCGAACCTCCCCCAGCGTGACGATATCTCCGTCCTCAAGCCACCGATCGGGAGTAAACGGGGATGATGCCGGGAAACCGAACATAGCGCCCTGCTCCTCCAGCAAGTCAATCCAGAAGCGATCCTGCCGGTGCGGTCCTTCGACCGGCAATCCCGTCGTTGCAGACAGTTCAGCCACACCGCCGGCATGGTCGATATGCGCGTGGGTGACCAGTATCTTTTCGGGTATCGTACCCAGCGCCTGTACCTGATCCATAATCCGGTCCAGATCACCGCCGGGGTCAACGATGGCTGCCCGGTTTGTGCGTTCACAGCGCAGGATAGTGGAATTCTGCTGAAACGGCGTTACGGGAATTATCGTTACCTTCATTTTCGGTTGCTGGTTTTCAGTAATTTGCCCCACTACTATAAACTACCATCCACCAAACACTGAAAAACAATAATTGACAGACAATAAAATGAAGTTTGCACAAGCATTGATCCCCGGTAATCTGATAAAACGGTATAAACGCTTCCTGGCCGACATCGAACTGGACGACGGCCGGGTCATTACCGCGCACACGCCCAATACCGGGTCCATGCTGGGCTGTTGCGATCCCGGTTCCCGGGTCTGGCTCTCCGATTCCGGGAACCCGGAGCGAAAATATCCGCTGAGCTGGGAGCTGGTGGAAGCGGCGCCGGGGATCCTCGTCGGCATCAATACGGGATTACCCAACAAACTGGTGGAAGAAGGGATCAGGAATGGCGTGATAAGAGAATTGCAGGGATATGACGGCATGCGCCGGGAGGTCCGCTACGGCGCGGAAAACAGCCGTATCGACCTGTTGCTGGAGGACGCCGCCAAACCGGCCTGTTACGTCGAGGTGAAAAACGTAACCCTGGCGCAGGACGGCACCGGTTATTTCCCTGACGCGGTCAGCACGCGCGGCACTAAACACCTGCGGGAACTGGCTGAGGTAGTGGCTGCGGGAAAGCGCGGCATCATCCTGTTTTGCGTACAAAGAAAGGACGTGTCCGAAGTCAGGCCGGCCGATACCATTGACAGGAAGTACGGCCACACGCTGCGGCAGGTGATCGATGCCGGGGTTGAAGCGATAGCGTGGCGCGCTGATGTCACCCCGGAGGAAATCA
>MKWU01007181.1_pt1 | contig 10827 bp, 10 predicted proteins | sample 809101 | NCBI WGS metagenome assembly MKWU01 (sample SAMN05860141, study PRJNA318959) | sponge metagenome | host: Aplysina aerophoba | place: Slovenia: Piran, Adriatic Sea, Gulf of Piran | collected 2013-05-07
CCCCTAAATACACAAGATAGCGTGAGAAAGTGACCAAAGCACAAACATTTGTCAAACTGATGTTTCAATTAAAGCACTTAATAGAAAGTGTATTATATACTTTCATTACACAGGGACGTGCACATGAAAAACTATGGAAATCTCCTTTTCAAAATGCTGGCTGATATGCCTTGGGCATGGCTAATCCGAAATTATCCCTTGAAAGTGATCTTATTGCAAAACAAGATGGGAGATAAGTGATCACGATGTCATAGCCAGTCTAGTAGATTCTTACAGCAAATACAGACATCTGCCAACGATAATGCATGATTGCAACCCTGCCAAAGCAAGAATCTCAAGCAGCACACAGCAGAATGGGCATTTAAAAAAGACCAAAGTGCTTCTAACATTGCCCATTTCACTGCTTGGTTTGCTTAGCTGGCTATAAGTAGCTATTTACACACACACTGTTAAGCGTGTAGCGAGTTTGTGGAGTGAATCCGTGGGAGCAAGAACTTCAGCAACAAGTGGCCTGATGATCGTTGGCGCCAACTCGGTCAGGTTAAGCAACATTTGTGACCATGTCTAAAGTGATCAGCATGTTCACACAATGTTGCTCCTGAAGAAGCAGCACACTAAGTTTGCAGGGCTGCCTCCCTCCACTTACGGTGCAATTAAAATTTGACATGCCCATTTTGTAGCAACAAAGAAGCTTCCATTTATCAAGTACCCTCAGATTTGTGAGCTTGAGTCTCACCATTGGGTCAACCTATGACGAGTAACAATTAATTTTGTGGTTCCTCATTGCGACACTGTACAACGTGCATGACCGAACAAACTCAGAAGTGCTCGGACATTTGACCGAAAAACCATAAAACCTTATTTGACCACTGCACACAGTTTAGTGTAGTTACATAGCTATCAATCTATGTATTCTATGGTTTGCTCTGGTAAACCTGCATTCCACTTCACCAGGCGACATACCCCACCTGTTCTTGGTAGCATTCTATGTAAGTTCCTAATTTCCATGGTATATAAAACTAGGACCAGGAGCTACCTGACTGTACGCTGGGCACATGATTAGGTAATGGCTAAAGCATTCACCCTTTAATCCTGGTTCAGATGAATCCTTCCTGATGTGTCGTATTCGCACTGGACGGCCGCTCAGGGTAGCTAGAACGAGTCTTTGCCGTAGGAAGTTGCACCCTTCAAATTGCAGAATGGACGTGTTCGGACGTGCAGCCATTTTTCTGCAGTCACGTGGATTACTACACGTGAACGTCTGGCTGCTGGCACTGGTTGGCTTCTGAACTTCCGCTAGCATGTCTGAATGGTCTAACCGAAAGCGCTCTGCGCCAAATGATGCGCCGACAGCACCAAGTGACGACGACACTACTTTCCCTCACTTCGCCACTAACGCTATCCATGCAGGACACGACCCGGACCAGTGGAAGTGCCATGCTGTTGTACCTGGAATATTTCTGAGCACTACTTTCAAGCAAGATGAACCAGGCGAACCCGTAAGTGAACATGAATTATCTGTGTGTCGGTTGGTTTGACTGTCACGTTCTCTTATAATCTCAATCTACCACCAAATATGTTCCTCTCCGTCTATTTCGGACACATACGTGGCGGTAACTATTCCTATTGCGCAAGATTTGCGCTAGCAAAATGGCGTCTTTTGTCCTACGCTAGCCATGTATAACGAAATGATTCCTTCGTTATCATAATACGCTTTATATCGGCGGTACCTGCATCAGCCTCTATATTGTTTTCATTTTGCGCCTGTCATATGGCATCATGTTATGGATATTGACCACTTGCATAATTGAGGGTTTGCCAAGCCCCTAAGGGGTGATGGCTAACCGGAATTACATGAGGGGTGAAGACGAACATGTCTAGGCCTCAACATATTAACTCACTGATAGCAAAATTAGTAGCATTGTCACAAGACCAATACTGTTATGGTAAAAAAGGCGCCAAACTTACCCGCCATCTCCTATACGTTCCAAATCAAAGGAAGGCCCACTATTTATATCCTTTGTGAAACCTCACAAACCAGTCTCCTCAGCCTCCATGGCTCGCTGGTTGAAGTCAGTGCTGTCAAGCGATGGAATTGAGGGATTCACGGCCCACTCCACACGAGGGGCAGGCACATCAAAAGCTGCCTCGAGTGGTTTATCCACGCAAGAGATAATGATATTGGCGGATTGGTCACGCGAATCCACATTTAAGCAGTTCTACTACAAACCACTGTCCAAATGCTCTCAAGGTACTTTCAGTGCACGTGCATTTTCAAAAGCTGTATTGTCATCAACTTCTTAATCTCAAACTACTCATATTTAGTTGCATGAGGAATTACCAAATTATCATCTGTATGCTGATTCTTGTTGTGTTTTCTGCTATATGATGCTAATCATTAATAATATGATGATAACAGGTTGATTTGAGTATGGCTACGCACAGACATGCTGATGTGAATCGGGAACCACTGAAGTGTAATTGAGGGTTTACCAATCCCCGTAGGGGTGATGGCTAACCGGAATTACATGAGGGGGTGAAGACGAACATCAGCTTTCCCACCCAATACTTCAATCCATGGAAGTGTTTTCCCCACCCAAATCAACACATTCTTCAGTCGTTTGCAGTGACCGACACTACCTCCTTGTTCAACAGGGATTGAATTTCCCTGTACAGGTCGTGCAATTTCTGAGGAGGCAAGGACAATGTCAAGGTCGTTGAGCTCACAACAAGGCCTAGGAATACAATCTCCTGCTGTGGACAGGATTGACTTCTCCCAGTTTATCAAGAAGCCAGGGCCTGGAACAGCGCAAGTGTATTGGCTGTCACTTGGCGTGTCTCCTCTGGAGACAGTCCCATGATCAGTAGATCGTCCAGGTACATTATGCACCGTACACCCAATTGCCGCAGGCATGCAAGGGCTAGTTTCATCACCTTTGTGAATGTCCTCGGAGCTGAGGCTAATCCAAATGGGAGGCAGGTAAATTGGAACATTCTTCCCTCCCATCGGAAACTCAGGAATCGCTGATGGTTCAGGTGGACTGGCACGTGGAAGTACGCATCCTTGAGATCGACCTTTGTGAACCAATCCCCCGGTTTGACCATGGTGTTGAGTAGGTGCAGTCCTTCCATCTAGAAGTGCTCTGTTCGCACAAATTGGTTTAAACCCTTCCGGTTTATTACTGGTCTCACGCCCCCGTCTTTCTTAGGAACTAAAACAAGTTGGACATGAAGCACTCCTCTTGTAAACTCAGGTGAACTGGAGTGATGGCCCCTTTCTCCTGCATCTTGGTCACCTCTCCTGAAATGGCCAGTTTCTACTTGTTGAGTAGTACATGGGAGGTGGGTGGTGACAACGCGGTTGTTGCAGGAACTCTATGTGATGGCCCTGTATAGTGCTCAGCACTCAGGGGTCTGCTGTAATCAGTTTCCAGTTCTGGCTGAACCTGGAAAGTCGGCCTGCCACTGGTCCATTCCATTCCATTGTCTGGAACGGAATGTCCAGGTTCTGTGGTGGTAGGGCTGGTTGGTGTACTACAGCAACTACTGCGGGGTTGCTGTTGTCCTGACAGCTTCCCGTGCCTAGGTTTAAGCGGGTCGAGGGCATGGCCAGACCCGTCCGGTTTGAACTTACAGGTGGGGGACTTTCGGGGTCGGGGGTTGGGGTTGGGTCTCTGGGATCCAAGTGCAAGAGGGGTAAGGTCACTAGGGTATTTACCGGGTCTTTGAGACCCATGTGAGTGGTTCCCGGGTCTGAGTGACCCAACCATCCCAGACTTGAGTCCGGAGGGAGGGGATCTATTAGTTGGGGAGTTGGGATTTTGGGGATTTACCCTTGCCCTGGTAGAAGCCTTGACGGCCGTGATAGCCTTGAAGGCCCTGGTACCCCTGATAGCCCTGGTAGTATCCCCCGCGTTGCGGGTAGGGCTGGAACCTGGAATTGCCACACGTCGGGGGCCCCTGGCTCTTGTAGGGTGGGGCGCCCCCTTTTCGAAAAAAAGGGTTTGTTTGGCTTGGATTTGGCCTGTCGCAGGGCTGACATTGCGTCAGACCTCTCTTTTGCGACCTTGGCAAAGCCAGACCCAAAGAGATTGGGGGCCGCCTCATCAAAGAGGTCTTCAGATGCCAAGTGGAGTAGATCAGGATTTAGTGATTTCAAAACATTTTGCTTTCTTTCTACACTAAAGTGGGCATGTGTATTGCCCAGCAATTTCAGTGCGTTGGATAATCCAGTTTGCAAAACATCATGATCAACTGACTCACCTGATGCAAGTTGGTCTAGTATCCCGATGATAGGCGCAGCAGCATCTAGAGTAAAGTGCTGAAAGCAAGACAACACCCTGTTCCTAGCTACCACGTCCCCCCGCACCAGTCGTGCCATTGAGGCATCCAGCTTTGGGGGTTTGAGACAGTCCATGAGAGGGAGTGGGTGCATGGACAGGAGTTCCCTCCTGACGCCATTCGTCAGAGGGGTACTCACATAGGAGGAAGTTATAATGTCTGAAGTAGCTTCGGAGATCGATCCTGATGTGTCCTCACTTACTGTCGGTGAGGTCGTTGTGTTCGGGATAGAGGGCGATGTTGTCGTCCTCTGCTTGCTGAGAAGTGGCCGGCACCGGTTCCCGCGCTGTGGCCCGCGCGGTAGGGTGGGACCGCTGCACGCGTTCCAGTATCATCGGGGCCAGCTTATGTGAGAGGGCTCGAAGGGAGTTTGCATCCAGCTGGACCACGGGGGCAGCGGGGTCGCTTGAACCATCCAACATATCGGTGATAGATGGTCAAAGAGGAACTCGTCCAAAAAACGCAGTCACTATCGGTGAGCAAATAAAGGCCTGAGATGGTAAGTTTGGCGCCTTTTTTTACCATAACAGTATTGGTCATGTGACAATGCTACTAATTTTGCTATCAGTGAGTTAATATGTTGAGGCCTAGACATGCTGATGTGAAGTTGGAACCCCTGAAGTGTAATGATGTCACGCACTCCGCGTTGTTCGCCCGTTAATTTTTGTTCACAAAAGGAATACACGTTATACATTGTGTCATTGAGAAAAAGGTCATAGGAGTCATGACAGTGAGCTGCTGCGCACCTAACTGCACAAACCGCTTCCGAGTTCCAATCTGTAGTGAAGTTGATCTTCCACTCTTCGGCAGCTTTTACTTTGTTAACTGCAAGAATGCCTCAGTATGCTGGCCAAATGTCACGCACAATGTATCGCTTGCCCAAGAGATAATCTCTTATCAACTTAGCAGGCCACAAGATTGGGAAGACACTGCAGGAAGGTACTGCTTTCTCAAGGTCGTTGAGTTAAAGACCAGAGGTTGTCGAGAGCATGTTAATTGCCAGCTGAGTGGACATGGACGATGAAAGTTCAGAGGATGCTGAACCATCTGATATAGCACGCCTGCAAACGATAAGCTGCCGATAGCCTTGTGGACCAAGTTACACAAGCTGTTATCAGTCTGTTTACGTTTGTGCAGTAGCCACTTTTCAACTGTTATTCGTACATAAAACTTAAGCGCAAATGAGATGAATTTCTGTGAACGCATAACTTGTGGCTGCTCGGTTACAAGTTAGGCATTACGCATTCCTAAAATCTTAAGGTCTCTAATGTGGCTAGGCAGTTTAACATGTGCGCCAGATTGTTTGATGCAACTCTAAATGAAGGATTTAGAGAAAGGAAAACTTATGCACAGTTTGTCTATGTCTGTGTGCCCAAGCCTGAGTCAAATTCTGTGTGCTCGTACTTTCTGTGTGCGGTTGCATTGTTTTGACATGCATGGTGTCATGTCCTGACAGCAAGTAGTTCTTCTAGTTGGGTTGAGTTTTTTAACTCCAAATACTTGCTCATGCTTGATCCTGGCTAGTGTGGTTTCTGTGCTACCTTCATGTCTGCACCTAGCTACAAAGGTTTTTATCCAGCCATGCATTCCTGTGTCAACAAGAGAGGAGGAAAGATGTCTCGATCACCTAGAAGGGGCGCAATGCTCACTGTAGTCCTGTCTATTTGTCTCTGTGCATGGGAGTGGTCAAACAATGTGTCCATTTGTACCTTTAGGAACCATATGATTACACAAGAGGTGGCAACCCAACCAGGACTGTCTTGGAGACATGCATGGCATCTCTGGAAGGAGCCAAGTATGGTATGTTTATATCCACTGTAGTCTCAGTTTACAGTTATGTGCCAGGGCTGGGACAGTTTGGCATTTAACTTTCATTTCAATTTTTGAAAGTGGTTGCCTTCTACTCTGTGTGCATTATAACGGTCGGTCATTGGCCATTTTCCGTGCGAAACATAGGCATGGCGAGTGATCGTTCTGTGCTGACATAATGGCCGACCAATTGTAAGCGATAATATCAAGTTTGAATATCCATATGATTCATATTGGGTAATACTGCTGTCACCCACTATCATCTACTCACATCGTAACTCCTCCAACTGTGGGCGATTCAGGCCTTAAATGGTGGCTGCACAAGAGCTGTCGATTCCAGCAATGCAAGGTATTTGATCCCGTATAGCAGGAAATATACAGGTTTACTTACATCCTTTCTGAGATGAGCTACTCTTTGAAACCATAAATTTACAGCGTGTTGTTTTCCTCCCTTTAGCTATGACTGCATCATCTGGACTAGCAGCCACGTCAATGGTAATGCAGACCCTGAAGTCAGGGGATCATGTGCTATCTGTGAATGATGTCTATGGAGGTGAGTAATTTGCTGATCTAGGTCTTGAATCATGTATTGAGCCCTTGTGGTCTGTTGCAGGCACCAACCGTTACTTTCAAAAAGTGATTTCCAATTTCAACATTGAAATCAGTTTTGTGGATGCAACTGATGCTAGCAATGTTGAAAATGCTATACAGAGCAATACAAAGGTAGTTGCATCAACTAGCACAATCCACTCACATGATTAATCTATAGTACCTGTTGTCTCCAGATTGTGTGGATTGAAACGCCTACAAACCCAACCCTAAAGGTCATTGATATCAGAGCAGTGGCCGAGATTGTACATCGCCACAAGGTATGTACAGTATGTACATTTCATGAAATTATCCGTGCCGTTGACACTGATGTCACTGTATGTAATTGCTTCCTTTCTGAGCAGGATATGATATTAGTGGTGGACAATACCTTCATGACTCCGTACTTCCAAGTAAGAACCTGCTAACCTGCCGCTGATGTTACAGTTATGTCAGAAACTTGTGCTACTTTGAAAAATGGAAACGTAATTGTTATTGGCCATTCAGTTTGATCACAAAGGTTTATATCAGTTCCAAAACTGAATTGTAGAACTGGCTCACATACATCAACATGTGACGTCAGAGGTGGGTATTCAAATTATAGGTCGTAGTAATGATGATTAAGTAATGATAATAGCAATGTGGAAATAGGAGAATGATAATGGTAAGACCGAGAATAAGAAAACAAGGATGATTATAATGGCCTGTGCTTGTATCAGCTTGATGTGGACTGTATGGGATGTACCGATTAAGGATTCGTAGCCAGCATATCTTGTGTAGTGTGTGTGTGGTTCACGCGTGTACTTTTTTTACTCGTATGAGTAAGAATGTACACGCATGCTACACAACACTTGCTGCAGTGTTAACTCAAACCTGCGAATGACAATCGTATACCTTTCGGAACATAAATGCCAAAGAAAGCGAAGGAGATCGCAGTGAAACCGTTGAATCAAAGGAAGCCGGCAAGATTCACCTATTAGCCTTTAACACATCTTTAGGTGGCATTGGGAGATTGCGACAGAGGAAGAGATCGTCATGAAGCTAAACACACTACACTACCGTTGTTCGGTCATCGACCTGTTGGACTGGGTGCATTCAAAAGGGAACACGCCATGCACAAGACAGAACATGGTACAAGATACAATAAGAAATCGGAGGCATATACCCACATGTAAACATTTGCCAATGAAATATTTAGTGTGTTATACGTAGCTATGCACATGTCTACATAATTTTTTGACTCACTGCCTTCCTTCACGTTTGCTTTCTTCAACACACAGACACTTTGGTTAGGAAGTCGATCCCCTTCGTCTCATCCACGCGACTAATGCTAACGATAAATGCCTACGCATTCTGTCCTTGCATCCACAAAACAACAATGCACTGTTGTAATTAGGCTGATATAGAGTAAACATCCCTTATCTCTCATTCTACAAGGCTATCTCTAAGATCATAGCAGACATACAATTTTTGCTTACAGATAAGTGTTAGTTATGACATCGGCCATGTTTACTTGCGCAAGTACACGCATGAGTACCATTGTCGTAGATCGCAGTGAAACTGTTGAATCAAAGGAAGCCGACAAGATTCACTGCGTTAGCCTTGAACACATCTTTAGGTGGCGTTGGGAGATCGTGACAGAGGAGAGATCGTCATGAGATCGTCATCACGTACGGTTAAGATTTTACACGCACATGTAGTATGTTTACACTCACACACGCACATGGCATGGCTACGTATCTTTAATCACCACTGTAATATGGTAGGCAGTGGCCATCATATGATGGTCGCAGGAGTCACATGGTGGTGAGAAAGAAAGTTCTTAACATTGTTAATATTAGAAGTAGTATTATTGTACATATTTCCAAAATGCTATTATCATTATTATTTTATTCGTGGTGGCACTGCGTGTGAAGTCACTAGTTGCTGTATTAAGTCAGTTCTCTCTCCTGTACTGTGGATGTGTGCAATGTGGTCATTTACATCTGTTTTAGTTTGTGGTTATTTGTATGATTGTATCTATTTTGGTTTGTTTCTCAGAGGCCTCTCGAGTTGGGTGCAGATGTGGCAATGCACTCCATGACCAAGTACCTAAATGGTTTGTCACTGCACAATATTTGTCTTTGTTTGTGTAGTACCTCATTTATGTGACCAAGTCAACCAATATGTTTCTTGTTACAGATTGGCAATTTGTCTTGAAGAGCAATTTTGCATAACATTCCGACGTTCATCAAATGCATGTTGAAATTTTAAGTGATTTGATAATGGGCGTGGTTGTGTCATTGTGTTTGGCATTTTAGCCATTAAGCACAAGTCAGAATGAAAGACATGGAGATTGTAATTGGAGTGCTGCTAACAAAGATCACATGTAGTGAGAATAGCTCACAAAATGCTGAAGCCAAGGGACTGCCAGCTGTGAGTAATTTAGTGGATTGTCCATAGTCCTTGAGTGGTAGTTGATGTTTTAGGGGATTGAAAGTGAACAAATCCATTAAAACAGTTGTGTTGGCTTGTAGTCTGTGGTATATTAATGACAATTTTTATTGTGTCAAAAATTGAAATGAGTATATATATCTCAGTTGAGTGCCCATCTCTGTGAATGTAGGTCATTCTGATGTTTTGATGGGAATTCTGTGTACCAACAATGATGAGCTAGCTGAAAGGTTCCGATTTTTGCAACTTGGTAAGCAGGTTCAAAACATGATGCCCGACATGTGAAACAAGTTTGTATTGATGTGGTGCTCTGTTCTACAGCTGTGGGATCTGTTCCCAGTCCCTTCGATTGCTACTTGGCCAACCGAGGGCTGAAGACACTGCACCTTAGGATGCGCGAACATGAAAAGAATGCCATAGCTGTTGCCAAACACCTTGAAAAGTCGCCATTTGTGAAACAGGTGTTCTATCCAGGTAGGTACTAGCCACATGTTAACGAATAGTCATCTGACCCTCAGCTTGTTCTGCTTAGTAGTGCTTGCTGTACACAGTATGGCATGAGTTGGCCTTTGCACAGTTTGTATCATGGAAACTCATGTCCACATGGCCAACCCAGATGTGTGGTCAATGACGTAATATCGACCGTGTTTGTTTAGCAATCAGGTGTGTAGTAAGATGGCGGCTACGTCGGAGATTGTTATTCTGTTCGTTTATCTTGCGCTCATTTGGCTGAGTCAGAGAGAACGTCGGCATTCTAGGAGCAGGAGAAGGAGTGTGCTTGCGCAGTGGAGACCATTGGATTCTTTTAATGATCAACAAGAGGAGAATTTACGCAAGATTCTAGCTGCTTTTGCTGCTAATCAACTCTTTTTAAGCACGCTGCAACTACGATCAGTCTGGGTTAAAAGCAGAAGTCAAGCTTTTGAATTTACCACCACATCTTGGAGCAACTTGGAATGGAAGAGAAATTTTCGAGTTTCTAAAGCAACTTTTCAACATCTGTGTTCTGAACTGAGTGGATGTGTACAGCGTTCTAGCACAGTGCGTGCAGCAATACCAGTGGAAAAGAGAGTAGCAACTGCATCGTGGAGACTGGGGACCAATGTAGAGTACAAGACCATTTCACATCTTTTTGGTGTTGGTGTATTGACTGCTTGTGTCATCGTCCATGACCTGTGCAAGTCAATTGTGGATGTATTTTTGACAAAGTACATTAAAATTCCCACTGGAAATCAGGCGATGGAGATTGTGCGTGGATTTGAGGCAACATGGGGTTTCCCACAGTGTTTTGGTGCTGTGTCACATACAGGTAATAACACCTCAAGGAAGTCCAACTGACTATTTTACAATAGAAAAGCTTCCACTCATTGTGCTGCAGGGGTTGGTGGACCACCAGTACAGATTTTTGTATTTTTGATGTTAGCTGGCCAGGAAGTGTCCATGATGCGTGACTTTTATCAGACTCAGAAGTTAATTTTAAAGGGGAGGCTGGAGCACTTGCACCTGACCACATTCACAGTTTTTCTGGGGTACCTGTCCCGGTGGTAATATTTGGGGATCCAGTATATCCCTTGTTGCCATGGCTAATAAAGGCGTATCCCAGAGTAGGCCTCAGCGCCAAGCAGCAAAAGTTCAACAGAAGGCTAAGTAGAGCTC
>MKWU01007182.1_pt1 | contig 10826 bp, 8 predicted proteins | sample 809101 | NCBI WGS metagenome assembly MKWU01 (sample SAMN05860141, study PRJNA318959) | sponge metagenome | host: Aplysina aerophoba | place: Slovenia: Piran, Adriatic Sea, Gulf of Piran | collected 2013-05-07
GGCGGGCACGCCCCGTGGCCTGGTTTGCGCGTGCAGCGGCCCCCTGCGAGACCCGGTCGCGCATCATCCATCGGAGTTCCCCGCCAGCGACGCCGACGGTGTCGAGACCCCGAAGCCGCCGCAACGCACGCCGCCATTATGACCGACGGTCGAGCCCGATGACACGGTGTGGTCGAGCCGCAGGCGGGCTTCCAGGGTGCCGAGGCACGTCGCCGCAGCGTTCCGCCGAACCCGGACGCGTTGACCCGCGGGGCGCCGCTCGCGATAATCACGAGCGGCCTGCCGATTTGCCGCGCGCTGCATGCTGATGAAAACCAGGACCCTTTCGGCCGTGCTCGTTGCGGGCGCCGTCGCAGTCGGCTTCGCCGCCGTCGGCGCGGCTGCCCTGGCCGCCGTCGGGCAGTCGCGCGACGCACAGCGTCGAGCCCAGCTTGCGCTGCTGTTCCCCGATGCGGCGAGATTCTCGCCGAAGGAGGGCTCGCCGCCGCACTTCAAGGTTTACGCGCGCGAGCGGGGGGCGGAGGAGCCGCGCATCGTCGGCTACGCGTTCCTGACCACGGACCTCGAGCCGCTCGAGCGCGGCTACGACGGTCCCATCCAGATCCTTGTCGGGATGGACACCGCCGGCGTGCTCACCGGAATCGTAGTCGGGACCCACCACGAGCCCTACGGCTACTTCTCCATCGACCTGCCGAACTACGCCGCCCAGTTCGAGGCGAAGAGCATTCGCGACCGCTTCCGCCTCGGGCGCGACGTCGACGCCGTGGCGACCGCCACGCTGACCGTCGGGAGCGCCACCCGCGCCGTGAAGAACAGCGCGCGGCGCATCGCCCGGGCGTTCCTCACGCCTCCCGGAGCCTCGCGGTGACGCGGCGCGCCGGGCTGGACCGGCCCTCGTCGCCGGACGGCTCCGCCGGCCGCCCGACCGAGCTTCTCGGCGTCCGCTCCGTTCTGCGGCGCAGCCTCCCGGCCCTGCTGCTGGCCTGCGCGGCGGCGTTCCCAGTCGGGGCGACTTCGACGGAACCAGTGGCCGGGTCGAGCTTCGCGAGCGCCGTTCAGCCTGCCGGCGAGACGCTGGCGGACGACTTCTGGGACTTCGAGGACGAGGAAGAGGACGAGACCTGGGGCATGTTGCTCCGGGACCAGGCACCCGACCTCGTGCTGTTCGCGGCGTTCGCGACGCTGGCCCTCGTCAGCTTCCACCGCAAGAGCGTTCCGCTGAAGTACGTGACGCTGGTGGCCGCGGTGGCCTACCTGGGGTTCTACAAGAGCCAGTTGATCTCGGTGGTGAACCTCTACAGCGCCGCGACCGGCAACTTGCCGGTCTTCCGCTACAGCCTGGCGTGGTATCTGTTCGCCGGCTTCACGGTGGTCACGACGATCCTGTGGGGCCGCCTCTACTGCGGCCGCGTCTGCGCCTACGGCGCGCTCACGCAGCTGCTCGATCGGGTCGTCCCAGCCCGGCTCCGGATCGAGGTGCCGCCGTGGCTCGAGCACCGGGCCGCCCGGATCAAGTACTTCCTTCTCGGCGCCACGCTGCTCTACTTCTTCGCCTCCTCGGACATCGCCGCCTACCGCTACGTGGAGCCGTTCTGGATGTTTACCCTGCGCAGCACCCCGGCCCTCTGGGTCGGCCTCGCCGCGCTGCTCGTCGCAACCGTCTTCGTCCGCAACCTCTACTGCCGCTTCCTCTGCCCGGTCGGCGCGGCCCTGGGCCTGCTCTCGAAGCTGACCGTCTTCCGCATCAAGCGCTGGTCCGAGTGCAACTCGTGCAAGATCTGCGAGAAGGCATGCGAGTGGGGCGCCATCCAGGGCCCGCGCATCGACATGACCGAGTGCGTCCGGTGCGACGACTGCGAGCGCCTCTACGCGGACACCGTGAAGTGCCCGCACTGGATCATCCTCCGTCGGACGGGCGCGTAGTGCGCCGCGCGGCCGGACGGGTCGCGACGGCGCTGGCGCTCGCCGCGGCCCTGTCTCCGCCTGCCGCGGGCGCGCCCCGGGCGGCGGAGCGGTCGGTGGTGGTACTCGTGCCGGCGGCGGACGACGACCGGCTCGAGCCCGCGCACGAGGCCATCGCGTTCTGGAACGCGCGGCTGGCGGAGCTCGGCGCCGCAACGCGGCTCGCCGGACCGCGGGTCGTAGTGGCGTCGCCGGTCGCGCGCGTCCTCGAGAACTACGCGCGCGGCGTGGCGCAGCGTGCCGTGCGCCTCCCGGGTGGGGAGGCGGAGCCCGACGCGCCGCCGGAGCTCGCCGGCTTCGGAGCCGACGTCGTCCTGCTGCTGTCGCGGCAGGACATCATGTCCTACGCCTGGCCGCTGCCGCGGGTCGACCCGCCGCGCTACCTCGTCGTCATCCGCCGGGTGCGAGGGCCGGATCGGAGCGACGCGATGGTCACGCGCCACGTGGTGGCACACGAGCTCGGCCACGCGCTCGGCCTGCTCCACAACGACCAGTCGGACACCCTGATGTGCGGGCCGTGCCAGCCACTCACCGCGACCGCCGACGAGACCGGCTTCCTGCCTCTCACCGACCGCGAGCGCGCGCGGCTGGTCGCGCTCCACGCCGAGCCGTAGCGCGCTGCCCCGCCGGCGCCGAGACGCCGGGGCCGGCACAAGGGGCGCCGCCCCTGGTCGAGCGGTGCCGCAAGGGTCCACCCCGGGTCGAGTGGTGCCCGACAGGCGCGACACCTCGACACGCCGCGGCCGGCGTCAGAACTGCTGCAGCTCGACGAAGTTCGCGTCCGACGCGACGAGATCGGAGTGGACGCGGGCGAAGACGACCGCGTCGCCGGTCCGGAAGACGCCGCGGCTGGCGAGCTCGGGCTTGAGGGCGGCGGTGGCCAGGGCGTCGGTGTCGACGGCGAGCGGCGCAACACCCCGGCACAGGGTCAGTTGCCGGGCGACGCCGGCGTCCGACGTCACCGCGTATATCGGAATCGGGGGTCGCAGCGCCGCGAGCTGGCGCGCCGTCGCCCCGCTGCGCGTGACCGCAACGATGGCGCTGGCCCCGGCGGTAGCGGCCAGCGTCACCGCGGCGTCGCAGAGCGCCCGGTCGTGGCGTTCCGCAATGTCCCCCGGCACGATGCGGTCGGGCTGCATCAACTCGGCATCCCGCAGGATGGCGTCGAGGGTGCTCGCCGCGAGCACGGGATGCGCGCCGACCGCGGTCTCTCCCGCGAGCATGATGGCGTCGACCCCGTCGTCGACGGCGTTCGCGGCATCGCTCACCTCCGCGCGCGTCGGGCGCGGCGCATGCCGCATCGTGTCGAGCACCTGCGTGGCGACGATGAGGGGGACGCCGGCGTCGCGGGCGCGGCGCGTCAGATCCTTCTGGACCCGCGGCACCCGCTCGAGGGGAATCTCCAAGCCGAGGTCGCCGCGCGCAACCATGACCGCGTCGGCGGCGGACAGGATGTCGTCGAAGCCTTCGACCGCGGCCGGCCGCTCGATCTTCGCCACCAGCCCCACCCGCTCGCCACCGCACCGGCGCGCCGCGGAGCGCGCCAGCCGCAGGTCGTCGCCGCCCTGCACGAAGCTGATGCCGACGAAGTCGACCTCCGTCGCGACCGCAGCCTCGATCTCCTCGATGTCCGCGTCCGTCAACGCCGTCAGGGGCAACTCGACGCCGGGTGCGTTGATCCCCTTGCGGGCCGTGAGCAGCCCGCCGAACTCGACCTCGGTCACGATCTCGGCGCCGTCGCTCTCGATGACGCGCAGTCCGATCGCCCCGTCGTCGAGCAGCAGCGCCTCGCCTCCGCGCACCGCCGCGGCGAGCGGAGCGCAGGTGGTCGACACCCGGGCGGCGTCGCCCGCGAAGTCTCCGACCGCGATCCGCAGGCGCGCCCCCACCTCCAACGCGACGCCGGCCGGATCGACCAGGGGTCCGATGCGGATCTTGGGGCCGGCCAAGTCCTGCAGCACGGCCACGATGCGGCCGGCGCGCGATGCCCGGCTGCGGATCCGCTCAACCATGGCGCGCCGGTCGTCGCGCGTGCCGTGGGAGGAGTTGACGCGGAAGACGTCGACGCCGGCCGCGAGCAGTTCGTCCAGGGTGTTTGCGGATTGGCTGGCCGGCCCGACGGTGGCGACGATCTTGGTTCGGCGCACGCGCGGCTCGCTCCCTGAACCGGAAAGGATTCGGGCTCGACCGGCGAGGCCCGGAGACCGTGCCATTCTACGCGTACGGGGACCGGCTCGCGGCGCGGGCGGCGACCAACCGGCCGCCTGCAGCTCCGATTCCCGCCCAGCCGGCCTACAGGAGTCCGCGCCGTTCCACGGCGCAGACTCCTACGGCGCAGAACCGGGGCAGGAGCGACCGCCGGCGAGCGGGCGGACCAGACCGCCGGCCGCATCGCGGCACATCAGATCCCGGGCCGACCTGCCGTTCTCATTCCGGATGTCCAGGTCGCCGCCGTGCTCGACCAGCAGGTCGACCACCGTCGAGTAGGCGAGCCGGACCGCGGCGTGCAGCGCCGTGTTGCCGGCGGGATCCGTCGCGTTGACGTCGTTGCCGAGCTCGAGGGCCAGCCGGGTGCCTTCCCGCGTCGCACGCTCCCCCGCCGACACCAGGAGCCGGGCCGCGTCCACGCCGATGCCCTGGTCGCGCCGATTGCTGGACCTCGTCGTCCAGCCGGCGCCGGCGGCGGCCATCAGCGGCGTGATTCCGTTGTGCGGCACCAGGAGCGGATCGGCACCCGCCGAGGCGAGAAACTGCATGATCTCGATCTCCGCGTACTTGGCCGCCAGCCAGAACGGCGTCGCCCCGGCCAACGCCCCCGACAGGCCGTACCAGTTCAGGTTCCGCTGTTGCCGGCTCCCTCTCTCGAGGCGGGCGTTCGGGTCGGCTCCGTGCGCGGACAACGCCTGGACGAGCTGCAGGTCGCCGCGCAGCACCGCGGTGTGCAGCGCCGCGTACCCGGCGGCGGCGTCGTTAGGATCCGCGCCCCGCTCCAGAAGGAACGCCGCCAGTGCCCCCTGGCCGCTGAGGCTGGCCATCACGAGCGCCGACTGCCCGTTGGGCGCGGCCTCGTTGACGTCGGCGCCCGCGTCGAGCAGCAGGCGGGCGTTCTCGATGCGGCCGTTTCGTGCCGCGAACAGCAGCGGCGTCGACCCGCGCTGCGGCTCCATGAAGTACTGCTCGAAGGCATTGCCGTCGCCGAGGCTCACCGGCAGCAGATGGCTGTCCGACCGCGCGCCGAAATCGGCGCCGTGCGCCAGCAACGAGCGCACCAGCTCCGGGTTCTCCTGGGCCGTCGCCCACATCAGCGCCGTCTGCCCGTGCGACTCCTCTCGGGCGTCCACGTTGCTCACACCGTGGTCGAGCAGCGCTTCCAACGCATCTGCGGCGCCGGTCCGGGCACACGTCATCAGGGGCGTCTCACCCATCGATGTCGCCGCGTCAGGGTTCGCCCCCGCACCGAGGAGCTTCCCGACCACCGTCGCGTTCCGATTGGTGCAGGCGAGCATCAGCGACGTCACGCCGTAGTCGTTCGCGGCGTTCACGTCGGCGCCGGCTCCGAGCAGCGCATCGACCACGTCGACGTCGTCCCGCACGACCGCCCAGTGCAGAGCCGTCGCCCCGTCGCCCTCGCGGGCGTTGACGTCTATCTCGTGCGCCAGCAGCGTGCGCACGGCCTCTTGATCGCGATCCCGGATCGCCTCGATCAGTCGGAAGTCCGTGCTGCCGGCGGCGATGCCGGCAAACGCGAGCCACGCCGCCACCGCCGTAGCCATCGAGCTGCTGCTCAGCCGCATACCGGCTCCTCCCGTGCCGCGTCTCCCGGACCGGGATCCGCCGCCTCCGAGGTCGGACGACCGAGGGCCGCCACCTCGCGCGGACGGCAGCCCCCGGTCGCAAGGTTGGCACAAGCCTCTAGGCGAGCTCGGAGATCTCGCGGATCGCGTCCGTGCTCCCGCTGAAGCTCTCCACCGGGACACCCAGCTTCAGCAGCATCGTGTACTGCAGATCGGTCAGCGGGGTGCCCTTGGGGTTGACCACGTGGCGCCCGCCACGGATCTGCCCGCCGCCACCGCCGGCCACCAGGATCGGCAGGTCTTCGGTCGTATGCCGGTTCGAGTTGCGCAGCGCGGAGCCGTACATCAGCATGACGTGGTCGAGCAGCGAGCCGTCGCCGTCCGGCGTCGAGTGCAGCTTGGCCAGGAAATCGCTGAACAGGACCATGTGGTAGGCGTTGATCCGCGCCAGCTTCTCGATCTTCTCCGGGTTGTCCCGGTGGTGGCTGAGCGGGTGGTGCGGCTCGGTGACGCCGATCTGCGGATACGTCGCGCCGCTCTCCTCACGGCCGACCATGAACGAGATGACGCGCGTCATGTCGGTCTGATAGGCGAGCACGATCAGGTCGAACATGAGCCTCGCGTGCTCTTCCCACGACAGGGGAATCCCGGCCGGGGACTCGACCGCCGGCAGCTCCCGGTCCGCCTGCTGCTCCGCCATCTGGAGGCGCCGCTCGATGCCCCGCACGGCCTCGAGGTACTCGTCGAGCTTGCGCCGGTCGTAGGGCGCAAGGCCCTTCTCCATCCGGGCGACCTTGTCCATCACCGCGTCGAGGATGCTCTGCTGCCGCTGGGCGCGCCCGAGCCGCGCCTCGGCGCTGGTGCTCCCGACGTCGCCGAAGAGCCGCTCGAAGACGATGCGCGGATTCGTCTCCCGCGGCATCGGCGTCGACGGATTGGCCCAGGAATTGTTGAGATAGGCGCAACTGAAGCCGCCGTCGCAGGTGGCCACTCCGTAGACGGTGTCACCGCCCTCGAGCGACAGCTCCAGCGACGGCAGTTGCGTCGCGCGGCCGAGCCCCTCCGCGTTCGCGGCGACCTGGTCCATGGAGATGCCGAGCTCCAGCGCGGCCCCGGTCGTGCGCCTCGGACGGGCGCCGGTCAGGAACGCCGAGGCGGCCTGGGAATGGGTAGTGCCGCGGCCCGGTTCGGCCCCGACGCTGTCGAGGTTCGACATCACGACCACATGCTCTCGAACCGGCTCCAGCGCCTTGAGGCTCGGCGTCAGCTCGAACCCGGCGCCCGCGGTCTTCGGCGTCCAGTACTCGACGGGAGCCCCGTTCGGCACGACGACCACGCCGAGTCGCTTCGTCGGCACCGCCGGCGTCTTGGCCAGGGCCGTCAACGCGGGCACCATTCCGTCGAGGAGCGGGAGGGCCAACGCCGTCCCCACGCCACGCAGTATCGTCCGACGCGGGATCGCGTTCTTGGTGACGATCATCAGCCTATCCTCCTCGTCTGAAACGGTTCGCTGTTCACGATGGCGAGAATCAGGGCCGACCAGCGAGACTCCCCGACCGCCGCTTCCCGCTGGATCCGGCGGACGGCCGGCATGTCGACCGCCTCCAGGCGACGCCCTGTGGCATAGGTCAGCAGCCTCTCCGTCAGCGTCGACGTGAATTCCTCTCCGTGCGCCAGAATCTGCCGTAGGCCGCTCGCGCCCTCGAACGGGCTGCCGTCCGGGGCCAGACCGGACGGATCGATGGCCGGCCCGAGCTCGCCCGGGACTCCCGTGTCCTCGGCCGCGCGCCAGCGCCCGATGCCGTCGAAGTTCTCCAGCGCGAAGCCCAGCGGATCCATCGTCCGATGGCACGTGGCGCAGGCCGGGTTCCTCCGATGGACCTCCATGAGCGCACGCACCGACGTGGGCGGCTCCCCCTCCTCGCGCGTCTTCAGGTCCGGCACGTCGGCCGGCGGCTCCGCCGGCGGCGCTCCGAGCAGGCTCTCGAGCACCCACTTGCCGCGCGTCACCGGCGACGTGCGATTCGCATACGAGGTCAGCGTAAGGACGCTCGCCTGCCCCAGCAGACCGGCGCGCCGGTCGTCGGGAAGGTCCACCCGACGAAAATGGGTCCCGTGAATGCCGGGGATCCCGTAATGCTCCGCCAGACGGTCGTTCACGAAGGTGTAGTCGGCCGTCAGCAACTCCGACACGGGGCGGTCGTCGCGGAACTGCGCCTCCAGGAAGAGCTGGGTCTCGCGGCCCATCGCGACGCGCAGGTTCTCGTCGAACTCGGGGAACACCGTCGGGTCCGGCGATGCGTTCCGGAGCCGGCGCAACCCGAGCCACTGGCCGGCGAAGCTCTCCACCAGCAGCCTTCGCGCGCGCGGCTGGGCCAGCATCCGGCGCACCTGCCGCTCGAGCACCGCGGGCTCGGTCAACCTCCCCTGCGCCGCCACGTCGAGCAGCTCGTCGTCGGGGACGCTGCCCCACAGGAAGAACGACAGTCGCGAGGCGAGCTCGAGATCGCCCACCGGATAGGCAATCCCCGGCTCGGCGTCCACCGGGGCGCGCTCCGTGCGGAACACGAACTCCGGATCGGTCAGCAGGAACTCCAGCCCAGCCTGAATCCCGGTCTCGAAGCCGCCGTCCTGCCGCCCCGCCTCGTAGAAGCTCATGAGCGCCGTCACGTCCCTGGGCGTCACCGGGCGGCGGTACGCGCGCCGGGCCAGGTTGCTCAGAATCTGCTCCGCGCACGCCGCTTCCTCGCCGGCGTGCTCCGGCCGACAGACCAGGATCTGCCGCCGGCTCGGCGTTTCCGTCGGCGTCTCGCCGACCAGCGGTCCCGTAACCGTCAACCTCGCCACGGCCGGGTTCCCGTCCTGCCGATCGTCGGTGCTGTAGCCGAAGGTCGCCGGGCTCGGACGCGGCTGCAACACTCCTTCGTCCAGAGCCGGCCGCCGGAGGAATGCCAGGCCCACCAGCCGCATGCCGGCCTGCACCGGCATCCGGAACTGCAGCCCCTCGTCCGCGGTGACCGAGTAGTTGCCCCACTCGGGGAACCCGCCGCTCCCGGAGCCGCAGTAGCTCGTCGCGCACCGCGGGCCCTCGAACGCTCCGCCGACCATGAACGTGTGGACCCGGGCCTTGTCCAGCCGCAGGTCGAGCTGGTGCGGCACGTTCCCGAGGCCGCGGATGTAGTTGTAGAAGTTGCGCCGCAGATCGACCTTGAAGAGGTACTCGCCGTCGAGCGGGAAGTAGTGACGCGCGGCCAGACCGCCCCGCGACCCGAACGGAAGGTCCTCGCTCGTGCGGTCGTCCTGCACCTCCAGCTCCGGCACCTGGTAGGACTGCGACCGGGAGGCCAGGAGCGGGTCGCCCAGCGCGAGCTGACTGATCCGCCGCGCCGCCGTCAGGTAGCGCTCCATCAGCGTGGTCGAGACCGACAGGACCTCCGCGTTGTTGTCGAAGCCCTCGGCGTCCGCGTCGTCCGGAGGCAGGAGGGCCTCGACGTCCACGTCGAGTCCCAGCAGATCACGCACCGCGTTGCGGTACTCGACGCGGTTGAGGCGATGCACCGTCATCGGCCGGCCGCGCGACGGACGGGCGTCGGCCGCGCGGTCGAGCTCCGTCTCGAGCCAGTCGACCCAGGCGACGCGGGGCGCGGCATCGGGCCGCCCCGCCCCCGGCAGCGCCCCGCGCCGGCAGGGCGGGGCGGCGCCCGCGCGTCCGGCCCCCGTCCCGAGCCAGTCGACCCAGGCGACGCGGGCCGCGTCATCGGGCCGCCGCGCCGCCGGCGGCGGCATCATGCCGCTCCGCACCTTGCGGAGCACGTCCTCCCAGAGCTCCGCGTGGGCGCCGACGTCCTCGAGGTCGAGGCCCTGCAGGGAGATCGGCACCGTGCCGCGCTCGTACCCGCGGTCGTGGTGGCAGGCAACGCAGTACCGTGCGACGAAGTCTCCCGGCGGGGGGGGCCCGGGGGCCGACGGGGGGAGGGCCGCGCGGGGGGGGTCGCACGCAACGCAGTCCCGTGCGCCGAATGCCCGCGGCGGGGCGGCACCGGGTCCCGACTGGGCATGGCTCGCGTGCGGGGTCAGGCACAACGCCGCCGCGAGCACCGCTCCGCCCGCCACCTTGAACGGCAACGACATGGTCACCACCCTCCCATCCTGACGAGCGCGCCTCCCGGCGCGGGGGAAGAAGCCGGGGAACGGCCGCATCCGGTCGTGCCGCAAGCCGATGATCGTCGGGGTTTCCGTGGGTGCAGCGCGCGAGACTCCGCGCACCGCTCGGGGGAGGCCGGACTACCGGCCTGGTGCCCGTAGCGCGGAGCGGAGAGCGCCGTCCGACCCTTCTCGGGCATGATTGCCCCAGCCTGCAGCCGGGACCGTGACGCCCGACCATACCACAACCGGCAAGCGCTGGTATGCGGGCGAACCGGGCGGCTGGACCTGGTGCCGCCCCCCGTCGCCGGCGGCGTCGAGTTGCCGCAGCCGATACGACATCCTACTCAAGAGAATCTTACTTGTGAGCACCTTACTCGTCATCCGGCCATGGTGGTATCGTTGGCCGGATGGAACGATTCGTCAACCGCGCACGGGAGCTGGCCCTCCTACGTGAGGTCGCCGCCTCGGATCGCCGGGAACTCCTGGTCCTCTACGGGCGGCGCCGCCTTGGCAAGACGGCACTTTTGCGGCGATTCGGCATCGATCACCCGCTGGCGTTCTTCTCCTGCCCGTTGAGCACGGCGGCGGAGGCGCTGCGCCTGTTCACGCACGAGCTCGCACGGACGTTCGACGATGCCACGCTGTCGCGGAGCCGGTTCTCGGGTTGGAGCGAAGCGATCGCCTACGCCGTGGATGCGTGCAGCCGGGAGCGCCGGCCTCTCGTGCTGGACGAACTGCCGTATCTGCGGAGGAGCGTGCCCGGCATCGATTCGCTGCTGCAACACGCCTGGGACGGGCATGACGGCCGGCTCAAGCTCGTGCTCACCGGATCTGTCAGCGGTCACGTAGAAGTGAAGGAATCTCGACACCGGACGTGTTCCGGTTCGTCGTGTGGGTTTCGTCCGGGTACTTGAGTACCAACAA
>MKWU01007183.1_pt1 | contig 10825 bp, 9 predicted proteins | sample 809101 | NCBI WGS metagenome assembly MKWU01 (sample SAMN05860141, study PRJNA318959) | sponge metagenome | host: Aplysina aerophoba | place: Slovenia: Piran, Adriatic Sea, Gulf of Piran | collected 2013-05-07
CGGGCCGTGAGCTGGGCACCGGCACCCAGATCGGCATGTCCATCGGCGTGGCGCTGGCCCACAAGGGGCAGGGCAGGCTGGTGGTGGACCTCCAGCCCGACGGCGACCTGATGTTCGACCTGGGCGCGCTGTGGATGCCCATCAAGTACGACATCCCCATGCTGGTGATCATGTACAACAACCGTGCCTACTACAACGACTGGGCGCACCAGATCCACATGGCCCACCAGCGCGGCACCGACCCCGACCGGGCTTACATCGGCATGGACCTGGAGGCGCCTCCGCCCGACTTCGCCCACATCGCAAGGGGCATGGGCTGGTACGCCGAAGGCCCCATCGAGGACCCCGCCGAGGTGGTGCCGGCGGTGCGCCGGGCCATCGAGCAGGTCAAGGCCGGCAAGCCCGCGCTGGTAGACCCCATCGTCTGGCGCCGGGACATCAACACCTGAGCCAAGAGAGGAATCGGAAATGAGCAAGGCGGAGAAGATCGAGGCGCCCGAGATCAAGAAGTCGGACCGCAAGTGGCAGTCGGACGTCATCGTGGACATGGTCAAGCGCTACGGGTTCGAGTACATCGCGCTCAATCCCGGGGCCAGCTACCGGGGGCTACACGACTCGCTGGTGAACTACGGCGAGAACGACCCGCCGATGATGCTGTGCAACCACGAGAAAATCGCGGTGCAGATCGCCCACGGCTACGCCCGCGCCAGCGGCAAGCCGATGATCGCCATCGTCCATAACCTCGTGGGGCTGCTGCACGCGCCCATGGGGATCTACTACGCCTACCTGGACCGGGCGCCGATCTTCATCATGGGCGCCACCGGCCCCATGGAAGAGCCCAAGCGGCGGCCGTTTATCGACTGGATCCATTCGGCCAGCGTTCAGGGCGAGGCCATCCGCCACTACGTCAAGTGGGACTCCCAGCCCACCACCATCGACGCCGTGCCCGGCGCCTTCGCCCGGGCCTATGCGGTGATGATGAGCGGCAAGCAGGGGCCCATCTACATGTGCTACGACGCCGGCCTGCAGGAGGCGGCGCTGGACCACGACGTGGCCATGCCGCCGGAGGACAACGTGCAGGTGCCGGCGCAGGCCATGGCGGACCCCACGGCGCTGGAGAAGGCCGCGGACACCCTGGCCGCGGCCAAACGCCCGGTCATCGTGGCGGACTTCGCCGCCCGCCCGCCCCACGGCTGGGACCACGTGGTGGAGTTGGCCGAGACTTTGGGCGCGGCGGTGTGGGACTGCGACTCGCGGCTCAACTTTCCCAGTGAGCATCCGCTGAACCTGAGCATGGACAGCGAGGGCTGCTACAAGGACGCGGACGTGGTGCTGACGCTGGACATCGCGGACTTCGAGAAGCCCACCCACGTGCGCGACATCGCCACCCGCACGGTGGTGAGCATGGTGCCGGAAGACGCCATCTGGATCGACATCGGCTACACCGACACGGAGATCAGCAAGTGGGCCATGACCTACGCGCGGCCGTTCTACGCGCACCAACGCATGACTGCCGACCCGGTGACCGCCGCGCCGGCGTTGACGAAGCTGCTGAAAGAACGCATCGCCGGAACGCCGGGTCGGGCCGGGCAGATCGCCAAGAGGACCGAAGAGGTCGGCAAGCGCCACGCCGAGATCCGGGCTGAATGGCTCAAACAGGCGAAGGAAGACCGCTGGGACGCGGTGCCCATGACCGTGCCGCGGCTGGCGCTGGAGGTGTGGGACGCCATCAAGGACGAGGACTGGGTGCTGACCTCCGGCACGCTGCACGACTGGGCGCGCCGGCTGTGGAACTTCGACAAGCCCTACCGCCACGGCGGCCGCGAGCTGGGCACCGGCACGCAGATCGGTATTTCCCTGGGGGTGGCCCTGGCCCACCGGGGCAAGGGGCGGCTGGTGGTGGACCTGCAGCCCGACGGCGACCTGATGTTCGATGCCGGCAGCCTGTGGATCGCCGCCAAGTACCAGATCCCCATGCTCATCGTGATGTACAACAACCGCGCCTACTACAACGACTGGAACCACCAGATCGTCATGGCGCGGAACCGCGGCACCGACCCGGACCGCGCCCACATCGGCATGGACCTGTGCGGACCGGACCCCGACTTCGCCACCATGGCCCGCTCCATGGGCTGGTACGGCGAGGGACCCATCGAGAACGCCGACGATCTCCGGCCCGCCCTCGACCGCGCCATCGAGCAGGTCAAGCAGGGGAAGCCGGCGCTGGTGGACACGATCACTCAGCGGCGCTGAGCGGAGGCAGGCCCGCGGCAAGACGGCGCCCTTCGACTTCGCTCGCCGGTGGCTCGCTACGCTCAGGACGAACGGGAATGGACACCCCCCCGTCTGTTCTGGGCTCTTCGACCGAGCCGGTACATGACGCTCAGGACGAACGGGGACCGTGGTTTCACCACCGTTCGCCCTGAGCGTAGCGAGCCACCGGCGAGCGAAGTCGAAGGGCGCCATACCAGCAACGTCAGCCACTCTCCGACCGATCCAACCCACAGGGCAGTGAGCTTGCGCAGTATCATCCGGACAAGGCGAATCGGGTGCCGTACGAATACTACGACATAAGGGGCTACGAGCGGCTCATCGTCCGCATCACCCTGGGCCTCGACCCCGACACCGCCACGGACGTGGAGCGCTACGGCGCCGCCTCTGTCCTGTGGAGCCTCTATAACCGCCTGCGGGAAGACCAGCGGGAGGTGTTCCTCATCGGGCTGGGCAACGCGCTGGAGAAGAACGCCAGCCGCAAGGCGCTGTCCCATATGGTGCTGTTCGCGTCCAATCCGGTGCTGGACGTAGACCACAGCATCGACATTCTGGGGGACTGGTTCGTGAAGAACAAGAAGGCCGACCCGGGCCTCTACGAGGCGCTGGACGCCTATTGGCGCCGGCGCTTCAGCCGCGGATTCGACGACGAGGCGTGATCCCGCCACGTCGTCGCGGCGGGACTACACAAGACAAGGCTCAGTTCCTACCTCTTCGCGCCAAACGCACCCATGATCCGGTTAACCTGATCGTTCAGCGTTCCGGCCGCCTCCGCATGACTCGGGCCGTAAAACGCTCCAACCACCGTTGCTCCGCCATCGTCCGTGAACCCCATCCGGTCAGGATCGATTTGAACCCCATACTCCAACGAAGCTTCACGCCAGCCGGTCAAGGACACGCCCGGCCCGCGAGTGTCCTCAACCCGCTTCAAACCGCCGAAACGAATGGTGCCGGCAGATCCGCTCAACTCGATACGCGCATCCCCGCGGACCGGCTCGGCCGTCCCAGTGTCCACCGCCAACAGCGCTCCCGTCCACGTATACACGCCGTCAGCCAACGGCTCCGTGCTCCGCGCGCCCTCCGCCACGGCCCCGAACACCAGCGAGTCACTAGGAGGGCTGCTCTCGGTGAAACTCAGTTCGCGAACAACCTTCACGCCCCACTCGGCCCACTCCCCCCACGCCGCATAGCTGTAAGTCTCGAAGGGTTTCGCGGGAGAACCGTCGGGATAATCGCCTGCCAGCGTGTACCCTTTACGCGCCAGATCGGCAAGTTCACTCTCGTGAGGCACCACGATCTCGTGACCGTTGAGCCCCTTGCCCATCAGGCGATGCGGAGACAGCGGACCGACAGGACTGCCGCCGGGTGCGCCGTCGTGGGATAAACCGAGAACGTGGCCCATCTCATGGCCGGCGAAATAGGCCTGATCCTTCTCCACGGTAATCCCCGCCTGTCGAAACGCCGCATGCGTGGGGTTCGCATACCACGTGTCCGAATCGGTCACCAACGATCCGTTCTTGACCCACCTGGACTCCTTCAAGGCCAGAGAACCCGGACCCCCACAGGCGGTGTTGGCGCTCGGGCAGCGATTCCGAGCCCAATCCGTGGAGAGCGTGATCCGATCCTGGCCACCAGGGGCTCGAAGAAGCCGATAGGACCACACCTTTCCACCGCGTTCCAGGATAGCCCGCAAACCGTGTGGAAGCCGACTCCAGTGCTCTCCGATAACATCCACGTCCAGAGTGTCGGTGGGTCCGGCCTTCGCCTGCCCGTACGTGATCCCATCCTTCTGGCCAACCGACGTGTACTCCAACCCCGCAATGGATCGAGAACCCGTAGCCGCTTCCAGGCTCCCCAGGAAATCGTGGGAGCTCTCCCACGTCTCTCGCGGATCGACCCCATGCCCCTGGTTGGATGTGCGTGCACTGACGTCAAGGGTCCCGACACCGGTCACGCTTGGAGCCGGTAACACCACCGAACCAGCCGGTGGCGACACCGAGCCAACCCCGCCAGCCCCGCCCCCGCCCCCCGGCGGGTGCCCCCCGCGACCCCCCCCCGCCACCCCCGCCCCCGCCGCATCCTGCAGCTACAACCGCCAACACCAACGCCAAGAACAGCTGTTTCACCACCCCCCCTTGGTTAGAGACCGCACGAGAGCACGATCGTCAGCACGTCTACTGCATCCGACGCAACGCAACCAAGTTGCGGACCCGTCTGTCCCTCAATCGTCGAAGAAAGCCAGCGTCCGGATCTCGATGCTCTCCCGCGGCGGAGCGTCCGCCGGGGTGTTGGGATGCTCGAAGGCGGAATGCGCGGAAAAGCGCGCCCGGCCGTCCGTCTTCGAATCGTAGCACTTGAAGACGATGGCCTCGTCCGGCTGCATGTCGGGGAAATAGTAGAGCCGGTGATTCGGGCTGTAGGTCAGGTGGTAGGTCTCGCCGAGCCGGTTGGGATGCGGGCGCACGGTGGGGATGAGGTCTTCGGTGGCGATGCTCTGGGCGTCGCACATGGCCAGGGGATCCCGCAGCACCGGGTTGAGCATGCCGCGCCACACCTGGACCACCGCGAAACGCTTCTTGAGCAACTCCTCCGCCTCGTCGGGCAGGAGGTCCCGCACCCGTTCCGGGCCGGACCATTCGGTGTAGTCGTTGTGCACGTTCTGCACCGGGCCCTTGGCGCCTTTTTCCTCGTAACCGGAGCGGAGCGTGTGGTCGAAGATCAGCACCCGGCAGGCTCCGGTGTTCTCCTTGATCAACGCCTCCATCTCCGGATAGTAGACCGCCCGTATCTCGTCCTCGTCGAAGAAGTCGGTCATCTTCGTGGGCTGGGGCCGCAGGGCGAAGCCGTGGTGCTCGATGGAGAGCTCGGGATGTTGCCGCCCGTTCCGGACCAGGGCCTGGTGGGTCTCGTACGTTCGATCCTTGTGCGGGTAGCCGAGGCTTGGCTTGTCGAACGTGGTGATGGGCCGGGGGCCGGTGTGGACCATGTAGTTGAAGCTCGCTTCGACGGCGTCATCGAGAGTTTCCGCTACGGCTGTGGCCATGGTGATCTCCTTTGGGGTTCCGGTGAATTCACGCAGTGAGCGACCGCTGGCCGCCCCTGCCATCTTTACAACGCGATTCCTCGGACAGGCTCCTAGCCCGCCAGCGCTCCCTGTTCCGCCCACGTGCGCTGTACCTCGCGGCTGGTGCTGATGAGCGCGAAGTGGGTGGCCATGTTCTTGAGCGAATAGCGCTGGAGGTCGGCGTCGTAGGCGGCCACGCAGTCTTCCAGCACGACGTTGTAGTAGCCCCGGGCGAAGGCGTCCCGGACCGTGGCTTCGACGCAGCCGTTGGTGGCGGCGCCGGTGAACAGCAGCGTCTTGATGCCCAGGCGCCCCAGGGTGGCGTCCATCCTGGGATTGGTGAAGCCGCTGTGATGCCACTTCTTGATCCGGACGTCCTCCGGAGCCGGCGCGACGAAGTCGCAAACGTCCCATCCCGGGGTTCCCGGGACCGTGTACTTGGCGTTGGCCAGTCCAACCCGGGCGCGCCGGGCCAGGATCGGGCCGTTGTCGTGCTCGTTGTCGTTGGAGGTCTGGGTGTAGATCACCGGCACGCCCGCGGCCCGGGCGGCTTCCACCATCACTTTCAGAGGCCCGCGCATGGCCTCGACGAAGCTCAGGTCACCCTTCATGCGCGCGCCGCCGGGAGCGCAAAAGTCGTTCTGCACGTCGATCACCACCAGGGCCGTGTGCTGCGTCCGCACCGTGTCCCCAAGCTCGGTCCACACCTCCTGCACCTGGGGCTCCCACATCTCCTCTTCCGGGTCGAACTCGTAGTCGGCGATCTCGCGGCTCTGGATGATGGGCCGCCCGACCTCCTGGGCCACCTGCCGGTGCACCGGGTGGTCGACGTAGCGCCGGAGGCTCTCTGCGTCCTCGCAGATGGCCACCATGGCGTAGTCGTAGTCGCCGTCGCGTCGCAGGTTCGCGCCCATGGACCAGCTCAGCAGGTCCGGGATGGACTCCTTCATGGAGTTGTAACCCTCGATCATCCTGTCGATCTGATCGGGGGAAGCGTCGGGTTTGAGCTTGACGAGAACGACGTGCTTGATCATCGACTCCTCCAGTCAGGGGGTTGCCCCGTCGCGGAATCACGCCATGGTATGTGGCGAGAATATCCGATGACGGTAGCGCAAGTCAATTTCCCGGCCGCGACCGCGGCCGCTACACCGCTCAGCTTCCGCCGAAGCCGACGCTGACCCGGCCGTCCTCCACGATGACCGGGACGTCGCGGCGGCCGCGGTTCAGGTCCATCATGCGCCTGAGGCCGTCCTCGTCCTCCAGCACGTTGACGTATTCGAAGGGAATGTTTCTATCCGAGTAGTCCCGCCGGGCACTCGCGGTGTAGTCTCAATGGTCGTGCCCGAAGATCGATACCTTGTCCGGCATGGTCGTGTCCTCTCCAGTGTGATTCCGATCCTCATCGAAACCTGTACCGTCAAACGCGGGTCATGGCAATGGTCGAAAATACGGATGCGGGGGTTTCTTGCGCCGGAACTTGTGGTATGAAGCGTGCTGAACCACGGTCCCGCACCATCGGCCAGGGCGAGAGGAACCCATGTTTGAACGTGTCAAGGAGTTCGGCACCATAACCTTCAGTCTCGTGCTGTTCACGGCGCTGTGGGAACTGTCGGTGTGGCTGTTCTCCGTATCCGAGTTCCTGCTGCCCGCGCCGTCCGTGGTCGTCGCCACCCTCATTCAAAAGTTCGGCCCCCTGATGGAGCATTGTTACGTCACTTTCCGTGAAACCATCTACGGGTTTCTGATGGGGCTCGTGCTGGGGGTGATCTCCGCCATCATGATCGTCTACTCCCGGGTGCTTCAGAATCTGCTCTACCCGCTGATCCTGGTCGCCCAGATCGTCCCCAAGGTGGCCATCGCACCGCTCCTGCTGGTGTGGGTGGGGTACGGCGAGGCGTCCAAGGTGCTCATCGCGTTTCTGGTTTCCTGGTTCCCCATCATCGTCACGACGGTCCAGGGCATGCGCATGGTGCAGCCCGAGATGCTGGATCTGGTCAAGTCGCTGCAAGCCACGGATTGGCAGATCTTCACCAAGGTCCGCCTGCCAAACGCGCTGCCGCAGTTCTTCGGCGGCCTCAAGATCGCCATCACGCTGGCGGTGATCGGCGCCATCATCGGTGAGTTCGTCGGCGGCAACACCGGTCTCGGCTATCTGGTCATGGTCGCCAACTACGAAATCAATACGCCGCTGATGTTCGCGGCCCTGGTCGTGCTGTCGGCCCTCGGGCTGGTCCTGTACGGCGTCCTCGTGGTGCTGGAGCTCTGGTTGATCCCGTGGAGCATCGGCGAGGAAGACCAGCCTTCGGGCTTCGGCATGTGACGGGCTTTCAAGCGGGCGGATGACTGGATGACGGAAGCTACAAAGGCCATCGAGGTCAAGCATCTCTCCAAGGTGTATCCTTCCAAGGACGCGCCCATCGTCGCGCTGGAGGACGCCACCTTCGACGTCTACGACCAGGAGTTCATTTCCCTGGTGGGTCACAGCGGCTGTGGCAAGACCACCATCATGAAGATCATCGCGGGCCTGCTCGACAAGACCCGCGGCGAGGTGCTGGTGAACGGCGCTCCGGTGACGGGACCCAAGGCCAGCACCGGCATCGTGTTCCAGACGCCGGTGCTGTTCCAGTGGCGCACGGTCATCGACAACGTCCTGTTGCCGGTGGAGATCCTGGGCCTCTCCAAGGACGAATACTATCCCAAGGCGCTGGAGATGCTGGAGCTGACGGGACTCACGGAGTTCAAGGACAAGTACCCGCGGGAGCTGTCCGGCGGAATGCAGCAGCGCGCCTCCATCAGCCGGGCGCTGGTGCACGAGCCTTCCCTGTTGCTATTGGACGAGCCCTTTGGCGCCCTGGACGCCATGACCCGGGGCGAAATGAACATGGAGCTTCAGCGCATCTGGAGCGAGAACAGAAAGACCAGCCTGCTGATCACCCACAGCATACCGGAGGCGGTCTTCCTGGCGGACCGGGTGATGGTGATGACGCCGCGGCCCGGCCATATCACCGACATCATCGACATCGGGCTGCCGCGGCCCCGGACCCCGGAGATGCGGCTATCGGCGGAATTCACCGAATGCGTGAGGCAGGTGGGAAAGACCATCGGCCTCCAGTATCTGTGATGGAGTCAGAACCCAGTTACGAACAAACCAGGGAGGTAAACGACATGAAACGCACGTATATCGCACTCGCAATCTTTCTGCTCTACGTGATGAGCGTTGGCAGCGCAGCGGCCGCGGACAAGGTCAAGTTCGCGCTGGACTGGATCCCCTACGGGAAGCACGCCATGTTCTACGCCAGCATCGACATGGGGTTCTGGAAGGACGCCGGCCTCGACGTGGCCATGACCCGCGGCTTCGGGTCGGGCGACACCGTGAAGCGGGTGGCATCCGGTACCGATGACTTCGGCTTTGCGTCGGTGGGGAACATGATCGCCGCCAGGGCGCGAGGGGCCGATCTCAGGCTTGTCGGCATGATCCACGACAAGACCCTCGAAACGGTGGCGACGTTGAAGGGAAACAAGATCGCCAAGCCATCGGATCTGGAAGGCAAGAAGATCGGCTCGCCGGAGGCCAACGCCTCCCGGGTCATTTTTCCGGCCTTCGCGAATATCAACAAGTTCGACAACAAGAAGGTCACCTGGGTCAACATGACGGTGCCCGCCACCGTGCCGAGCCTGCTGGCCGGCCGGGTGGACGCCATCCTGATCTTCTACACGGAGAAGCCCACGGTGGATAAGGCCTCCGGGAAGTTGGGCAAGGAACCGTACTACATGCTGTACGCCGACTACGGCATGGCCACCTACGGCAACGGCATCCTGGTATCCGAGAAGACCCTCAAGGCAAAGCCGGAGCTGGTGAAGCGGTTCCTGGCCGCCACCTACAAGGGTATCGCGTGGTCGGTGGAGAACCCGCAGAAGGCCGTGGACATCTTCATCAAGCACAATCCCGCCATCAGCCCGGACCTGGCGCGGGCGCATTTCGACATCGCGGTGGACTCCCTGCTGTCCGCCAACGCCATGAAGGCGGGCATCGGCCATATGACCAAGGACCGCATGGTGTTCACCAACAATCTCATCACCACGCACATGAAGCTTCCGAAGAAGGCGGCGGTGGAAGACGTTTACAGCAACGACTACTTGCCGAAGCTCTTGCCGAAGCGCGGCAAGTAGTTCCGAGCCAGGCCCCAGGGCCGCCGGTCATCGATGGAAGAGACGGGTGGGAGTCCGCCGCTGTTGCGGACTCCCACCGTCGCGCCTTTACGCCGTTCGTTGGGAGAAATCGAAATGAGTGAGCAATTCGTCAGCAATCAGGAGATTATCGTAGAGGCGCGGCGCAATCTGCCCCAGCCCGTGTGGGACTACCTGAGCGGCGGCAGCGAGTCGGAGACGACCATGCGCCGCAACCGGCTGGCCCTGGACTCGCTGGCCCTTCGTCCGCGGGTGCTGGTGGACGTTTCCGAGGTGGACACCTCCACCACGGTGCTGGGCCACAAGCTGCGCATTCCCGTCATGCTGGCCCCCATTGGATCGCTTCAGCAGATCACCCCGGAGGGGGCCGTGGCCTCGGCCAAGGCCGCCAACGAGTTCGGCACCGTCAACTTCGTCAGCTCCGTCACCCAGCCGGCCCTCGAAGAGACCGCGGCCGCGACCCCGTCGGACAAGATATTCCAGCTCTATATCCGCGGCGGCCTGGACTGGGTCGAGGAGATCCTGGGACGGGTCAAGCAGTCCGGCTACAAGGCTCTGTGCCTGACCGTGGACTCCGCCCACTACAGCAACCGGGAACGGCAGTTGATGAACCGCTGGCTGCCGCCCAGCAAGCGGCGGGAGGCGGCCAACCAGGACCGCCTGTGGCAGGCCAAGCTCACCTGGGAGACCATGGACGCCATCAAGGAGATCGGCGGAATGCCGTTCCTCCTCAAGGGGGTGGCCACCGCCGAGGACGCGGCCCTCGCCGTGCAGCACGGCGTGGACGTCATCTACATCTCCAACCACGGCGGCCGCCAGCTCGACCACGGGCAGGGGACCATGGACATGCTCCCCGAGATCGTCCAGGCCGTGGACGGCAAGGCCGAGATCATCATCGACGGCGGCTTCCTGAGAGGCACCGACGTGCTCAAGGCGGTGGCCCTCGGCGCCAAGGCCGTGACCATCGGCAAGCTCCAGGGCTGGGCCTTGGGAGCAGGGGGTCACGAAGGCATGGTGCGCGCCCTGCAGCTTCTGGAGAACGAGATCATCATCGCCATGGGGCTCCTGGGCGTGACCAGGATCGACCAGATCACACCGGCCCACGTGTGCAAGGCCCTCGCGACCGCGCCTCCGACCGAGATGAGCACCTTCGTCAACCTGCCGCAACGGCTGCTCTAGCAGCCTGTCGGACTGGGGTTTGAGAAAAGCGATAAGAAAGGGTGGAGTTTGGCGTGCGTCATGGGTTTTGGGTGTAGCCGGTTTGAAGATGGAGGAGATGTATGGCGGCCCTGGGTTCAGGCG
>MKWU01007184.1_pt1 | contig 10823 bp, 6 predicted proteins | sample 809101 | NCBI WGS metagenome assembly MKWU01 (sample SAMN05860141, study PRJNA318959) | sponge metagenome | host: Aplysina aerophoba | place: Slovenia: Piran, Adriatic Sea, Gulf of Piran | collected 2013-05-07
CACACATACACACACACACAATGAACACACATATGTATACCCCTACATATGTATGTACAACACCACATCTGCAACAAATACAGTGTACCAACCGTTCATGGATGTACCAGATGGCATTCGTCAGCTGAACAAACCAGTCCAGAATCAGAGACTGGTCAAAGGTCTTCTGAGCAGCCTTCAATGAATGTATCTTACCGTCCAGGTCGCCTCCCTACGCTCAATACATAACAACACATTGTGAATGTCTGCAGCAACTGAAGAGGAATTAAGCCAAACTACGCCTACATACGTCAGAAAGGACTGGCTGTAGGGTTCTTACTCGCTGTATGAGGTAGGGAAGTCTGTTTACACCAACCTGAAACAGGGCCTAACCTTGCCTTGACAGGCACTGTGCGCTCTTAATCCTTCTACAGGCATAGTGCACTAGTCAGCCAGCACAACACCTACACTCATACATGCATAACAGTTCATATATCTAGAAAAATCGGCAGGGGGAGGAAGATTAATTTGGCAGTTTTATAGTTTAGAGTACATTTGCTAAATTTTGAAGGTGTCAAATTTCCTCTTATGCAACACAGTGTACCATGCATATGCATTCAGAAAATCTCTTTCCAGGGCCGGCATTATTGCACGCCCGGTATCTCTGGACCCACCTCACAAAACTCTGTGGCAATGAAAAAACTATCTCCTTCCAAGAAGCTGTCATGAAAGTGCACAATGGATGGGTGGTCCAGCTGGGTAGAGAGGTAGCCAGTAATTGGCAATAAAATTGACAAACCTCTTCCATACACACATACACATGCAAGTGCACACATACACATGCTAGTACACACATACACATGCTAGTACACACATACACATGCTAGTACACACATACACATGCTAGTACACACATACACATGCTAGTACACACACACACATGCTAGTACACACACACACATGCTAGTACACACATACACATGCTAGTACACACATACACATGCTAGTACACACATACACATGCTAGTACACACATGCACATGCTAGTACACACATGCACATGCTAGTACACACATGCACATGCTAGTACACACATGCACATGCTAGTACACACATGCACATGCTAGTACACAAATACACATGCTAGTACACACATACACATGCTAGTACACACATGCACATGCTAGTACACACATGCACATGCTAGTACACACATGCACGTGCTAGTACACACATGCACGTGCTAGTACACACATGCACGTGCTAGTACACACATGCACGTGCTAGTACACACATGCACATGCTAGTACACACATGCACATGCTAGTACACACATGCACATGCTAGTACACACATGCACATGCTAGTACACACATGCACATGCTAGTACACACATACACATGCTAGTACACAAATACACATGCTAGTACTACACTAATGCAAGCCACTGCGGGGCAAGCCAGAGCAACCAGTAAGTCTATGCATGCATGTACAATGATGTACGTAGGTAATGGAATATGCTAATGACATGCGTAGCATTGGCCCCATATAGCTTGCAGTGCCTGCTTCACCTAAAGTCACCTTTGCTAGCAGTCTTGCCTCTCGCACTGCATCCACCGTATCATCAGGCCGCAGCTCCCCAACAAATATCTGCTTCAGCACTTTCCTGTGTACAGTTGCAGCAAGCACTGCAGTCACTTGCTACTGTATAACTATGTGCATAATGCGGATTCACTGCTAATGTCCCTGCTTACATATGCACTTTGCAACGTGAATCAACAGACTTGCTCACTTCTCATCATTCACGCTGATGTCCGTTACCAAATACACGGTGCCAAAGCTTCCGCTCCCGAGTCTTCTCTGCACGAGGTACCTCTTTGCAACAACCTTGTTTTCGCAAGAAAGGGAATTCGAGGACAGCTTCTTTGGTAGAGGCATGTCATGCAGACATCACACTGGCGAGGAGGATATTGTCCTGTTTCGCGTGTAGGCGGGACCAGCACAGTCATGTGCCCTAACCGCCACACCTACCATCGCACCACGCCCCATAAATGGCATTCATAAAGCTTCATGCACAACGCACGCTTGCGTAGTTGGGGACCTGGTGACAAAGTGAACGTGCAGCGTCACAGCAGCCAAGATGAAACGACTGAAGAGACAAGCAGAGATCTCAGAGAAGTCGGTCGTGCTTCTGAATATGCTGCCCTTGCGTGTCCAAATGGCCGATCTGGACCGAAGGAAAGTATCTGCCGTATCCAATGCTATCTTTGAGGACATGGCGGATTACACCTTGAAACAGTTGGTCGAAGAAGGTAAGCTTGACTACATTCGACTGATCGTGGAGGAGATCAGATTCGACATCAAGGTTACGGACGAAAGCGGTGCGACCTTGCTACACCACGCCGTGCAGCACAACCAGTTGGCTGTCGCCGAATTCCTCATGGACCAGAACATCGACATCAACGCTTGCGACAATGAAGGCAACACGGCCCTGCATTATGCCGCTATCCACCAGAATCGGGAAGCAGCAAAACTGCTGCTGAGCTCTCCTGTGATCAACGACAGGATCCTGAATGCGAACATGGATAGCGCGCTACACACGGTCATGCGCACGCTCAATCCGGACATGGTTCGTACCTTCATAGAGGTAGAGAAAGTAGACACAGCTGTGCGCGGCAAACGCGGTCGCACTCCGATGCACCTTGCTGCAGAACTCGATTTCGTTGAGGGCTTGAAAGTAGCGAGTGAAGTGATCAAGCGGCAGGCTACGGATGGTCAAATTCCAAAGTACAGAGTGTGTGCCGCGGACGACGATGGTGTGACTCCTCTGCATTATGCCGCCCGCTGTGGTTCCTCTGCTGCCCTGGATTTCATACTTACGAGCGCCCAGCAACATGGTTACCCCATTGAGAGCATCCTGAATTTCCTGGACGAAGAGAATCGGACTCCCCTCCATGCTGCCGTGGATGCTGGCCATGTAGGAGTTGTGGAGGTCCTCATCAAGCATGGTGCGTGCCCTTGCGCTGCAACTGGAGACCAGCTCCCTTCTTCCCACCTGGCAGTTGCTCGAGGCAATCTTGCAATGCTGCAGATATTTGTGAAAAAGTATGGTGGATGCATTTTGTCAGCTGCGGATAAGTTTCATTCATTTGTGCTCCACAAAGCTGTGTTTTCCATTAATGCTGAGCCCTTGGTGGAGTTCCTACTGCAGAATGGCTGCGACCCCAATCAGAAGGATGGCGAAGGATCCACACCGCTTCACCTAGCAGCATCAATTGGAAATGAGAAGGCTGTTCGACTTCTGCTTGCCCACAATGCCGATCCCATGATAAAGAACATGGATGGCCAAAATGTCATTTGCTGTGCAGCATTTTGGAAGAAAGATGCCGTTGCTCGAGCTCTATTTGATCATTGCTCCTGCAAGAAAATGATCAGTGACTGGGATACACGTGGCAAAAATGCACTTCATTATGCCATTGCTGGTGACCTAGACTGTGTGGTTATTCACATGATTGGCAAGGCGGGATTGAAAGAGAGCCAAGATGCTGACGGCAATACTGTCCTCCATGCAGCTGCAAAGAAGGGCAACACAGCCATGCTGAAGTCAATCCTTGAGCTGGAGGATGCTCACTTGTACATCAATGAGCCCAACGAAACAGGAGCCACTCCACTCCATGTTGCTGCTATTGGTGGACACAAGAAATGCTGTGAGGTTCTGCTTGAGCGTGGAGCATTAGTCCACAGGTGTCATCAGGGCTTTACTCCATTCCTTTCAGCTGCATCTCATGGCAACGTGAGTGTCATGAAACAACTCCATGATGCTCATCCTTTCCAGAAGTCATGGTGCAACAGCAAAGGGGACACGGCTCTCCATCTTGCTGCTAAGAATGGCCACGCTGGTGCAGTCCAGTTTTGTCTGGACATTGGCGTTTCAATCAGTCACAACAAGGAAGGGGAAAGCTTTCTGGATATTGCAATTGCAAAAGGGCACGAGCAGATTGTGCTGGCGGCAGTGAATCACACTCGATGGCAGTGGTGCCTTGACCTGCATTCTCCCAACTGCAATCCTCCAATGGTAGCACTTATTGAGAAACTGCCAAAGGCAGCCATAGCTGTCCTGGATCGATGCCTTGACAAGGCCCCAGGAGATCCAAAGAGTACGGAGTACTGGGAAGTTTACAAATTCAAGTACCTACTCAACCCTACAGTGATCAAGGAGGAGGGGTTGGACTGTAGGGGTTGCAAGCAGGAGAGCAGCGAGAATAGTGGCTTCCAGGCAATCACTGAGCTTTTCAATATCCAGTCAAGACAGAGTGATAGCAATGCAAACAGACCAGTCAAGGCTGTTCCTCCACTCCATGTCCTTCGTTCAATGCTTCGATTCCATCGTTGGCAGTGCCTCACTCATCCCGTGGTGGACATGTACTTGAAGACAAAGTGGTCATATTATGGGAGGCTGCTGCATTTGTCACAGCTGGCATTGTATTGCATCTACCTTATCCTCTTCACTGCATTCTTCAGCATTGTAATGACTCCAGATGCAGCAGGCTCCTTCACTGATCCTACCAATGGCACCAACACAACTGGTGCTTCAACCAGCCCTGAGCATTCATTTGGTCTCAGTGTGGCTGTCTTTGCACTGCTGTTTGCTAATTCACTTCACTGGCTGGTGTTTCAATTCGGAACAATATGGTATCGGTGCTTCAATTTATCCTGGCATTTTGTTGTGGAGGTATTGGGCTACATCTGTTCTTATGTCTTTTTCGGCCTGTACCTGAATGGCATTCAGTCATATGAACTGGCGGCATTTACGGTCAGCTTCACCTGGCTGACCCTCATTTTTCACCTACAGTTCTACACGCTGTTTGGGACCTACATCTTCATGATTGTGGAAATTTTCAACACCTTGCTGCGTGTGATGCTGGTCGGTGTGCTGTTCATCGTCACATTTGGCTATGTCCTATACTTTCTAGTGGGAACAGAGTTGAGTTATGGCAGTATCCCTAAAGCAATGTTCACCATTTTTGCAGCATCCTTGGGGGAGTTCGAATATGGCGATTTCCTTCGCATATCTGACAGGCTCCTGTATCCACAGGTGACATTCTTTTTTGTCATCTTCTTAGCCCTCCTGGTGACTATCTCCTTCAGCAATCTCCTAATTGCTTTGGCAGTGGGTGATATTGATCGTGTGCGTAAGACGGCCATCTTTCGACAGCGTGATATTAAGATTCATTACTTCTCTGGTGTCGACCCACCACTGCGTTTCATTGGGCGCCATTGCTGCAAGTCATTGAGCATAACGAGAAGGCAAATCATGCCTCATGCTCAACGCAATTTGTTTCACCGCCTCTGGAGTAAATTATGGTCCACTTTGAAAATTGAAGAGCCTGCACTTGTAACTTCAGAAGTGAGTGAGGGTACAAATCAGGAATTGCAAAGTGAAATTGACGCTCTGCAGAGTAAAGTCAACGACCTTGTTCACTTGCAAAACGAACAGATGAGAATGACCCGTACCATCTACAGACGTTTGTGGCAGCAAATGAAGCTTAACATGCCTGAAGGAGAGAGCTTTGATTCTACGTCTCTTACCAGCAGTCACATGTGACTTATAACTTGATATATGCACCCTCATGTTGATTCTGTATACTTATATCATAGGTAGTAGAGAACATTCTCTACAGTAGTACTATACGTACTATCTACTACTATTGTTCTCTATGCTTATATATACTCACATTATATGTATTGAGTACTATTGGATTGATCTTAAAGTGATTATCATTTAGTTGTACTTATTCAGTGGTGCACAATCCTCTTATTTCACTGTGCCATGGAATGCTTGTGAGTGCCAGTCATGTAATGCATGGTGCATCTGTATGCTCTATATTTTATTGTAGATTATTTATTATTGACTTGGATGCATGAAAGCAGAATAAGTATATGATTTCTTTAGGAGTCACACTATTTAAGCTGTAGTCCCAATGCCAATTTTAATTCTATTCCATATTGCCAGTTATAGTTGCATTGGACACACTTGAGTCACTTTGAATTCAACTGCTGTACAGAGTGCATGCTGCATACAAATGCAGTAAAATAGTCTCAGACCTGAGACCTAAGTTTATACTGGGCTCTTTCACATGCATGGCCGCACGAAACTGGACTGTATATTTCGTACGCACACCAGCCTAGTCTAGCTAGTTAACACTGTGTAAAACCAGCTGAAGTGTGAATCGTGTAACTGGCCTCGGTAATTAAACCACAACAACCATGGTGAAATGGTTGAAGAGACAAGCAGAGATCTCAGAGAGCTTGGTAGTTACGTACTTTGAATATGTTGCCCTTGCATGTCCAAATGGCTCATCTGGACCAAAGAGTCTCTGCCGTGTCCAGTGCTATCTTTGAGGACATGGCGGATTACACCTTGAAGCAGTTGGTTGAAGAAGGTAAGCTTGACTACATTCGACTGATCATTGAGGAGATCAGATTCGACATCAATGCAAGGTTACGGACATAAGCGGTGCGACCCTGCTACACAATACCATGCGGCACAACCAGTTGGCTGTCGCTGAGTTCCTCATGGACCAGAACATCAACATCAACGCTTGTGACAATGAAGGCAACACGGCCCTACATTATGCATGCTGCTATTGTATTGTATTGAATTATCATACTGGAACTCAACTTAATCAGGTGGACTACTTTCCAGGGAGCCCAATGAAGGTAGAACAACAAGCATACATATACACAACACATAACACACTCAATCAGTTAGTAAATCAGTCAATCAATCAGCAGTGTTGATGACAGGGGGGTTGCCACTTTTCCCCACTGTTCCTGAAGGTGAGCCCCTGCCATCCCATTTCCTTTGATCATGGGTCGTCACTTGAGCTTCTAGGACAACCTGCCCCCCCCCTCCCCATGTTATTCACCAGAATCGGGAAGCAGCAAAACTGCTGCTGAGCTCTCCTGTGATCAACGACAGGATCCCCTGAATGCGAACATGGATAGCGCAGTACACACGGTCATGCGCACGCTTAATCCAGACATGGTTCGTACCTTCATAGAGGCAGAGAAAGTAAACACAGGCGTGCACGGCAAACTCGGTCGAACTCCGACACGCCTTGCTGCAGAACTTGATTTTATTGAGGGTTGAAAGTAGCGAGTGAAGTGATGAAGCGGCAGGCTGCCAGTTGTCAGAAGTACAGGATCAGTTGCGGACGACGATGGTGTGGCTCTTGTGCATCATGCTGCACGCTGTGGTTCCTCTGCTGCCCTGGATTTTATGCTTATGAGCACCCAGCAACATGGTTGCCCATTGGGAGCATCCTGAAATTCCTGGACAAAGAGAATCAGTCTCCCCTCCATGCTGCCGTGGATGCTGGCCACGTTGGAGTTGTGGAGGTCCTCATCAAGCATGGTGCGTGCCCTTGCGCTGCAACCGGAGACCAGCTCCCTTCTTCCCACCTGGCAGTTGCTTGAGGCAATCTTGCAATGCTGCAGATATTTGTGAAAAAGTATGGTGGATGCATTTTGTCAGCTGCGGATAAGTTTCATTCATTTGTCCTCCACAAAGCTGTGTTTTCCATTAATGCTGAGCCCTTGGTGGAGTTCCTATTGCAGAATGGCTGTGACCCCAATCAGAAGGATGGAGAAGGATCTACACTGCTTCACCTAGCAGCATCAATTGGAAATGAGAAGGCTGTTTGAATTCTGCTTGTCCACAACGCTGATCCCATGATAAAGAACATGGACGGCGAAAATGCATGTCATTTGCTGTGCGGCGTTTGGAAGAAAATGCCATTGCTCAAGTTGTACTTGATCACTGGTCCTACATGATCACTGCTCTGGATGCAAGTGGCAAGAATGCACTGCATTATGCCATTGCTGGTGACCTGGACTGTGTCATCCCTATGATTTGCAAGGTCGGATTGAAAGAGAGACAAGATGCTGAGGGCAGTATTGTCCTCCATGCAGCTGCAAGGAAGGGCAACACAACCATACTGAAGGCAATCCTTGAGCTGGAGGATGCTCACTTGTACATCAATGAGCCCAACGACTTTGGAGTCACTCCCATTCATTTTGCTGCTATTGGGGGAAGCAAAAGATGCTGTGAGGTCCTTCTCAGTCATGGAGCAATTGCCCACAAGTGCCAACAGGGCTTTACTCCATTCATGGTAGCTGCATCTTTTGGCAATTTGAGTGTGCTGAGACCTAAACTTAAGGTTACTGGACCCTTTCACATGGCCACACGAAATTAAACCGGACTGTATATTTCGTCACAGATGTACTTCCTCGTTCGCACACTAGCCCCAGCTGCGATACCGGAAATGATCTTATGCCATGCCGAGGTGTGAAGTAGTGTCACTCGCCTTGGTAAACCACAGCAACCATGGTGAAACGGTTGAAGAGACAAGCAGAGATCTCAGAGAGCTCGGTAGTTACTTTGAATATGTTGCCCTTGCGTGTCCAAATGGCCGATTTAGACCAAGGAAAAGTATCCAATGCTATCTTTGAGGACATGGCGGATTACACCTTGAAGCAGTTGGTCGAAGAAGGTAAGCTTGACTACATTCGACTCATCGTGGAGGAGATCAGATTCGACATCAAGGTTACGGACGAAAGCGGTGCGACCCTGCTGCACAACGCCGTGCAGCACAACCAGTTGGCTGTCGCTGAATTCCTCATGGACCTGCAGAACATCGACATCAACGCTTGCGACAATGACGGCAACACGGCCCTCCATTATGCCGCTATCCACCAGAATCGGGAAGCAGCGAAACTGCTGCTGAGCTCTCCTGTGATCAACGACAGGATCCTGAATGCGAACATGGATAGCGCGCTACACACGGTCATGCGCACGCTCAATCTGGACATGGTTCGTACCTTCATAGAGGTAGAGAAAGTAGACACAGTTGTGCGCGGCAAACGCGGTCGCACTCCGATGCACCTTGCTGCAGAACTCGATTTCGTTGAGGGCTTAAAGGTAGCGAGTGAAGTGATGAAGCGGCAGGCTGGCAGTTGCCAGAAGTACAAAGTCAGTGTCGCGGACGACGATGGTGTTACACCTGTGCACCATGCTGCACGCTGTGGTTCCTCTGCTGCCCTGGATTTCATACTTACTAGCGCCCAGGAGCATGGCTACCCCATAGAGAGCATCCTGAATTTCCTGGACGAAGAGAATCGAACCCCCCTCCATGCTGCCGTGGATGCTGGCCATGTTGGAGTTGTGGAGGTCCTCATCAAGCATGGTGCGTGTCCTTGCTCTGCAACTGGAGACCAGCTCCCTTCTTCCCACCTGGCAGTTGTTCGAGGCAATCTTGCAATGGTGCAGATATTTGTGAACAAGTATGGTCCCTCTATTTTGTCAGCTGCGGATAAGTTTCATTCATTTGTCCTCCACAAAGCTGTGTTTTCCATTAATGCTGAGCCCTTGGTGGAGTTCCTACTGCAGAATGACTGCGACCCCAATCAGAAGGATGGCGAAGGATCCACACCGCTTCACCTAGCAGCATCAATTGGAAATGAGAAGGCTGTTCGACTTCTGCTTGCCCACAATGCGGATCCCATGATAAAGAACATGGATGGCCAAAATGTCATTTGCTGTGCAGCATTTTGGAAGAAAGATGCCGTTGCTCGAGCTGTACTTGATCACTGGTCCTGCATGATCACCACTCAGGATGCAAGTGGCAAGAATGCACTGCATTATGCCATTGCTGGTGACCTGGACTGTGTCATCCCTATGATTTGCAAGGTTGGCTTGAAGGATAGCCAAGATGCTGAGGGCAATACTGCCCTCCACACAGCTGCAAAGAAGGGCAACACAGCCATACTGAAGGCAATCCTTGAGCTGGAGGATGCTCACTTGTACATCAATGAGCCCAACGAGTTTGGAGTCACTCCCCTCCATTTTGCTGCTATTGGGGGAAGCAAAAGATGCTGTGAGGTCCTTCTCAGCCATGGAGCATTTGCTCACAAGTGCCATCAAGGCTTTACTCCATTCCTTTCAGCTGCATCTCATGGCAACGTGAGTGTCATGAAACAACTCCATGATGCTCATCCTTTCCAGAAGTCATGGCGCAACAGCAACGGAGACACGGCCCTCCATCTTGCTGCTAAGAATGGCCACGCTGGTGCAGTCCAGTTTTGTCTGGACATTGGCGTTTCAATCAGCCACAACAAGGAAGGGGAAAGCTTTCTGGATATTGCAATTGCAAAAGGGCACGAGCAGATTGTGCTGGCAGCAGTGAATCACACTCGATGGCAGTGGTGCCTTGACCTGCATTCTCCCAACTGCAATCCTCCAATGGTAGCACTGATTGAGAAACTGCCAAAGGCAGCCATAGCTGTCCTGGATCGATGTCTTGACAAGGCCCCAGGAGATCCAAAGAGTACGGAGTACTGGGAAGTTTACAACTTCAAGTACCTACTCAATCCTACAGTGATCAAGGAGGAGGGGTTGGACTGTAGTGGTTGCAAGCAGGAGAACAGCGAGAATGGTGGCTACCAGGCAATCACTGAGCTTTTCAATATCCAGTCACGACAGAGTGATAGCAATGCAGACAGGCCAGCCAAATCTGCTCCTCCACACTATGTCCTTCGTTCAATGCTTCACTTTCGTCGTTGGCAGTGTCTCACTCATCCTGTGGTGGACATGTACCTGAAGACAAAGTGGTCATATTATGGGAGGCTGCTGCATTTGTCACAGCTGGCATTGTATTGCATCTACCTTATCCTCTTCACTGCATTCTTCAGCATTGTAATGACTCCAGATGCAGCAGGCTCCTCCATTGATCCTACCAATGGCACCAACACAACTGGTGCTTCAACCAGCCCTGAGCATTCAC